>Ga0307421_1000784_pt1 | contig 20271 bp, 11 predicted proteins | sample SalMarWE160270MG_FD_202163 | JGI IMG/M metagenome (GOLD analysis project Ga0307421, IMG submission 202163) | Salt marsh sediment microbial communities from the Plum Island Ecosystem LTER, Massachusetts, United States - WE1602-70 | ecosystem: Environmental > Aquatic > Marine > Intertidal zone >...
AAAAGAAGCACAGACCACACCACCTTTTTCTCTTATAAAATTCAGGTATGGCTTGTGCTTTTGACTTTCATCAGGCAAGCTGGTTCTTCAGCCCGCTGATTTTTCCCAGCGAGTAAAATCACCTTATTCCTCGGCTCGCTCCCCTCTGCGAGGAACCATGCCCGCTCGCCTCCGGATGACTTCAGAACCAGCCAGCCTGCCTGAAAGTCTGGATGAGACATGATTTATTTATCCAACAGGAAAAGCGTAATCCTTACGAAAATCAGGTATGGCTGAAGCGACATTGAAGATTTAGCCTTCGGATGAGGCTTTTCGAGGGTACCCGGCAAAGCCGGGCGACGAGTATGTCTGACCCACGAACGGGGGGAGTTACGCAGGAGCCGAGAAAAACGAAGAAGAATGGCGTTAAAAATCTGAAGGGAGTGACAGCCATACCTGATTTTCACATCCGGCAGCTTTTATGAATAATCAGGATTTATTTGATGATCTTGAATACCTCTCTCCATGACTTGATTCTCAACATAGGCCCTGCAGGCTGTTCCAGCTTCTGCAGCGTAGAGTCATATTCCTGTATATAGACTTCCTTCTTTCTGATTCCTCCGGCTTGAGTGGTCTCTCCTATGGTCACAGCTGCCCTGGTCTTTATCTCCAGTTCGAGACTCTCGACCTGGCCTGTCGCTGTTCTAAAAGCTGTGCTTCCTACAGGAGAACCCGCCACAGCTCTGATGTACCTTGAATAAAGTTTTCCGGTTCCGGCCAGACTCTCACAGGGATCTACTGTTTCTATGTTCCCTGTAAGTGTGCTGAAGTAGATCATGCTGTTGGCTATCTGCGGATCGGCCCATACCTTCTCTCCGGCCGACAAATCACCCCTGTCATCGTCCTCAGAAAGAAGCAGGATATCCGGATCTCCCAAATACCATTCCACTTCCGGATCCTCGCCGTCCATGAGAGCGATAAAAGAATAGACCGCATCGGCAGGGGCATTGTCATCTCCTCCCGTGCCAAAATACACCCTGGGAAAAGCTCCGGGTGCACCGGCTTCGATCCATACCGCCGGTTTTGTGATAATGGGATAATTGTTGGGATCCTCATACATAAGCTCTTCATCCCAGGGATCAGAAGAGAGATATTCCAGGCCAACATCCACTTTCCACAATCTTCCTTCCGTATCACCTATGTACACGCGGTCCGCATACCCGTCACTGTTGGTATCTATGATTCCCGGTGAACCGGGCAGAGAACGGGCCACATTTTTTCCGTTAGGCCAGATCACTGCTCCGTTGGCCCCGGTCTTTGTGTTCTTCTCCGGATTGGCATTGAAGGTAAAAAAGCTTTCTCCTGTTGCGATATCCACAGCATAAAACCGGTGCCCCTGACGTCCCTGGCCCGCCACATTGTCATATCCAGAGCCCATGAAAGCGGTCCAGGTATCCTCTCCGTTTTTGATGATCCGTCCTATGACCGGGACAGACCACGTCTCTCCCATTCCTTCTTCTGTAAATTCCCATAAAGGCTGGGGATTCTCAATATCCGTGATATCCAAGGCAAAATAATAGTTGCCCGTGGCATCCTCTCCCACACTGCTTCCCTGGCCGGCACCCTGGCCGCAGAGGAGCACGGTCTTCCACCCTCCATTTATGAAAACGTCCTCCACTACGGGACTGCCGTCTACATACACATCATGGTCATAATACCGTGTGCCGGTCGCTTCATCCACCGGCCACATGTTCCTGAGTTTGGGAATCAGATTGTAGGGAATAAACCCCCATGCTTCTTCCCCTGTCAGCACACGAAAGCAGTGGATCATGCCGTCATTGGCACCCACAATAAGCATTTTTTCCCTATCAGACCAATCATCAACAAATGTGGAATAACCCGAACCCATTTTGGACGCATCATTATCAGGAGGGCCCACCACAACAGGATTGGAATGGTTGATATCCCCCAGCTTCCATTCTCTGCCTTCCCCTCTTATAAATTCAATCAATCCCTGGTTGTCGTTTTGAAAATCATTGAGATGAGATTTTAACTGCTCCACATTTCCTGTTGTGAAATCAACACGGTAAAGCTGGCCTTCGCCGTCTTTCAGCGCTGTGTATATGGTTCTGTCCAAAGGAGACCGCTCATTAAGAAGTTCTCCGGCATCCCACTTTATGGTCACTCCTTCAGCAACAATCTCTCTTCCGGACTCATCTGCAAGGTCAGGACGTGAGATGGTCACCAGCTCTGAATACGAAGAACTCACTGAGGACATATCCGTCACATCATAAGCTCTGAGATGCCCCTGCCATCCGGGAAAATAAAACGAACCTCCTATGATAAGCTTAGTGGGCTGGCCCTCTTCATCGACCAATTCAGCAGCCACTGAAGTGCGCGAATACTCTCTGCGTTCAACAACCGCATATCTGAGCCTGATCCGGGTGAGTACAGGAGTTTCAAATGAGGCCCCTTCATATTCTTCCATTTCATCTTCTTGGGCCGTTAACACAGCTTTCCATTTTAAACTGGAGCCGAAATGAGTGAAAAAATGCCAGGGATCCGCAGTGGGAAGATCTGTGATCTCATTACCTTCAAATTCCTGTAAAAGTTCCCAGTCTTTTCCTCCGTTATTGGATACATAGAGTGTGACGTTCATTCCATCGCTGGAGCCTCCTCTTACATACTGATCAAACTTGACCAATCTGACTCTGGTTATAGCTTGGGTACTGGGGTCAAGGTCAGGGGAGATATTTGTCGAAATGGCTTCACCGTGCAGCGTATACACAGCCGCCAGCTGATTGATGATGAGATAATAGTCTCCGGAATGGTTGGCATCCGCCAGGATCACGTCCATATCCCCGTCACTGTCATAATCAAGAACAGCACTCATATCCACATCATGCGGAGGAGGCAGAATCGGCTCGCAGTCCTCCAGACAAACAAATTCAAACTGGAGATCCTCTTCAACCATACCCTGGTTCTTCATGATCCACATACGCGCATCATTACCGGATCTCCACTTATCCGTCCCCGCATAGATATCCAGATAACCGTTGTGGTCAAAATCAGCCACGCACGTGGCTACGGTCCCTGTTGCATCCGGAATGGGAATTTCCAGATCACGCCGGGTAAAGCCTTCCGTGCCGTCATTTTCATAAAAAACAACATAGTCATAATCCTCTGCACAGCCTGCTATGACATCTATGTCCCCGTCATTATCAAAATCCCCGGCATCCACGGACGAGCCCCCAACCCCGGATGTGTATCCTGTTCTCTGGTTATAATTAAGCTCTGCTATTTCGAAATGATCCACGTCAAAATTTTCCAATCCCGGATTTCTAATCAGGAATACCTTATCCTGGCTGATAGCCAGAACATCCATATCATCATCCTCGTCAATATCAACCGAACAGAAGTGATCGGCAGCCCAGTTTATGTAGATCCCTTCGTCCTGGAATCTGCTGGTAAAGTCAAGGTTGTGAGGATGATGTTGTTCTTCAAAATCAGGATCTGTATCCGTCCCCCTGTTTATGAACATGGTGGCCACAAAATCGGAATAGGAAAAAGCATCATTGTTGTTTTTCATAAAGAAAAAGTCGAGAAGGCCGTCGTTGTTGTAATCAGCCACCGTTAGGGTCGCAGGCCCGCAGTAAAAACCATCATCATAGACTTCACCCGGGTCTACCTGAAAAACGATTCCGTCATCGTCATAGCCATCCCCGTCCATATCATAATAGTCATTACGGACCATAAGCAGCCTGTAGTTATTGGCAATATCCAGCCCCATAAGGTCAGGCTTGCCGTCTCCGTCAAAGTCTCCGGCATCACACACATATATCTTGGCACCCATACCTGCAGGTTCTGTGATCTGAAAGTTGGCTCCCAGCCAATTCAGAGTGATCTCTCCGTTCCCCGTCCACGTAACCGTGCTCTGCACGGCTTTCCATTCCGTGGTGTCAAACGTATCTGTAAATGTAATCCTTTCTTCTTCGCACTCATCTTCCTGCGCCCAGACAAAAATAAAGACGATCCCAATTAAAAGTGACAATATAATGGGAACAAATATTCTTTTTTTCCTTAGTCCGCTCATTTTTTCCCTCTTCTAAACGTTTATAGATAATAACTTTTAAAAATCAAATTCATGTGCCCGGCACTTCCACTGCCAGCTCTATTTCCAATCGTGAAGTTGACATGGTGCTGCCTGTCCCGGCCGTTCCTATACAGACCAGAATAACATCTCCCGCATCAGGAGAACCTGCGACCGCTTCATCATCGATCAAAAACGCTGTGTATGTGTAGCGAAGGTCATACTCTCCGCTTTCGTTTCTTACAAAAGGCTGTTTGAAAAAAAGAAGATTGCTGACATCCGGACTTCCGTCTCCGTCCGGATCCATATAATTCAGAATCTCCTCGTCAGTTAACTTTCGAAAATAATATACTGATTGAGGATCGTCAATCCCGGCAGGCTCTATGAGATAGTGGCCGTCAAAACTGATCCACTCCGTATCGGAAAAAGCATCATCCAAGGCTTTCCACGCCGCATCAAATCCAGCTTCCGCTGAATTGAAAGCCTCCTGATGAGAGCGAATATTTCCAGCCACTTTTGAACCGGAACTGGTTACGGTCATTAAAACCATGCCCGTTCCCAGCATAAAGGCAAGCAGCATGATAACGATGATCAAACCCACGCCTTTTTCTTTTTCTGTTTTTTTATGCATCTATCTTGTTCCTATGTTATAGAGATTCAGGGTTTTGTTTCTTATATTTGCCGTAGACACCAGCAAGAACCTTCGGTGAAGGTCGTCTTCACTGCTTCCGGGGCTGTTCGCAAGGGACGGACGTCTGTACAGGTGAATATTCTCAGGAGGAGTCCCTGAAACACTGTGAAACCGTTCTGCTGTTCTTCCCAGAACCATAATCCTGACCTCGCTAATAAGGCTCACAACTGTGGGATCCCCGTCCCAGATTCCATTCTGCCAGTCCGTAAAACCGTCCAGAAACCCATCGCCATTAAGATCGCCGTTGTACTGAAACTGGAGATTTTCAACGTTCTGGGCCAGAGGCATGTGCTGTCCGTTATGGGTCACGTACAAGACATTCCCCACGCCGTTTCCTATGTATCCGTTCACACCGGCTGTGAGTCCGGGGTAGTTGCCTGTCTGGTCAAGCCAGTATTCCTTGACATCCACAAAAGCGATGAGGCCGCCGTCATAATTATTGGAACTGGGGCACGTGCCGCTCAGTCCTCCGGGCGGATTGAAATCAAAAGACAGCCCCGGAGAAAAATTGAACTTCTCGTTGGTGCCTCCGGCCGAATGAGTGACATGCGTGATCTGCCTTACCTGAGCAGACATGCAGCCTGAAGACGGATTGGGAAAAACAATCACCACTTTGTCATCATAAAATTCATCCGTATAAGGATACTGCTCAAAGCTGTAGTCTTCAATGGCCGCGTTGACAGCTGAGCCCTGGTAGCTATCAATCATGACATTTAAAGGATTCTCCATATTCCCCATCACGACCAATCTATCAGGCAGCACTTCCTCACCCTGGGATTCATTATCGGCCCCTTCCATAAAATACCCAATGAATTCCTCGGGCAGGCCCACTCCGGCAGACCTTGCATCTCTTGAGATAAAAAACATTCCGGAACGGACATCATGCTGGAGCTCTGCATAATTCTGCTGGTCAACGGAAATGCGGTTGCTCTGCATATAAAGAGCCAGTCCGCCCATAACAACCACCAGAATGACCACACTCGAAACCATGAATTCGACAAGAGTGAATCCCTTTGCTTGCCTATTGCTCTTTTGTCTCATCATCATCTTTTCCCTCTGTTTCTTAGCGGCTTATGACCGTGTTGATATTGGCCATGGCATGATACTGGCCGGGATTCTGGAACAGGATGTCAGCGCTTTTCCCCAGGTTTTCTCCGGGAAACACAATAACTTTCACCTCCCAGCGGTCAATAGAAAACTGCACTTCCGTGATCCTTCTGTAATCGTAGGTGCCGTCATTATTCTGATCTATGAGTTCATCCATTTTGCCGGAAGTGAGTACATTCAATTCCGAGGCCGTCAGGTCTCTCAATGCGTCTATCTGCTGCTGGGCTAAAAAGGTGGCGTTTGAAATCTCATCAGCCCTTGAATTGACCAGAATGCTGTATGTGAAAAGTTGAGCCAGCCCAAGAGCCGCCACTCCCATTAAGGCAATCCCCACCAGTGCTTCTATAAGTGAAAATCCCCTTTTTTTTGCTGTTTTCTTTGGGGAATGCTTTCTTGCAAACTTCAATTCATTCATTTTCATCATTCCTCACTTTGAGATTCTTCATACCTTATGGAACCTCCTGCGAAAACACTCACTAGACGCACGTCGGGCTGGTTGTAATTTTCCAGTTTGGGGCTCTGCAGTGTTATGGAGTTCAGGTTCGTATCAAAGTCAGTGATAAAACCCATGGAGGAGAAAGTGGCTATTTCTGAAGGAAGTGAGATCGTCACATTGTATTTTGTTGATATGGTCTTGCCTACGAATCCGGGAATAGTGATCCAGTTCCCAGGTGTGTTCTCCGTCTCTATCACATACTGCCACGGTCCGTTGTCATTAAAAAACCGGACTCTATAAGATACTTTCTCATCTACTGCCAGATATTTCGCACGCTGGAAAGTGGTGAGAATATCACGTGCGGCATTCTCAAGATTTCTGGTTTCCAGGGTATTGAGAATGCTCGGAAAAGACCAAGCAAGGACCATACCCAGGAGGGCCAGCACCACTAATGTCTCGAGTAAAGTGACACCCTGCTGCCTGTTAAATTCTTTTTTTTCTATCATGGCTCTTTTAACCCGCCCTTTTTTCCTTATTCTACAATCTGCGGCTCATATTTTCAACCCTTAAGATTCCTCTTGTTTTATTCTGCATTTTTTGTGCCATAAGACCCTTTCTGTAAATACCTCTTAAATAACAGGTTACAGTATTTCTTTAAACCAGTATTGTTAAAAACGACACAATTTTTCACTTTTTTGACAAAAATCGCCACTTTTCCCTCTTCTTTATATGTATGTATTATATAATTAACTATTTATAGAGAACAAGTCAATACCATAAAGGATGATTTATAGGGTTATATTTTTAAATAAAATTCCTCGCCGCCAATGAGGTCTTCTCCCCCTAAAAGGCTAATCATTCCTTTTTCTTATTCTTGATCGATGAGGGCTCGGTTGAATTTTGGGGGAGAGTATGGTAATGGTATATCCATGAATTCAGAGAACAAAAAACATAAATACGTGATCCTCTTGATTTTTTTCTTTGCCATTGCTTCTTCCCTATCCCTAAACATCCATTCTCTGCAAAAATATTTTCTTTTCTCCGATGAATCAACCTATTTCATGATGACCGAGAGCATAGGATATGACGGGGACATCGAATACACCAAAAAAGACCTGATCCGTTACTACAAGGAGTTTCCTTCCGGCCCTCTCGGTCTTTTTTTGAAAAAGGGAAAGGAAGGCAAGATATTCTTTGCCAAATCATCCGCTTATTCTCTTTTTGCAGCCCCTTTTGTAAGAATATTCGGAGCGAACGGTTTTTTTGTCTTCCATTCCGTACTCCTCCTGCTTCTTCTTTTTATGGGATACTCCTACTATTCCTTAGCGAACTCAAAAAGTCTTTCACTTGCCTTTATCCTCACCTTTCTCTTTGCCTCCATTGCCATTGTCTATTTTCTGTGGATGACCCCTGATTTTTTCAACCTGTTTCTGGCTTTTTCTGTCCTGTTTCTTTGGCTTTTCAAACACAATCAAAAAGACCCCATAAAAACAGAAGGACCAAAAAACAAAATCCAGACCTTTCTTCTCTCGGATTTCTCAGATTATGCTGCCTGCGTTCTTATCGGGATAGCGGTTTTTTCCAAACCGCCCAACATCGCGCTTTTAGGGCCTATCGTCCTCTTTTCCCTGGTCAAAAAAAGATACATGAAAGCACTGATTATGGTGCTGGTTTTTCTCTTTGTATCAGGCATTTTCTGGGGAGGGAATGCTCTCATTACAGGAGACTGGAACTATCAAGGAGGGGAAAGAAAGTCTTTTTACGGAGAAGAGGGATATCCCTTAGCCAAAGAAAACCTCACTTTTGACAGCACCCGCGGATATGAAATGACCACTAAAGACTACACAAAAAAACACATGTACCCTCCGAAAGTTTTTATTGTCAATATATTCTATTATTTTTTCGGGAGATATGCCGGCATCACATGGTATTTTTTCCCTGCGTTTCTCGCTCTTGTCGTTTTCTTTTTTCGGAGAAAAAGGCTATTCAACTGGCTTGTGCTGGCAGCCCTGTTCGGAGAAATATTGATATGGATCATTCTCATGCCCGACAATTATGCAGGGGGAGGAGGAGCTCTGGCCAACAGGTATTTCCTAAATATCTATCCCTTCTTTTTCTTCCTTCCGGCGCTCAAGCATGATGTCAAAGAAATCGGAGTGAACTGGATTTTCGCTTCTCTCTTTATCGGTCAAATCCTCATAAGCCCGCTTCAACATTCCCATTACCCTGCCACGCATGTCAAAAAATTCCCTGTTAAGCTTCTACCCATTGAAATGACTCTCATCAATAATTTCCCGACCAACACCAATCCGTATGCCCACAGGCAGCCCATGGGAACAGAAGACACATTTGTCTATTTTCTTGATGATAATTTTCTGCCGAGAACCGACTCGGTCGAAGAAAAAAAAGGATTCTACACACGAGGCCCCTATAAATCAGAAATGGTGCTTAAAACATTTTATCCCATAAAAGAAATAACATTTGTCTTAAAAAACAATCCCAGGTTTTCAAATAAAATAACGGTATGGTTTGCCGGCGAAACAAAAAGCATCACTTTGACAAAGACACAACAAGGAACTCTCACCTTTGTTCCCAAAAAGGTCTTTAAGATGAACAAATGGATCCATCTCTATAAGCTGTCCATAAAAGCGCAGAAAGGATCCATCCCTTATTTTGAAAGCGAGGAAGCCAAAGAACGCAGATACCTCGGAGTCTTCTTTGAAATTGAAGTCACAAAGGGAAAAGTGCCTGAATAATATTCGGTAAACAATGTGCGGCATATGCGGGATAATCCAGCCTGAAAACACAAAGCCAATCCCTGAAAACTACCTATCGTCTATGTGCCGGACCATCATCCACCGGGGTCCGGACGATGAGGGCTTTCACCTGGAAAGAGATGTAGCCCTGGGCGTTAGGCGCTTGAGCATCATAGACCTTGAGACAGGCCACCAGCCCTTATCCAACGAGGACGGATCCATTTGGACGGCCTTTAACGGAGAAATTTATAATTTTCCTCAACTGAGGAAAGAACTCATTCAACTGGGGCATAAATTCAAAACAAAAACAGATACAGAAACGATCGTACACGGTTATGAACAATGGGGCCTGGATTTCATAAAAAAAACCAACGGGATGTTTTCCATCTCTATCTGGGATCGAAACAAGAGAAAGCTCCTTCTCATAAGGGACAGGCTGGGTATCAAACCTCTTTATTATTCTCTCTGCAGAGATGGAACCCTGGTCTTTGGTTCGGAGCTGAAAGCTGTTCTTGCCCATCCCAAAATCGAACGCCGTTTGAACATGCAGGCCCTGGATCTTTTTTTAACTCTCGAATACATCCCGGCTCCTTACTCCATATTTGAAAATATTTTCAAACTCCCGGCAGGAAGCCTGCTGACCTATAAGAACGGAACCATAAACATAAGCACATACTGGGACCTCCGGCAAAACGAGCCGGAGGAAATGAAAGAATTGATCCGGTCGCCTGAATCCCTCCAGGATGAACTGTTCTTCTTATTGAAAGAATCAGTCAGATCCCGCCTTATAAGCGATGTCCCCCTCGGAGCTTTTCTAAGCGGTGGCATAGATTCTTCTGCCATTGTCGGCCTCATGAACACTCTTGGAGTCTCTCCGATAAAGACGTTTTCCATAGGATTCGAATACGACACCTATAATGAACTGGGACACGCTCAACGAATCGCTGAAAAGTTCAACACGGAACACAAGGAATTTATTTTAAAACCCGATATACTTCAGCTCACAGAAAAACTGATCCTGCATTTGGACGAGCCGTTTGGAGACTTTTCCATTTTCCCGACCTATCTGGTCTCCAAGACGGCAAGAGATTCAGTCAAGGTCATATTATCCGGAGACGGAGGAGATGAACTGCTCGCAGGCTATGAGCATTATCAAGCCCAAAAACTCTCTAAAAATCCGCTCCTATGGCCCCTTCACAAACTGATGCCGCCTCTCATAAAAAAATTCCCTCCCTCTCCCAAAAAAAAGGGGCTGTGGAATAAAATGCAGCGGTACTGCCGGGGAGTGGAGATGGAAAAAAGCCTGAGGCATCTGCGCTGGATGATGTTTCTTTCCACTGCTGACAAAAAGTCCCTGTATTCTGAAAATTTCAGAGAAAACCTAAAAGGAATCACATCTCTGCATGAACAGGAGCCGTTTCAATCCATCTTTGAAAGAATGAACGATTATGATGAAATAAACGGAGAGCTTTTTCTGGACCTGAACACTTACCTGGTGGATGACATCCTTGTCAAAGTGGACAGGATGAGCATGGCCACCTCTCTGGAGACCAGGGTCCCTCTTCTGGATCATAATGTCGTTGAATTTCTCTTCAAGATCCCCGGACGCTTCAAATTAAACGGAATGTCCAGCAAATGGATTTTCAAAAAAACCATGGAAAGGCTTCTGCCAAAAGAAAACATATACCGGAAAAAAGAAGGATTCAGTATTCCCATCAAACACTGGCTGAGAACCGAACTAAAGGAAATGATGCTGGACTACCTGGAAGAAGGCAGGATAAAAAAAGAAGGCCTTTTCAGCTCCAAAGCTGTCCACGGCTTGGTCGCGTCCCATTTGAAGAAAAAGAGCAACAACAGCCATCAAATATGGGCGCTTCTTGTTTTTGAGATATGGAAAGACAAATATTTATCCTGATTATGACTTTTTCTTACTGGGGAAAACTTCTATTTTAAAGATTGTTTTCGTCGTGTCCCTCACTTTGTACTTTTCAGAGACAGGAAAGCCCTGAATCCACACGATCTCGTCCCCGGAAACAAAAACCGGATATCTCTCCCTATCCGCTCCGGGAATCCTTCTGGCCCGCATCATCTCCTTAATTTTTTGACTTCCCGGGGAACCCAAGGGTACATACCGGTCTCCGCGGCGCCTGTTTCTGACAACAAGAGGAAATTTAAGTCTGGAACGATCAACAAAAGCTCTCTTTTTGTTGTTAAAATCCCTTGAGTCCATTTTCTTATCCACCCGCTGTCCTTTAACCGTAGTCCCTGTTTCCCTGATCTTGAGAGGGCTATCCCCTGTCCATTTGTATCTGTACTTAACATCCTGTGGATCTTTTTGAACGCCTAAAAGCCCGCTCCGGTTTTTAAAGACCAGGCCTTTTTCAAGACGGAACTCTTTGCCTCTTTTCAGGTGAAGGATCGTATAGATATCATTATAGGATATGCCTCTGAGATCACCTCTTATTCCCGAAAGATATTCTCTGACTGTACGTTTCTGTAAAGCTGTGGGAAGCGTGCGAAGAAAATCCATATCCAACCAATACTGGTCCTTAAGCCAAACATAGGCCAAGGCTGATTTCTGTCTCGAAATCTCCTTAAGGAACGATTCTTCGTCCTGAACGATCAAAGCAAGGCGGCTTAATGTGTCTGTGATACTGGGTGAATAATTGTTCTCCAGATAGGGAATAAGCCTGTGTCTTATCCTGTTTCTTAAAAAATCCGTATTGAAATTGCTCTCGTCTACCCTGTATTCAAGCCCTTTTTTTTCTATGTACTCTAAGACCTCCGTTCTTTTCACAAGGAGAAGCGGCCTGACAATGCCTCCCTCTGTTTTAGGCTGAATACCGCCAAGCCCGAGGCTTCCCGTCCCCCTGAAAATTCTCATGAGAACCGTCTCAGCCTGGTCTGTCATTGTGTGTCCGGTCGCAATGAGTGCGTTCCCGTTTTCCTCTGCAATTCTTTTTAAAAATCCGTATCTCAGCCTTCTTCCCGCCTCTTCCAGATTCATCCTGTTTTCATTGGCAAAAGCCTTTACGTCTCCTGACTCCGAATAAAAAGGAAGGGAATAGTTCGAAGCCAGTTTGCGGACAAAACAATGATCTTCGTCCGCTTCCTTCCTCAGTTTGTGATTATAATGCCCTACAATAAGGCTTAGTTCCCAATCCTTTTTGAGTTCGTTCAGGAGATGAAGAAGGCTTGCGGAATCAGCTCCTCCCGAACAGGCAATGACGAGCGTATCCCCTTTATCAAAAAGAGAATACTGATTTATTGTTTCAATTGCTTTTAAAAGCAGCATACCTTTAATATAACATGTCCTGACTCTTCTGTCAGAAGAAAAATCCCCCCTCTTTTTTTATTGAGAAATGGCGGTGGAGGGATTTGAACCCCCGACACTACGGATATGAGCCGTATGCTCTAACCGACTGAGCTACACCGCCATGAAAAAGAAATCTCAAACAAGGTTTTTGGCTCGAAAACAACACTTCTCCGAGTGTCTTCCTCAACTGTCGGCCATAAAAGTATAGTTACACACGAAAAAATTGTCAATCTCTTTCACTCTTAAAAACCAGCCTGCGGATCTGTTGATGCCTCTCCGATGAATTCATCAACTCCGCCGGCAAATCAAGCCTTCTGTTTCTTGAAAAATTTTTATGGATTTATAGCCAAAATTTCTTTAATATTATCTCTTAAAGGCTCTTCAAAGAATGAATCTTAAATATATCTATGATAAATTCTTAAGCTCTCCATTAAGAGCCAAGTTCTTCATCACATTTCTTGTTGTCATATGCTTCGGCGGGGTTGCCACGCTTTTTCTGGGAACCAGATTGGAACATAAAACCATTTTTTCTCTGGCCCAGGCTAAAGTCAGGCATGACCTGGCGTCGGCAAGAATGGTCTATAATGAAAAACTTTTTGATGTCAGAGATATAGTCAGGTTGAATTCAGTGCGCGAATCCCTGCAGAACGCCTTGAAAAACAAACAAAGAGAATCCCTCTTAAAACATCTTGACCCCGTGAGAACAGAATTTAACCTTGACTTTCTCAACATAACCGATGCGGAAGGAAAAGTCTTTGTGAGAACTTCCAATCCTGAGATTTGGGGAGACACTCAATCAGATGACCCACTGGTTCAAAGCGCTCTTTCAGGAAAGACAGCGGCTGCCACTCAAATTATTGATCGAGAAGAACTCTTAAAAGAAGGGGGAGGCCTCGCTGAAAAAGCCTTTATAGAATTTATTCACACACCAAAAGCAGCTCCCCGCGAAAAAGACCATGAAGAAAAGGCACTGGCCTTAAAAGCCGCAACCCCTGTTAGAGATGAAAACAATGTGCTGCTGGGCGTTCTCTATGCAGGAGTTATCCTTAACCGCAATTATGAAATCGTGGACAAAGTCAAAGAAATAGTGTTCAAAGGAGAAAAATATAAAGGAAGAGAGATCGGAACAGCCACCATCTTCCAGCAGGACTTTAGAATCTCAACCAATGTGGAAAGCGAAAATGGACAAAGGGCCATTGGGACCAGAGTGTCCAAAGAAGTAAACCAGGCTGTGCTGAAGGAAGGAAAAGACTGGATAGATAGAGCCTTTGTTGTGAACAACTGGTACATTTCCGCCTATGAGCCTATTACAAACATGGAGGGGGATATTGTAGGCATCCTTTATGTGGGGATGTTGGAAAAGCCGTACATTGACTTACGGAACAAGGTCATGGGGACCTTCACCGGAATTGCAGCTCTGTGCGTTCTCGTGCTTCTGGTCATACTCTCCGCTATCACTTCCACTATTATCAATCCCCTCAAAAAATTAGTTACAGCCACCAATGAGATCGCCAAAGGTGATCTAAGTCATAAAGTCAATATAAACTTAAAAGATGAAATAGGACAGCTGGCCCTCTCGTTCAACCAGATGACCGATGATCTCAAAAAAGCGAACCAGAAGCTTATCCACTGGGGCAAGACTCTGGAGAAACAAGTGGAAGAAAGGACCAAAAAACTCAAGGAGATGCAGGATTCTTTGATACAGTCGGAAAAGCTCGCATCTCTTGGGAAAATGGCTGCCGGGATAGCTCATGAGATCAACAATCCCCTGACTTCCATCCTTATCAATTCCCATCTTTTACTCGAAAAAACCGATGATGACCCTTACACAAAAGAAAGCCTTAACCTTATAACAGAAGAGACTTCCAGATGCTCCAGTATCGTCAAGGGACTGCTGGAATTTTCCAGACAGAATCCTCCCAAAAAAGAACCCGCTGATATAAACAGGCTCATAGTAAATACGTCAGCAGTCTTAGAAAACCAGTTCAAATTCCAGAATATCGCAGTGAAAAAAGACTTCGATTCGAATCTGCCAAATGTTAAAATAGATACTAGTAAAATCAAACAGGTCTTATGGAATCTTATGATCAATGCTTCCGAAGCCATGCCGGATGGAGGAAAGCTCATTATTTCAACCAGCCTTTCAGAAAATGGAAAAAAAGTTGTCATTAAAATCACTGATACCGGAAAAGGAATTCCCAAAGAAAACATCAATAAACTGTTCGACCCTTTTTTCACGACCAAAGAGAGCGGCAGCGGATTGGGGCTGGCCGTAACTTATGGAATCATACAACAGCATCAGGGGAGTATTAAGGCAGACAGTGAAGTCGGCCGGGGAACTACTTTTACTGTTGTTCTGCCTATTTCAAGTAAATAAGGAGTCATAATAATATGGATAAAAAAACTATCTTAATCGTGGACGACGAGATCAATGTGTGCAAAAGCATTGATAGGGCTATTCAAAATGTTGAATACGAAGTGAGAAGAGCGCTCAGCGGGGAAGAAGCTCTTGATAAAATAAAGGAAAATCCCTGCGACCTTGTTATTGCTGATTTGATGATGCCCGGAATCGGAGGCATCGATCTTTTGAAATTCTTAAAAACAGATTTTCCTGAAATCAATGTCATTATGATCACCGGATATCCCACCATTAAAACGGCTGTTCAAGCCATAAAAATAGGAGCCTTTGATTACATAGCCAAACCGTTTACCCCCGAACAACTCCGGAGCGTCGTGGCAAGATGTTTTAAAAGCGAAAAAGAAACCGAAAAAAGACCGCCTCTCACAACCATGCCTCCAGGCATTTACTACATCATCGGACACACATGGGTTCGTCCCGAAGAAAAAAACAAAGGCTTGGTGGGCGTTGTTCATGATTTCCTTAAAACAGTGGGAAGGATAACGAATTTACAGCTTCCCAAAGTAAATGATAACGTCCTGCAGGGAGAAATGTGCGCAAAAATAAAAGACGACGCTGGTTTTAATTATGGCATCTGGTCGCCGGCAACAGGAAAAGTCCTCGAAGTCAATGAAGAGTTAAACAAAGATTTTTCTCTTTTAAAGCAATCACCTTATAATGATGGATGGCTCTTCAGATGCGCACTCACTGATTTCGAAGAAGACAAAGAATCTCTGCTTCTTTCAAAATAAGAATACCCCTTTCCCGGAAAAATGAAGATCAATCCCATCCACCCGCCTCATCTTATGCCGACTTCTCTGGCAGGAAGCGCTGTCCTCAAAGGATTTGATCCGAAAAAAATCGCCAGCCTGGACTCAAAAGGCTGCTGGATAGAAAATCCCGAAACACCCATACATCGAGCTGTGAACGAAATACTCTTTCTTCTTTGGAAGATGGATGAAAAACAAAAAAAATCAATCCTGGATAATATTATCAAACTTTTTATAAAACAGGCCATCTGGCCGTCTGTATTGAGAATAAGAACCGCTCTCATAAAAACCTCATCCGCGAACATTCCCCGGTTATCCCTTCAACAAATAGAAAAAGAGCTAATAAATCATTATAAATCCTTAAAAAGGACGGAAAAACATATCCCTTTTCTCATAATCTTAGAAGTCTTTGCCTGGATATTGGTGTATGAAGCTCAAAGGAAGAATACGAGCCGGTATGTTCCTGAATGGGATCTGGAAGAGAAAAAGAAAATCCAAAAATACAAAAAAGATTTCTTGGATTCTGATGATTTTTTAAACAGGTGCCTATCAAAAGAAAACAGACCGCTGATCCCTCAGTTATACAAGGAATTAAAAGAACTAAGCCCCGAAAGCATCGGCTCCATTCCGGATTTGATAGCTGAAGAACAAAGGTTGAATGATGATATAAAGCAGCTCTTGAAACTTGCTGAAATCCCCTCAAAAAAAGAAGAATGCCTTTCTCTCATAGGAGAAAAGATCTATCCCCCGACAGGTGTGGTAACAGAGATTTCCCCCGCTCTTCTGAGGCCCTGCACAGAGCTGCTCGGAAATAAGAAAATCGATGTCTCAAGCGGTATTCATTACAGAGCTTCGGTCATGCTCAGCATACTCCAGGACCCAAGGTCAACTGAGACACTGCTCAAGGCCCTAAAAACATTTCCTCTTCATTTAACCAACATTAGAGAAAATATCATCTACACCCTGGGAAATCTGAAGGAAAAAGACGCGGTAAAGCCCATAAAAGAAGTCCTGGATGGCCCGGATAAAATCATCCACACTCATTCAGACGGGACAAAGAAGCCGTCTTTACTGGAAGAACAGAAAGAAGAAGCTCTTCGTAGCCTGGGGAAAATCGGTCTGGAGTCTTTGAATATACTTCCCTCCATGATCAAATATAAAAACCACTCCTCAACCAAGATCAAAACACATTTGAGCTGGGCTCTCGGCGAAATCGGAAAAATCCAAAAAGAAAAACACGGAGGAGTCAGCGCAGATATTCTGATCGCGCTTCTTACGCTTCTCAAAACAAGAAACAAACAAATATTTGAAGAAGCCGTCAGTGCACTGAGAAAAATAGAGATGCCCGAATTTCTTCATACCCTCTATCTATACAATGTGGGTGCTATCAGCATCCTGGGGTTAAAGCCGGCTCAAAGCGGTCTTTATGAACTCTCGGAGACCCTTCATTATCTCATGCTTTCCCAGGGAAGAGCTATCATGGCTGTTAACGGAGATTCGGGAACAGGAAAAACTTACTTTTGCGAATCCATTCTCGAAAGCTTTGGTGAACTGGACCCAAAAGAAATCCTTTACCTCATGAGAGACAGAAAAAAAGACCAAAAAATATTCAATCAAATCTTAGGGATCAAATGGCTGAAGAAATACATAGACCCTGTCCATTACCAAGATTATCCAAACTCCGAAGAAGATGATAATCCGGAGGAATACCTGACAAAATTCATTGAAAATAACTCTGATAAAAAATTGATTATCGTTGATGGCTGCAGAGACCGATACTATTTCCAGAGAATCATTGATCTGCTCCATTTCAGGGAAAAATTGGATGTCGTGGTGAATTTTAGGGCTAATTTTTCAACAAGAAGAAAAAATCTGGAGGTGCGGGAAACCGCATTAGAAAGCATAAAAACCCATCTTTCTTTTCTCGAAGAACCCCCGCTTGAAGACACCCACTTTTACCAGGAAGGAAAAACCATAGTCTATGACCTTGATAACTCAATCAACAGGCGTCTCAACAAGCCGGAGATCCAGGAACTTTTTAAAAAGAGAAGAATAGAAACATGGGGCTCCATGATTAAAGTAGGTGACTTTGTTAAAAAAGCGGAGACAAGGAACATAAGATCAGAACCGGTCTCTTATTCTGAACGCCCATTTGATGTGGAAAAAGGAACCTTCACCATACAAAAAAAGTGGGATTTCAAACCCGAAGAGAAAAGGTTCAAACCCGTTCTCAATGAAGATGTGGATAATAATCCCAATCTCCTCCAAAGCATCCTGGTCGAAGATCTCAGGCCTCATCACATTCGGTTTTATGCTCAGGACCAGATTGCGGGAATCGGAGAAAAAAGGAAAATCTTTATTTTCACTTTTTTGGACAACAGAATATTCCATACCTCTCTCGAAGATTTCACAGACCTCTCTCTCGTCGGAAGAAATATTTTTCTGACCGATAAAAAAGGAGAACTGACAAGCGTCTCCTTTGAGAACGGCCACATAGCCAAATATGGAAATATTCATTCTCCCATATGTTCTATGGCCTCTTTACCCAGGAACAAACTGATAACCGGGCATGAGGATGGCACGATCCTGATATGGAATATGGAAAGCAGCGAACTTCTGAAAATCAAATCCCTTTCCTCTCCGGTCAGGGCTCTTGCGGTCACTTATTCCAACACCATATATTCATGGAGTCAAAACCACCGGCTTAATCACTGGCATTTACAAACAAGATGCGTACAGGAGGTTAACACAAAAAACGAATTGATTTCGCATTTGAGAATCTACCCCCAAGGAAGGCTCCTGGCGCTATCAGAGAATAAAACGGCAGATCAAAAAATAAAGATAATGGATTTTACCGGAAAAAGCTCAGATGTTTTCTCCCTCCCTTTTCGGATACATCCATCAAGCGTCACTCTCACTTATGATGGCAGGATCCTTTCAGGATTATCCGGGAAAGTGCAAACGAAACCCAATCTGGCCGTGCTGACTCCCGGTGATAAAAAATGGGCGGTCCATTTTCTCCAAGGCCATGCGCAGGGGACCAGGGACTGCCTTTGTATGGGGCCGAAGATCATCTCATGTGGGAAGGAAAAGGGAAGTCTTTATGCCATTCGTTTCTGGGGAACCGAATTCTACGTAAAAACCCAGATCAGTAAATTATCCGGTTAAGCCCAAGGACAAAAAGAAAGATGATCAAAAAAACACTTTTGTGAAAAAGGATTCATCCCATGAAAAAAAATGTTACTTCTTACTGTATACTCATTCTTTTAATCATTTTAAGTCCTTTTTTTCTGAATGCTGAAGAAAAAAACAATCCCCTGCTCCAGTCATGGCCCAAGTATCTCAAACTAAAAAAAGAATCAGAGTTGAGGCTAAAATGGGTCCAGCTGGGCCCGGTCATGAATGCAGCACGGGTGGAATCTGTCCAGTGCGATCCTTTGAGGCCGGAAACCATGTATGTTGCTTTTGGCTCGGGAAACCTTTGGAAAACAGAGAACAGCGGGCTCTCCTGGAAACCTATATTTGAAAATCAGTCTGCTTTGGGCATAGGAGATATCGCACTAGCTCCATCTGACCCTGACAGGATCTGGCTCGGCTCCGGAGAAAGCCTTAAAAAGGCAAGAAATTTCACCATGCCCGGAACCGGTGTTTTCCGTTCTGATGATGCAGGAAAAACGTGGCAGAATATGGGACTCCCAGATTCCTTTCATATAGGAGAGATAGCTGTTCATCCCAAAGATAAAAACAGCGTCTTTGTTGCGGTGCTGGGACACTTCTGGTCGCCTAATAAAAACCGGGGCCTTTACAGGACTCGTGACGGGGGCGAAACATGGGAGCATGTTCTTTATGTTAACGAGAGGACAGGAGCCAATGATGTGGTTATTTCTCCCTCTGACCCGGATATTATCTACGCTTCCATGTGGGAAAATTATCCCGGCATCTGCGGAAAAGACAGCGGGATTTATAAAAGCGAGGACGGAGGTAAAACATGGGGAAGACTGAGGGGAGGACTCCCTGACGAGCCAAAGACAGGACGGATCGGTCTCGCTGTGTCCTGGTCTGATCCAAAAAAAGTGTACGCGCTTGTGGACAACCTGAATAAAAAAAGCCATTTGGCCGCAGAAGTCTATAAAACAGCGGATGGAGGTAAAACATGGGGAAGAACACACAAAGAAGAACTCCTGATTTTTCCGAGAATCGGCTGGTATTTTGCGGACTGCTATGTCAATCCCCTTGACGATGAAGAGATCTATGCTCTCGGCGTCAGAACCGCACACAGCACAGACGGAGGCAAAACCTTCCGGCTGCTGGGAGGGGATGTGTATCACTTTTTCCCGAATCAGGCGGAAACCCTTCATCTTGACCACTGTGAACTATGGATAAATCCTTTGAATCCAAGCCATCTCGTACTGGGTAATGACGGAGGGCTTTATGTGAGTTATGACAAAGGTCATACCTGGATGCATTTCAACAATATCCCTTCCGGTGAATTCTATGACATATCGGTAGACAATCAGGACCCTTATCTCGTCTACGGCGGAACTCAGGACGATTCATCCGTATACGGTCCTTCCAAAGAATGGAAACCCCCATTTGCAGACGGATGGGATTATGTTTGGCTCGATGCATGGGCCGGAGGCGACGGCTGTTACACTGTTCCTGATCCCGAGTGCCCGGATACCGTCTACTTCTCCAGTCAAAACGGAGCCATCCGACGCAAAAACATGG
>Ga0307421_1000787_pt1 | contig 20234 bp, 15 predicted proteins | sample SalMarWE160270MG_FD_202163 | JGI IMG/M metagenome (GOLD analysis project Ga0307421, IMG submission 202163) | Salt marsh sediment microbial communities from the Plum Island Ecosystem LTER, Massachusetts, United States - WE1602-70 | ecosystem: Environmental > Aquatic > Marine > Intertidal zone >...
TGGAAGACAAACGGGAACTTCTCGGGCATGATTATGGTTTAAAACCTATTTGGCTGACTATTTTCCGCCGGCAGACAAGATGGGATATCCCTCAGGACATAGATATCCTTCCCATACTCACAAAAGACCCATGTTCCCTATTCCATCTCTTGCAAACCGGAAGTGTTAAGGATGACCTGAAGCTTTTTTTTCAAACGGCTTCTCCGGGTGTACTTGTTGACTGCTCGGTGTCGGACCACCGGACGGGAAAGCCCGGATATGATATCTGGAAATGGGCCTTAGAAGCGGGATGGCATGTGGTGACAGCCAGCAAGGGACCGCTCGTTTATGACTTTAAAGGGCTCAAGGACCTGGCACAAAAAAACGGTTGTCAGATTGGGATCAGCGGAGCAACGGCAGCCTCTCTTCCCACCTTAGACCTGGCCCGTTACGCCCTGGCCGGAACAGAGATCCGGCGCATCGAAGGGATCCTCAACGGGACCTCTAATTTCGTGCTTACCCGCATGAGTGAGGGCGGGTCTTATGCCGAGGCTGTAAAAGAAGCACAGGCCAAAGGGATCGCCGAGCCGGATCCAAGTATGGATGTAAAAGGCTGGGACACGGCTTTCAAGATCCTGCTCATAACCAATGCTGTGTTTGGGACAGCTTACCGTTTGGAGGATGTGAAGGTTAAGGGAATCGATGCCCTCACCACAAAGGAACAGGAGGAATCTTCTCAAAGAGGTTTCCGGTTCAAACTGCTCGGACGATATAAAAAAACGGATAAAGGCGGAATGCTGGAAGTGGCACCCAAAGCTTTGGATCCATCCCATCCACTCTACCCTGTCACAGGAAGCGAAAAAGGCATCACCTTTGAGACCGATACCATGGGGACCATAACCATCATAGGCGGACGGTCAAGCCCGATCGGGGCAGCAGCCTCCCTTCTCAAGGATTTGATCAACATCTATCACCGCACTTGATAACCATCTCTGTCTCGCATGTCTTTGGGAACCAATCTCTATTCAAAATTCATAAGGCGGAGGAGTTCTTGATACCGTGGTTCGGAACTTATATCATTGAATCTATCCGGAACATACATTTTGAGATAGATCATATTAGGGGAACCTTCCTCATAAGCTTTTTCCAGGCAATCCAAAGCTTCCTCTTTTCTCCCTAAAGGCGACAAGATCTCAGCATAAACCCAGGGATCGACATATCTTCTCTTCTCCATTTCCTTGATTTTAGAAATACAGTCTTCAGCAAGCCGGACTTCTCCGGCTCTGGCATAAACCCAACCGATCCAGGACCGGGAAAGAGGGTAATCTCTCCCCTCGGTCATCTCATCAGCTTTTTTCACCTCTTCAAGCGCTTTAGGGATATTCCCTATTTCGATATAGGTGGTGGCTAATTTGATATGACCCCAATACCATTCGGGGTGAAACTCAAGGATTCTCTTAAATTCCCTTTCCGTCACTTCATGTTCTTTTTTCATAAGATGAGCTGCTCCAACCCAGTGGGCCGGGCCAATGGCCAGAGGATCCAGATCGTGTGCTTTCTGTGCATGGACCAAACATTCATCGTAACGGCCCATAGCCGCAAGATAAATACAATATTCCAAGTGGGCTTCACTGCTTCCCGGATTGAGCTGGATTCCAGAAAGGAATTCCTCTTCAGCTCCCGGCCAGTCCCAGTCAAAGCGGAATTTGATCACTCCGGCAGCCGTATGGGCTTCAGCCAGATTTTCATCCAGCTCAAAGGCACGTTTCAGGGCGGCCTTGGCTTTAGGAAGAGCTTCCTGTCGCGTTTTAGTCGTCAACCAGGCCTGTATGGAGTAAGCTTCAGCTATGGCGGCGTAAGCCAGAGCATAATCCGGATCCTGTTCTACGGCTTGCTGGAGGAAATTCAGTCCCTTGTTCATTTCCTCGCTTGTTCCGTAAAGGAGATAATGCCCTTTCATATAAAGGTCATAAGCCTTTGGATCTCGCGGATGATTTCGTGCCATATTAGACCGGTCTTCAGGAGACAGTTTCAAACGCAGTTTATCGGTAATAGTCGTGACAATGTTTTCTTCGATGTCTAAGACCTCGCTCAAGCTGCGTTCAAAACGATCCCCCCAGATCTGGGTTCCTTCCGCTACATTGACAAGGTCTGCGCCTACAATCAGAGATTGTTCACGCAGATCGACCCTTCCAGTGAGTACCGCAGAGACTCCAAGCTCCCGGCCGACCTTCTGGGGGTTGATGTCTTTTCCCTTGTATTGAAAAACCGTGTATCTTGCTATGACTTTAAGTCCATTTAGTTTAGAAAGCTGGTTTATGAGGCTTTCTGTAATGCCGGTACTCAGATACTCGTTATCCGGAACAGCGCTTAAGTTTTCAAAGGGAAGAACAGCGATAGAGCTGATCATATCTTTATGGCCGGTAAAAAAAATAAGACCAGAGATAACAATGAGGGCAACAAGGACAGCTGCCCCAGTAAAAAAAATGGTCCTTTTGACTTTGCTTTGGACTGTTTCCCCTGTTTTTTGTCTTGGAGAGATTGTTTTTTCATCAGTGGATAAATCACTCAATATCTCGGATAATTCAGATCCTATTTCATTTACACTTTGAAACCTATCTTCTTTTTTCCTCTCAAGGCATTTTAAGATCAAACGGCTCAGCCGCTCGGGTATCTCGGGATTTAACTCACCAGGATCTCGGGGTTTCTCTCCCCTGTTTTTCATGGCTATGATAAGTGAAGTGTCTCCTTCATAAGGATACCGGCCGGTCAGCATCTCATAAAGAATAACACCTAAGGAATAGATATCCGAACGTTCATCCACCTCTTTGGCTTCGGCCTGCTCAGGTGACATGTAGACAGGAGTACCGACCATAACCCCTTCACCGGTTAATTCCTCATCTTTTTCTTTTAGTGCGCGGGCAATGCCAAAGTCCATGATACGGGCATCTCCCTCTTTGTCGATCATGATGTTACCAGGTTTCAAATCACGATGCACCACACCCAACCGATGTGCCTCAGCCAGTCCTTCACAGATCTGTCGGGTGATCCTTACGGAAGTATCCACTGCCAGATGCTTGGACTGCTTGATCAAGCCCTTTAAATCCTGGCCTTCGACATACTCCATAGTTATGTAGTATTTATCATCGGCTCTGTTGATATCGAACATACGGCCTACATTTTTATGAGAGATTTTGCGAGCCAGTCTGATCTCGTTTCTGAAACGCTCTATTGTCTTACGATTAGAGGCAATTTCCTTCTTTAACAGTTTTAAGGCTACTTTTTCCTTTATCTCAGTATCATGGGCCTTGTAGACCTTGCCCATCCCTCCTTTGCCCAATTCCTCGATGATTTGAAAACGGCCTGCAAAAGTAGCGCCTGTTAATAAATCTTCAGGGGGAGTTTCCAGAGTTTGAGTGAATGACGCTTCCCTGTCACGGAGAAGCGGTGTGCCGCAGTGACCGCAAAATTTTTGGTTATCAGGATTTTCTGTCTCGCACTTGGGACATTTAAGAGTCACTTCATCTCCCCTTATCAAGTATGTATAAAGTAGTAAATCACCAACGAAATGTCAACTTTTTCACTGGGGACAGGAGATGTATTCTGCTTGTTCTTGATCATCTTTTGATCACACGGACTCCGAATACAGGGCCGGCCGTATTTCCGGGCTGCGCTTTAAATGTCACGGTGACCTTCTCTTTTTCAAAAGTCAGTTCATCAGGGATATCATAGACCACATTGATGAAATACCCGTCTTTTTTATTGGAAATATTTTCGGTTGCGATCCCCTCTCCGTCCACAAGAATATCAAAAGTCTTTGAGCCCGGATATCCGCCCCAGTAATCCACAGCCAATGCCATGGGCTGACCCTTAAAGACTTTGAGATCATAAGAAAACCAGCCTTCTCTGGCCTCCCTGTATCCACGCCTTTGGAAGAAGCCTAAACCGCTTCTCTCCCCTTTGAAATTATGTTCCATTTCCTGCTTTCTATCGCCCGGCTGGACAAAGTCCACGCTCATCTTCTCTAGCATCTTTTTCCTTTCCATATCCTGTTTATAAGTGTCCTGTCTTTCCTCCCATGCTTCTTCTGTCAGGAGGTCCCAGTATATGGAATAACGGCGCTCATGAGTCTTATAAAAAGGCTTGAGCACCACATCCCGCGGTCTGCCTGCATCCTTGGTTTTAAAGGTGTTTACCTGGTCCGGGACCGGTTTGGTCCAATTAGTAGGGTTCCGATCCTGAGTCATAAATACCGGTACATACATACTGTCTTCAGCTTCAGGGTCATTCACAGGTCCCAGGTCTCCGGCCAGCACCAGGGGTCCGTACATGACAGCTGCCCTGTTTGCATCATCCGGCATGGATTCCAGGCGCAGAGTGAAGGGAATACGGATCTCAACCCGGTCCCCGTTTTTCCATTCCCGGTGCAGCGGCACAAAGGAGCCGGGTTCTCCATTGACTCTCTGTTTTTTTCCGTTCACATCGATCTCTATACCTTTTTCTGCCCAGTAAGGATAGCGGACCTGAAGGGTGAGCGTTATTGGTTTCTCACAGATGAATTCAAGCGTGGTCTTCGGCTCATCCGGATATTCGGTTATCTGGCGGACTTTCAGGCCCTTTTCCTTCCAATCGAGCTCAGAGGCAATGTACTGGAACAGGAAAAGCTCTTTATCATTATGAAAATAAATATTCCGGCTGTATTTAGAGTGGTTTTCCATACCCGTGCCCACGCAGCAGGTGAACCAGTAGGGATCCTGGTAGACTTTATACCCGCCCATTTCAAGGGAAAGATTGTAAATCACTCTTCCGTTTTCCGGGTGCTGGGATGAGAGAATATGATTGAAAAGAGCCCGTTCATAAAAATCGCTGACATGGGCTTCGGCCTCCCACATGAAAAGATGACGGGAAAGCTTCAGCATATTATAGACATTGCAGGTCTCTGTGGTTCCCTGGCTCAACCGGTCCCGCAGTTTATCCGGTTCGCCAAAATACTCATGATTTCCATGCCCCCCGGTGACATAAGAGTGATGGTTTGCCACCCGGTCCCAGAAAAATTCCGCGGTCTTCTGGTCTTTCTCATTTCCGGTCAACTCATGCAATCGGGCCATCCCGATCAACTTGGGAATCTGGGTGTTTCCGTGCTTTCCGGGAAGAATATCTTCCCCTTCAGCCAGAGGTTCAAGTATGGCTTTATGATAAAACAAACGGGACATTTTCAGGTAGCGTTCATCCTGTGTGTTTGCATAGAGGTTTGCCAGCGCTTCATTCATGCCTCCGTGTTCGCAAACAAGCATCTCCTGAACCTGATCGTCATCAAGCCCCATGACCACACCTTCGAGCCAGTCTGCAAATTTCTTCTGTATATCCAGCGCCTTTTGACTGCCGCAGAGATGATAGGCATCATTAAGGCCCGAGAGCACCTTGTGCTGCGTATAAAAAGGAGCCCATATTCCGTTTAGGTTAAAACCTTTAGACCGGATATCCCCTTTGGCGATCTCTTCCTCGAATATGCGCTTACCGTCCGCAAAAGCTCCGATATATCCGTCATCGTCTGCTTCCTGACAGGCGCTCAGTTCATCGACTATATAGTTGGCCCTCTCAAGAAAGCGGGGATCTCCCGTTGTCTTGTACATCAAGGAGCAGGCACTCAGATGGTGCCCGAGACTGTGCCCGGCCAGAGTGTCATCCTCCCAGCCGTGGTAGTTCTCGGCTCTGGGCTCAAGCCCTGCTTGCTTGCGGAACTTGGCAAGCAGCCGGTCCGGTTCATAACTGAGCAAGGATGTGATATTGAGCTCCAGAGCATGTTTAAAGGGACCATCCAGAAGCGTCACCTCATCCAAACCAAAAGGCAGTGCCCGGAACTCGATAGTTTCCGGACCGCCTGTGCTGACCTTGTTTGCTCCCGTCTCTTCGGCCGTCTGGCATGACACAACCATCAATCCGGCAACCATAATAAGCAAGATTTTTGTTTTCATGACATCCCTCATTTCAAAATCGTATCGCTTTTCAAATCCCTCTCATTTTACATCAAACCCGACGCAAATGTTAAAAAAATCTGAGATATCATTGACTTTAAACATCAAAATGTTACTATATAAAAAAAAATAACACCATGAGCTATAAAGGAAGAGATGTCGTTTTGGGAGGCCTGTTTTTAGCCCTGGCCCTTGTGATCCCCATTCTCTTTCACGCTGCCGGCTTGGGAAGTGCTTTCCTTCCCATGTTTTTTCCGATCATAGCCGCCGGCTTTTTAATCGCTCCTCCAGTAGCATTGGTGGTGGGAATGACCTCCCCTCTTCTCTCAGCTCTTTTAACAGGCATGCCTCCCTTTTTTCCTCCTACTGCTTTCATTATGATGGCAGAAGGGTTGGTTCTGGCAGGGATTCCATGCCTCCTTTACCAGAAATACAGGTTCAATCCATATCTGACTCTCATCATAACTCTGGCTGCTGACAGGGCAGTGCTCTTTGCAGCCGTTGTTGTGGTATCAAAATGGCTTGACCTTCCGGAAAACGTATTGGGCTGGGCCTCTGTCATCCGGGGCCTTCCCGGAATCATCCTTATTATGCTGATTATCCCCCCTCTCATCAATAAAATGAAAAAACGCATGGCCACTATTTCTCTCATGGAGTGAACAGACATGGACCGAAGGACTTTCTTTAATAACGCCGCCCAAAACTGGGAGATCGAACACCGGCAGGAAAAAGAAAAAGAAAAACTGAACCGGTTGATCCCGTACTTTACGGTCAATGCCGGAGACAGGGTTCTTGATGCCGGCTGCGGTACCGGGAGGCTCATCCCCTACCTGAAAAAATCAGCAGGCAGCTCAGGACGGATCGTGGAAATGGATTTTGCCAAAAAAATGCTGGATATTGCTAAAGAAAAATACAGGCATTTAGAAATCTTTTTTGTTCAATCTGACGCCCGGCTTATCCCGTTTAAAGAAAATTCATTCGATGCGGTGATCTGCTTTGCCCTTCTTCCCCACGTTCCGGATAAACAAATGACCTTAAGAGAATTTAAAAGGATATTGAAACCGAAAAAATCCCTTATTGTCGCCCATACCATGAGCCGTGAGGAGCTCAATAGGTTTCATAAAAGAGTAAAAGGGCCTGTGACACAAGACCTGCTTCCGGATGAAAAAGAAATGGAGTCGCTGTTTTGCAATGCAGGCTTTCGAAATCTTACCATCACAGACCAACCCTCTCTTTATATAGCCAGAGCTGACGCATGAATCCTGTTAAATCCGAAACAACCGATCACGACTCTTCATTCATACGGGATCTTGATCCCCGAATTAAAATTATCTCCATGACCGCATTTATTCTGGTTATCGGATTCACTCCACCCTCGGCTTATCTCAAATTCCTCCTTTATTTCTTAACACTTACAACTTTTTTCATCGGCTCAGGAATCAATATAAAAAAATTTTTCCCGAGATTTCTCATGCTTTTTCCTCTCTTGGTTTTTCTTGGAATAACGGTCTTTGTTTTTGGAAACCAAACGCCTTTAGAAAAACTGAATATCCTGTGGAACCTCTCTGTGAAATCAATACTAATTTTCCTGTGCATAGGCTTTCTTTTCCTCTGGGCCGGAATCCTCCATTTGATCAAAGGATTTGAGCTTTTAAAGATGCCCCCTATCATGATCTCTGTTTTGCTTTTTGCCTACAGATACATTTCCCTCTTTTCCGGGGAAGCAGAACGGATGAGATTGGCCAAAAACTCAAGAACATTCAAATACCAGAGCCTCAAAAATAAGATCAAGACTTTAGCCCCTATGACGTCCCAACTCTTTTCAAGAGCTTTTGAGAGAACAGAAAAGATATATGCGGCCATGCTCTCAAGAGGATTTGACAGAAAAATCCAGACTCTGACTCTGTTTAAAACAAACAAAAAAGACTGGATATTTTGTTCTGTTTTCCTGTGTTACCTCATAGCTGTGGGAGTGGCGCTGTGAAAAACATGGCTGTTCAAGTCACAGACCTTAGTTTCTCCTATCCGGATGAGACAAAGGCTCTGAAAAACATCACTTTCTCTTTGGAAGAAGGAGAGAGCCTGGGCATCATCGGGCCTAATGGAGCAGGCAAATCCACTCTGCTTCTGCATCTGAACGGAGTGTTGAGAAAAGACGGGGCTGTCAGAATCGTTGGTGATGTCATCGGAAAACAAAACATCAAAAAAATCCGAGAAAAGGTCGGGTTGGTGTTTCAAGACCCCAATGACCAGCTTTTTATGCCCACTGTTTTTGACGATGTGGCCTTCGGACCTTTGAATCTGGGCATGGAGAAGGAAAAAATCAAGGAAAAAGTCACAAACACGCTTTCGCTACTGGGCCTTACCGGATATGAAGCCAAAAACCCCTCCCATCTGAGTCTGGGAGAAAGAAAAAAAGTGTCCCTGGCCACGGTACTGGTTCTGGAGCCTCAAATCATTGTACTGGACGAGCCCACAGCCAATCTGGATCCGGGCTCAAAAAAATCCTTTATCCGCACACTCAAAAAAATAAATAAAACGAAAATCACGGCTTCTCATGACATGGATACCATTTATGAACTCTGCACCAGAGTCATACTCATGAATAAAGGCCGCATAGTGGCTCAAGGCAATGCTGAAAGTATCCTGCAGGATAAAGAGCTCCTTGAGGCAAATAATCTAGAAGTCCCCTCCCGGCTCCGCTCATAACAGAAAGGATCCCAGCCAATGATGAGTGGTTCACCTGCCTTGATACAGATTTGGCTGAACTTTATAATAATGATTTTCAAGAAAATTTATGAGAATTAATATATAATTACTAACCTGGATTATTCACAAGTCGAGGTTGCTGCAGATGCGAGGCACAGGGTACGAAGCTGTGGTCCTTCACCGCGAGTACTCTGTAACAAAGCAGATGCAGTGAGATCGGCTTGCCTTAATGGTAAAAAAATGGCGAATAAAATAAAAGTAAAAACAAACAAAGCATTTCAGTTGTCATTTTTATAAAAAGCATGCATATCCTTAAAATCAAAACAAAAAAATGAACATCGCCATTTTTTTATGAATAGGTCAGGCTAACATAAATTCAAGACAAATTTTTCAATCAATAAATAAGATTGGGGATAAACATATGTCAAAATCAAATCTCATTAATCTCCTTCCTTTCATTGCATTAATGCATATTGTTGCAGTGCAGACTTATGCAGCTCAACCTTCTGGTATCGATACACTTCTCCCGGGATGTACGATCGTTACCATATCAAAGGGAGACAGTGTGTTCTTCGGAGGTAATGATGACTATATCAATCCTGACTCTTATTACTGGATCGACCCAGGCGACTCTACCCGATATGGCGTAATATGGATCGGCACCCCTGATAACCCTCAGCAGGGGGTAAACGAGAAAGGCCTGGCGTATGATTCAAACAGGATAACAAGAGTGGATGTCAATCCACATACTGAGAGGATACCGGTTCCCGGAGAATATCATAATTATCTCATAACCATACTGCATGAGTGCTCCAGCGTTGAGGAAGTTATCAATTGGGTCAACAGCCATCAGCGGTATCCCTATATGCATGACCAGCTGCATTTTGCAGATGCTACAGGCGATGCCGTTATCATCAGCCCCGGGAAAGATGGCGAGATGGTGTTCACAAGGAAAGCCCCAGGTGATGGGTTCCTGCCGTGGTGATTCTGGGGCCGATCGCCTTGATTTCAGGATACTTTGCGGTTAAAAGATGTAAACCCACTTTATGCAGGAATGCATTGATCGAGACACTGGGGAGCCTTATACCATTAGTGGTATCATACACTGCGGCATTTACTATCCTTATTTTAAGCTTATTGTCCGGGAATACAAAATGGCAGATGCAGGTGATTCCGATGGTCGTACTGCCGGTAATAGTGGCATGGGTGTTCTATGCGGTATCCCTGTCTCCCATCAGTCAAAAAAATCTCGGGCAGATACTAACACAATGCCTTCCCCTTGTCCTCGTCACTACATTTTTAGGTATGGGAGACATCACTTCCATTGCTTTGCCACTGGAGATCAAGAGCCTGACTATGAGTCTTTTGTCACCCTTGTCTCCTCTTGCAGTGATGACATGGTGGGCGATATTTGCGCTGGGGGCCCTGCCGGGAGGAGTGTTGATATACCTTTATGAACGGTGGGCCGTTAAAAGAAGTTATCAGTCATGGGCCATTTGTGCAGGTAGCGACGGAGAGGTTACCATACCGGGATGGCGTAAGCTCTGGTGGTGGTTACTCCTGAGTATAGCCGTTCTCTTTGGAGGATCTATAATCGGAGTTGTGTTAGGAAAATAATCTGCCCGTCATCATTGCGGTGATCCAATCATTCAGAAGCCGAATAAACTTTCCTCCACAGCCTCATTTTCTGATATTCTCTCCTCTTTACAATAAGTAGAAATTATTCAAGCTTGGCAACCTTTTCTATGGAAACGCTATCACAACGATTCGGCTTGTAGCATAAGGCGTCGAGCGTAGCGCGTGCAGCGTTCATTAGTATTCCAGCACACCGGTGTGCATGATCATTTTCCATTCGTCACCGATTTTGGAATATACCTTGCACGTCCGGCCCTTCCAGTGATTCTTCTCTCCAGTTTCTCTAGTCTCCCATAGAGTATCGATATCGACGATGGCAACGGCACCATCTTCTTGATCTGAGACTACTATCTTCTTTATCTCACGTTTGTTGTGAACCAACTTATGCTTTGCGAAGAAATCCTGGTAAAACAAGCGCCATCGCTGGTAGTTAAACCTACCCAGTACCATCTTCCAGGTCGCAGGATCATGGTCCGTACTCTTCTCTGGCCAAGGCCAAACCATGTCCTTGTGGAACACAGTCAAAAGCTGATGGACGTTCTGTGTGTCCCACGCCTCGGTCTCACGGTTTACGATTTCGGTGATTTGTGCGATTACCTCTTCCATATCACACACTCCTTCTATGGTCACAGAATGTGACCTCAAGTTTAAATCTTTGGATATTGGAATCCATGTAACTTAAGCTCATTAGTGATGCCAGAGTGATTTTGACTTGCGATCTGAATCTGTAGAGAGGTGTTCGATTATTCGTTCTTCGTTGAGATTCCTTCGTCGCTAAAGATAGGAAATTGGTTTTTTGTTGCTGATGATTTTTCCTCCAATTCATCAAATTCCCATCCTCTAAGCGACTTCATCCCCTATCATACGTATAAAATAAAGGACAAGTCAATAAAAAAACCTCCAGAAAAGAGAAGACATCAGAGAATCAGTCTAATAGTGCCACACAAAGAACAGAAATCTCCCTTTCCTCTGAACTAAAAGATTAGAGTTTCACATGTATTCTGATAGTTCCTCGGCCGCAATAAAGAGCTGAGCTTGAGGAGTCGGGGGTCGAGCGGCCGTAAAGGTCAGATTAAGATGTTTGATGATCTTGTCTATGACTTTATAGTCTTCAATAAAGGAGACAAGGCGCATGGTTCCCCCGCATTTGGGACAGATGAGGGGATCGTTGAATTGAGAGACTTTTAAGAAATGACTCAGAATAATGGAAGAGCACACGGTAAAATGCTATATTCTCCGGATGACGTGGGCGGTAGACCCTGCTCATGGCAGGGATAGTGATTCAAGAAATGTGCCGGGAAGTGGAGATGACTAAATTCCTCTATTGAGTGATAAAAATGATTTTGGAGTGAAGTCATGATGTGTAAACAGTCGTTTACTTGTAGAAGGAAAAATCACTCTAATTTTTGAATTGCTGAGAGATTATAATCAATCATAGGGGATAACTTGCGGGTTAATAGAGAATTACAAGGCATTGAGAAAAAACAGGGGATATGAACATCTTTTTTTTATCCCATGCATGTGTTGTGTTACTATGATAATCTTACTTCTTTAATAGTATCTCTTCAAAGAACTTCAAGGCTTCATCGGAATCTTTTTGTCCCAGCCAGAAAATAGCCTGCTTTTTTATGGAAGGACTTTTGTTCGTTCTGGCTATGTCTATGAGAATGGGCACAGCCTTATCTGAAGGGAGCTGGCTTATGGCGAAAACAGCGGATTTTCTCACTTCCGTATCTTCGTCATCTTCCTCTACCACTCCCTTAAGCGCTTCGATACATTTTTTGGATGCCTTCTGGCCCAACCAGAACACAGCCTGTTTTCTCACTTCTTGTGATGAATCCTGTTTCGCGATTCTTATTAGTTCCTCCACCGCTTCATCCATATCCGAGAGGTTGAGCGCGAACACGATGCTCTTTTTTACCTCAGTGCTGTCTTCTTTTTGAAAGATTTTTTGAAGAAGAGACAGGCTTTTTTGGTCTTTAAAATTCCCCAGCCAGAACACCGCATTCTTTCTCACTTCATTGGAGTCATTTCCTGATCCTGCTTTAAAAAGAAAATCATAAGATAAAGGCGTTTCATGTGAATACAGCATAAAGGTGATGGTCTTTTTTAAATGCGAATCTGCGGTTTCAAACTCCTCTTCCAGAAAACGGAAACTTTCATTCGTCTCCGCACTTCCCATCCAGTAAACAGGTTCCTGATTGAATTCATAGATCCTATCCAGATCAAAGACATGCATATCCACTTTTTCGCTTTTTCTCCCTGAGATTCTGTGCATGACCAACAGTCCGACCGGCTCTCCGCCGCTGCTTCCTTTATGAGATTCCATACTGAATCCATCTCTATCCGAATCCCTTCGTATTCTGATATCATCACCCCGGCTGCTCACCTCAAGGGGGTTTTTCAGGTCATAGCCTCCGTGTATATCGATCTCATAACGGCTCTGAAAAATATGGGCTGTGAAATAAACCTCTCCCTTTTGTTCTTTTTTAAATTTATCTTCGGCAAGCTCCATTTTTTTAACAAGAGAAACTCCCTCCTGATCCAAATAAAAGACGTTTCCCCTTAAGTTACCTTCCTCTGCTGTTCCCAATACAGGCACTAATAAAACAGCCAGAAGCAGGGCAGCTAACATGACTGTCAGGCTTCTTATCTTTTCTTTGAGTTTCATTTCTGTTTTCTCCTTCCGGATTATCTGTTGATAATTTCCCTGAGATACTCTACGGCCGCTTCATCTCTGGATTGTCCGAGCCAGAAAATGATCTGCTTTTGCAGTTCAGGATCTTTTTCCTTCCGGGCTATTTTGATCATCTCCTGCACCGCTTTTTTGCTTTTCATCTGAGCGATGTTAAAAATGATCTGTTTTTTGACCTCAACTTCCTTGATCTCAGAGTACAGATCTATAAGCACATCCAGAGAATCCGGAGTTCCTCTCTGACCGATCCAGAAAACAGCCTGATTTCTTACATTTACGTCTTTTTCCTTCCGGGCAATATCAAATATCTTTTTCCATGCCCGGCTGTCTCCTGATTGCTGGAAGGAAAAAATCAGCGCATTTCTCAATTCCGCATCCGAAACAGAATCATAAAGTTTCAGAAGCGCATCCAGACTCTCCTTGGTATTTTTCTGACCAAGCCAGAAGATGGCCTGCTTCCGGACCTCTTCATCCGGGTCAGATTTAGCCACCTTGACCAATAACGGCACAACGTCGGGACCATGCCCCTGGCTTATGATAAAAATAGCTTTTTTCCTAAGCTTTGAATCATCGTTCTTGTCAATGACTTCTTTGAGGATGGAAAAAGCTCTTTCATCTTTCATGTTCATAAGGGCATCAAGCGCTACCAGTTTTAACTCTGTCTCTGGGTCGTCTTCTGTCACTATACCAATCCCACCTTCCACTCCGCCTTCAACACCCCCTAAAACTCCCAGACCCAGGCTGCCGTTTATATATTCTTTGTAACTCGAATATCCACTTTTTACCAGTTCTTCCGCAATCTCAACCCTCAGCACCTTCGCATCATTTATCCAGGAACTATGGTCCATCTCTTTGATCAATTTGTTGAGATGTTTGACAGCTTGTTCCTTGAATTGAACCTGCTGGTTTATGTTTTCCAGTTCCCTGCTGAGCTTCTCCATGCTGTATCCCAACCAGTATAAAGACTCGTCCAAATAACGGCTTTTCTCAAACTTCTCTACCATCTCTTCCAATTTTGAAACCGCATCTTCCCAATTCTTCTGATATATATACTTTTTTGCATCCTCCAGAGCTTTGAGGGATTCGTCTTCCTTATCCTGTGTGAAATCCAATGCAGTCAAAGCACTTCCCATGATCATGCAGAGAGCCAAAATGATCCCTACTGCTTTTAAATTTTTCATTTGAAACCTCCTATATCATTCCGCGGACGTCCACAGCATTTAAAATCCCCTGATTATTTATGTATTCCTTTATCATCAAAGGATTGGATGTGCCGTTTTTGTCCATATTTGTGATTTCCCTTAAAATCAATTCTATATCCTCCAGAAGCTGCCGGTCATCGGGATTCTTCCCCGCGGCCAGCCTTTTCAAAAGAATATTCTGGATAAGAAGCTCCTCTACATACCTCTTATCAAGAACGACTTTATTACTGTCTTTATCTTCACTGTAATGGGCATACTCTATGAGTAAAGGTTTTAGGCTGTCAAAATGCTCCTGCAGGCTTATTTGAAACGTATCCTCTGACCCTCCGGTCACGGTTATCTTATCTCCACCTGGAATAAAGGTTGTTCTCCCGATGACAAATCCTATAACAAGGACACAGACAATGGCTGCGGCAGCGGCGGCCCATTTGGGGAAAAATTCAAAATATTTTTCCCTCTTTTTATCAGGGACCGAAACCTTTTTATCAATTCGACTCCAGCACTTCTCCCAGTCAGCCTCCGGAATATCTTCTGTCTTCGTCTCTTCCACCAAATCAAAGATCCTTTTCGTGTATTCAAGCTCTTTGGCACAGTCCGGACACTTTTTTATGTGATTTTTGAGCTCCTCAGCACTTTTTTTATCAAGCTCTCCATAGAGGTATAAAATCATATTTTTTCTGAATTCTTCACATTTCATAGTCTTTCTCCCATAGAAGCTTTTTTAAAGAGCCTTTAATGTTTTCAACTCCTCTGAAAAGCTGCTTTTTCACACTTCCCTCTGAACATTCCATGTACTCGGCGATCTCTCTGATCTTGAGCTGTTGAAAATGTTTGAGAACAAATGCCATTTTCTGGCGGGGGGGCATGTCATCCACAAGGCGCTCTATCTTTTTCTTGAGGTCCTCCCTGCTTGCGTTTTTCTCGGGATCTCCGCCGCTGCTGCCTGAAGTTGTGCGGTCCATTAGCTCCCAGTCTTGAAGGCTTTTTTTCATTCTCTTTTTGTCCCTCAGAAAATCAATACTGCAGCTGATGCCTATTCGATAGAGCCAGGAAGAGAAACTGGAGTGTTTTTTTAACTGGAACTTATTCAGGCCGTTAAAAGCTTTGATAAATGTATTCTGGAGGATATCTTCCGCATCCTGTTTGTTTTTGGTGTACTTGAAGGCTAAACCAAAAACCATTTTTTTGTTTTCCTCAAACAGCATAGAGAACGCCTCCCGGTCGCCCTGCTGGGCGTTTTGTATCAGATCCAGAGTCTCCATTCTTTTTCCATTCATTAATCAAAACGCTTTGAAAACGGTTTTAGTTGACATCATCTTCAATATATATAACAAACACTCCCTTCCAATAACAGAAATTATCTTTTAATATATAAGTCCCTGTACCAAATAAACCTGAATAGTTCAGGTTAAAAGGAGAATAACAAATCATGTGTCAAAGACGGAACGCTTTAATGCTTTTGGTCAGTTTTTTCCTGTTATTCATCACTGTTTTTACGGCAAAACTCTATCCATCGGACATAGGTCCTGAGAACGGGGCCTTGGTTATTGTGGGAGGCGCTATGCAGGATCCCGCCATTTTAGAGAGATTCATGGAACTGGCCGGAGGGCCTGAAGCGCCGGTGGTGATCATTCCCACTGCAGGTGGGGCGGACCATTATGACCAAAGCTGGAGAGGAATGCGGCCGTTCGAAAGAGCCGGATTTAAAAACCTGACCCTGGTCCATACTTATGACCGAAGCCAAGCCGATTCCGAGGAGTTTGTCCGGCCCATAAAAAAAGCCCGGGCTGTGTTTTTTACCGGAGGCAGGCAGTGGCGCTTAGCCGATGCTTACCTCAATACTCTGGTCCATAAGGAGCTGCGGGCTCTTCTTGAACGAGGAGGCGTGATCGGTGGATCCTCTGCAGGCGCTACCATTCAGGGTTCTTATTTGGTCAGGGGCGACACCAAAACCAACACCATTATGATAGGAGACCACACCGAAGGAATGGGTTTTATAAAAAACACAGGGGTCGACCAGCATCTTCTCAAGCGGAATCGGCAGTTTGACCTTCTGGAAGTAGTGAACGCCAACCCGGATCTTCTGGGTATCGGCATTGATGAAGACACCGCCATAGTGGTTCAGGGCGACCGGTTTGAAGTGATGGGCCAGGGGTATGTGGCCATCTATGACACCAGCAAACACATCCCTCCGTCCGGACGCTTTTATTTTCTGGCGCCAGGTGACCGTTTTGACCTGAAAACCCGCCAGGCTCATCGTCCCACCCGGACTTACGAACCTCTGGACCGGGTGCAGCCCATCAAAAAATCTGAGAAAAAGAAGTGAATCAACTCAAAACAATCATTCATTTTACCCGATTCCTCATTATATTTGTTTTTCTCATCTATGGCTCTTGTGATGCAGAAAACCAACAGCACAATCAATTTGAAGAGCAATTCATAAAAATCCACGACTATTATATGCTCGATAACGGAATCGTGGATGCCAACAGAGATGATTTTCTGGATATATACACTGTTAACCATACAGCAATATCATCTCTTCTCTTAGGAAATGGACAGGGAACGTTCCGCGATGTCTATGATCAGTGGGGACTTCATCACCAAGAAGAATTCCCCGGACTCGAAGACTCTTTGGATGAACCTGAGATCAAGAATGAATCAGGTCTCTACATTTTTTGGAAAGAACGTCAAATCCATATCAAATTTGTGTCCTCAATAAAATCCGCGCCGTCTGCCTCTGGATATCTCACTCTTGATTCTCCCGTCAAAATCAAAACGAATCTAAATTGCGAGACAACCACTAAGACCACTCTCCTTTCTCCACAAATCAGGAAGAGTTCCATTCATTTTAAGTTTGATTCAGAAAAATCCAAAGGCTTGCTTGTGATTCAGCCGGATATGGCAGCTGTTCCGGTTTCATTCCAGATCAAATCTCAAATCCCCCTCTCCCTAATCCAGGTCGGTAGACACAAACAGAGTCCCTCCTCTCACCATTTCGTACTCAGACTAAAAGACAGACACGGTATAGCATGGGGGGACTGGAACGGAGACCATCTTATAGATTTAGCCATATCAAACGGAGGTTTTTGGGGGAAAACACAGCACTTCTCTACATACAATCAGAATGAAATTTTTGTGAACAAAGGAGAGGCATTCATTCAGGTGAGTGATTTCATTCAATTTGAAAAAAACACCTGCCGGTCCCGGCAAACAGCATGGTTGGATTTAGACAGAAATAATCTTCCGGACCTGTATGTGAGCGGTTTCAGGTCTCCCAATCAGTTGTTTATACAAAATCCTCAAGGACAATTTCAGGACCGAGCTCAAGAAAAAGGCATCTCTGACACTGAGGACGGTTTTTACATCTGGTTCGATTCTGATTTAGACAGGGACTTGGACCTCTTTGTGGCGGGAAGAGAAAATCTCGTTCTTTACCTCAACCAGAACAGTCTATTCCAAGCCCATCATATATCAAAAAATCCTTCAGCTCATGACCATTCCGATCCCAGTTATCCTCATTTTGGTCGCTCTTGTGTTTCAGATTTTGACAGAGATGGCGACCCAGACTTGTTTGTGGCATCTCCGGTCCAGTGTGTTCTCCTCATTAATGATAAGGGACACTTTACATTATCAGATCCCAAAAGCTTCGGACTTTGCGAAAACGCATTCACTGCCAACTGGGTGGATTTTGATAATGACGGTTTGCTGGACCTTCACTGTGTTCCAGGAGGAATTTACAAGCAGACAAATGAGGGGCGTTTCAAAGCAACTCGGATGCTTTCTTATTCCAACCATGAAGAACTGACTGATGCCCGCTGCCACTGGTTTGATTGTGACAATGATGGAGACCGTGATGTTTTGATAAGCGTGATCAGCCAGAAATCCAATAAACAGTGGTCATCCAGCTTGTTTGAAAACCAAACACAAAACAATCATTGGCTCCAAGTTCAGCTTTGCGGGCCTCCTGGAAACCCAAGCGCCGTAGGAACAGGTGTGGTCCTTTATGAGCAAAAAGGGCAAAGAATTTATAGTTCCGTAGGGGCTGCTGACGGAGCCCACTACTCCTCAGGCCATTACAGAGTTTACTTTGGACTTGGAAAACAGGCTCGAGCCAAAACCCTTGAGATATTATGGCCAGATGGAATTCATCAGGAAATCAAACATCCAGATGCAGACCAAATCCTGTTTATATCCCACCCTGGGAACAACAGACCTTAAAGAAGAAGCTGTTCCCTGTAAAAGCGGCTGAAGTCAATAATATTACGGCAAAAAGATATTTCTTTCCCTGTGTCTCATTTCTCAACAACAGAGCTGATTGAAAAACCAAACCAATCCTATCTTGAAAGATTGTAAGAAGTGTTTATACTAAAAGTTATATCCAATAAAGAGGACACCATGAAAAAAACATTTATATTTTTAATGGGCCTGTTTCTTATTTTTAATTTTTTATGTTCAGCGGAAAAGGATTCCATTCCTGCCTTCAAACTCGAGAAAAACGCCCTCAGCCTTGAGAGGCTGGCCAAACCGGGGACTCCCTTCAATAAAACCGGGCGCTGTTTTGCCCTGCTTGGAGATGAGAGCGGCTCTTTTGAAGCCTGGGCTTATCCTTTGAAGCTCCTTCGCGGCTTTCAATTTTCTTTCTTCACCGGCACCTCCACACGGGCCATAAACGCAGGGGATATTGTCCGCTGTATTTCCGTATCCCCCTGGGCTACAACTCTGACCTACACGTATCAGTCATTCACTGTTAAAGCGACGTATATCACCCCTGTTTTTGAGCCCGGAGCTCTTGTCATCCTCGATATTGATTCATCCGTTCCCCTGACTATCGTGTGCGGCTTTCTCCCCGTGCTTCAGCCCATGTGGCCCGCCGGAATCGGAGGACAATACGCATACTGGAACAATGAGATCAAAGCCTATGTGATCTCAGAGCCTACGGGAAAAAATCATGCCCTTGTGGGTTCTCCGGCCGCATCAGGCCTTTCCTATACGCCAGCGCATATGCTCTCAGATGCCCCGAGCGAATTCAAGATCGAGATCAAAAATCCGGAGAAAGTGAGAAACAGATTTATTCCTCTGTGTGTTTCAGGGGGCCAGGGAAAACGGGACAAGATTCTGGCCGTCTATACAAAACTCCTGGAAAATCCTGAATATTACTATCGCAAAAACAGAGAACATTATGAAGAACTCAGCCAAAACACTCTTGGTCTCAAAACTCCTGATCCGAAAATCGATCTTGCCTTTGAATGGGCCAAAATCACTTTTGACAATCTTATGGTTGATAACCCTGAACTGGGCGAAGGAATAGTTGCGGGTCTGGGCGCTTCCGGAACATCGGGACGGCCCGGATTCGGCTGGTTTTTCGGAGGGGATGCTTATATCAATTCTTTGAGCCTGCTCTCTTACGGAGCGCAAGAATCCGTTAAGAAAATACTGGCCTTTACACAAAAATGGCAGAGGGATGACGGAAAGATGGCTCACGAACTTTCACAGGCAGAAGGGTATATCGACTGGTGGAAAGACTATCCTTACGGATATATCCACGGAGACACGACCCCCTATTATCTAGCAGCCATGTACGATTACATGAGACTATCCGGCGACACTGCCTTTGTTGAGCAAAGCTGGCTCTCTCTTACCAGGGCCTATGATTGGTGTCTCAGTACGGATAAAAACAGGGACGGGCTTATGGACAACAGTTCCGCAGGCCTTGGGGCTCTGGAATACGGAGCGCTTACCGGCATTGAAACAGACATTTATCTGGCCTCCGTATGGGTGAGAGCCGCGCACGCCATGGATGAAATGTCCCGAATTCTGGGTAAAGACTCCCTGCATAAAAAAGCATCCATGAATGCAGAAAAAGCCAAAAAAGCGTTCAATGACAGATTTTGGGACCCGATAAATAATTTCTATGCCTATGCCTTTAATGATAAAGGAGAAAAAGTCAAAGAGATCTCGCCGTGGAATGCAATCGGTCTGATGTGGGACCTCGGAGAAAGCGAAAAAAGCAGGCTCACTCTAGAAAGGCTCAGCTTA
>Ga0307421_1000788_pt1 | contig 20228 bp, 13 predicted proteins | sample SalMarWE160270MG_FD_202163 | JGI IMG/M metagenome (GOLD analysis project Ga0307421, IMG submission 202163) | Salt marsh sediment microbial communities from the Plum Island Ecosystem LTER, Massachusetts, United States - WE1602-70 | ecosystem: Environmental > Aquatic > Marine > Intertidal zone >...
TTGGGCTGACTCTTCCCGTCCTCCTGGAGGTGAACGTCTCGGGAGAAGCCAGCAAACACGGGTTCCCCGTGCGCGAGGACGATGCCAGCCAACTCGAGGGATTCCTCGCAGCAGTGGCAGAGATCGCCGAACTACCTAACCTGGACCCACAGGGCCTGATGACCATAGCTCCCTTCGAGGCCTCCGAGGAAGTATTGCGCTCCTGCTTCCGGCGTCTGCGGGAACTGCTGGGCCAGCTCAGGGAGCGCTATCCCGAACAGCACTGGCAGCATCTCTCCATGGGCATGACCGACGATTTCGAGATTGCCATTGAGGAAGGCGCCACGATCATCAGAATCGGGCGGGCCATCTTCGGCGCGAGAGACGATCTATAGGAGGAGCATTGATGACCATAGACACGGTGGTGATTCAGACTATCGATCTCTTTTTCACCCTGCTGTACTTGGCGATCATGGCCAGGATAATCCTGTCGTGGTTCAGATTCGATCCCTATCACCCTGTGTCGGTCTTCCTCTACCGGGTGACAGAGCCTATCCTCGGCTTCTTCCGGGGCATCATCCCCCCAGTGGGCATGCTTGACCTCAGCCCCATCGTCGCCATCATCGTACTGGGCATAGTGCAGCAGTTGTTGTACTTCCTGGTGCAGGCGTTGTGAGATGAATCGAGGGCCGGACCATAGTGTCCCCGGCAGCGTCCGTCGCGGAGGAACCACAGAGGAACCGGTTGTTCTCCTAGCAGTCCACGTTGTGCCTAGCGCGAGCAGAAGCGAGATCATCGGTCTGGAGGGCGAGACGCTCAAGGTTCGCGTGGCAGCTCCACCTACGAGAGGCAAGGCGAACAAGGAGTTGATAAAGTTGCTGGCAGTCGCCCTCGGTGTCACCAAGAGTCAGGTGGAGATCGTCGGTGGGCAGAGAGCGCGTCACAAGAGGGTGGAAGTCCGTGGGGTCAGTGGTAGCACCGCGCTCGCCCTCCTGCAGCCGGAGCAGGATTGAGGTTCGACCAGCGACGTGATGCTATGAACTCCAGAATGGTTCCTGCTCGATGCTCGCACTGCTGGTCAGATCGGTGACCTCCCCACCCTGCGGATTCATCTCGTACAGGTCCCAGTTGCCATCCCGGTTGGAATAGAACACTATCCCCAGCCCGCCTTCAGACCACGAAGGGCCGTGGTCGTCCGCTGTGGCATAGTTGGAGAGATTCCTCTGCTCAGTACCGTCTGAGTTCATGACGTAGATCTCCATGTTGCCGTCGCGATAGGACTCGAAGGCTATGGAGCTGCCGTCCGGCGACCAGGCGGGAGAGAGATCCAGAGCATCGTTGAACGTCAGGCGTGACTCGCGCGCGCCGTCGGCGTCCATCACGTAGATCTCCAGATTGCCATCTCTCTCGGACACGAAAGCGATCATACTACCATCTGGCGACCACGCTGGCGAGTAGTCTGGTTCTTCGTTGAAGGTCATCCTTGCTGGCTGAGAGCCGTCTGCATTCATCATGTACAGTTCCCAGTTTCCATCGCGCAGCGAAGAGAAGACGACCTTGGTGCCATCGGGAGAAATGGACGGTGTCCAGTCTGCTGCTGCATTCTGCGTGAGGTTCGTGGGTTCGGAACCATCCGCGTTCGCGCGATAGATCTCCTGGTTCCCATCTCGCTTGGACACGAAGACCAGCCAGCTATGGTCAGAGGACCATACAGGCGAGCTCTCATCCACTTCGTTGTCCGTGATACGAACCACCATGGAACCATCTCTGGACATCGCGTACACGTCCCAACTGTCTGTGTCTTCTTCCCACTGGACGTAGGCGATGTCGAGAGTCGGCGCGCGGAGGGTAGGTGTCGGCGCCGGTGTGAACCGTAAGTCGGGAGTAGGAGTAACCAGGGCAACGGAAAGAGAGGTCTGCTGCTCGGTAGCCTCAGGGGTGGAAGCGGGTTGATTCCCCCTCGCGAGGGGCTGCCAGGAGACCAGGCACCAGAACAGGACTGCTGTTGCCGCCAGGAGGCCGATCAACGGCCAGAGGAATCTGCCGACCCAGTCGCCTGCTGTTGAAGCTACCTGTCTCGCCCGCCCTACCTGGATCACGGCGTCCAAACCTCGTCGAGTATTCAGCCACACCTTCACCAGCTCTACTCTGAACCGATAGCTCATCGCGCCGAGACGCTCGAGAACGTCTCTGTCCACCAGTTCCTGGCAGGCCTCGCTGATCTCGGAGAACGAGAGGTCCGCACCTCGACGCTTCAGCGCATACCTCAGGTCTTGCTCCAAGAGGATTCCCCGGGCGCCGCGCAACGATGCAAGCGCAGCAGCCACCGTTCTAGCGTTGGCCGACGTGCCGCTCCAGAGGCGCTCCACGTAGGGAGACGCCACCTCGATAGCTTCCCCGACCACGGCTTCCACATCCTTCTCCGCCACGCGGCCCTGGACAGCACACCGAGTGAAGGCCAGACGACAGAGCAACTGCACGAAGTAGGGGTGGCCGGAGGACAGCTCGATTATCCGTCTCGCAGCCAGATAATCGAAGTCCACCACCCCGCGGGCTGGCGCGAGTACTAGGTCCATCGCGGCATCGTCGCCCAGAGGACCCAGGACAATCCGATACGCATCGCTGAACAGAGTGAAAGCGGTGTCCGGCCAGTCCTCGGCGCTCAGGAGCAGGCTCAAGTTCAGTCCACTTTCCATGACGCCAGCAAGGTAGGCATAGAGAGTCTCTCTCGTCAAACCGCCCTCGTGGTCCAGATCCTCCATTCCGTCGAACGCCAAGACCAGACGTCTCCGCCCCAGTCCTTTGTACACAGTGGGAAGGAAGGTCTCGTGGAAGAAGGCGGCATCAGAGAGGAAATCGTTGAACTCGGGGTCGGCAACAGAACGCCCCGTGTCCTCGCGCACTGCCGAGGCTATGGCCGTGGCGGCGCGCCACAGGGCGTGGGCCAGCCTCTCGTCCTCCAAGGCAGAGAGGTCGACCAGGAAGCCCTTCTGCGGCAATCGCCTAAGCACCTGATGCAGGAACGAGCTCTTGCCGATGCGATGGCTGCCCTGGATAATGACGATTCGCCTGGTGCCTCTCGCGCTGAGAATCTCAACGGCCTGTGCCAGTTCCCTCTCTCTGCCAAAGAAGCCGACTTCACCGGCTATGGGCTTGTCTACGACGTACGGATTGGATGGCTCCTGTCTGTCAACCACACCTACTCCCTGGGTCAAGACCGTGCCGGGGGGTACAGTAGCCTATCGCGCGGAATACAGTATCCGTTGGCAGCTACCGCACTGGACCAGCTCAGTACCCCTTCGAACTCGCTGAACCAGACTCGTCGGCAGAGCAACACGGCAACCCTGGCAGATGCCGGTTTCGAGGAGAGCTACCGCCTGCCCACGCTTCTGAACGCGCAGCCCATCGTATACGGCCAGATTCTTGCTTAAGATCTTCTCGCGGATCTCGTCCCTCTCCACGCTTAGGGAACTCAAGCGATCACGCAGCTCCTCGGCCTTCTGCCGCAGCTCCAGTTGCGACGCGTCGTGGGTCTCTTGGGCGCGCGCCAGGAGCTCCTCGGCAGCCTCCCGGCGATCCTCTCGCTCCTCCACCTCGGCCATGATCGCCAGAGTATCCTCCTCGAGGACCGACTGCCGGCGTGCCAGGTACTCCAGCTCCTGCTCGATGCCAGCCAACTCCTTTGGATTGGTGATCTCACCGCCGTACAGGGCGTTCTTTGCGGCAGAAACCTTGCTCGAAACCTGTTCCAGATCAAGCTCCAGATCACGTAGCTGGGACCGCGACTCACGCAGTGCTGCTTCCCTACCCTGCACGGCCCGACGGGCTGCCAGCAGTTCCTCCTCGCTGTCTAACTGCTCCTCAATGGTGCGGAGGTTGTCCGCCTTGGCCTCAATCTCGTCGTCTATAAGCTGTAGCTTGTAGATAGACTCTATTCTGGTAGTCACCATGCAGCCCCAGCTCTTACCCCAAGGACTCTGTCCGCTCGACGACCTGACAGTATGTTGACGCGAATTGTACTACAGGCACCAGCAAGAGACAAGCAGATTTCCCGCAACCAACGAGGTATTGGCAGAACGGGCAACGCCTTGCACCATGCCTGCAACGGGACTACAATTGCCTTCAAATGAAAAGACCCCCTCTTGCTTTGGCTTGTGTCACAGCTACGTACGTGGTCTTGGCGTTCTTTGTCCTCCCTCAAGACGCTTTCTTCAGCAGTGACGAGGGCCTGAAGTTCATCCAACTCCAGAACTTCCTGCGAAACGGGCACTCAGGCTTGACTGTCGAATACCCCGGTCGCGGGCTCGATCCGGATTTGAGCTATGTACCCATTAACAATCCTCCCACGCTGATTCGTGATGGACAACTCTACGCCGTCTATCCTGTCGTCTTCCCGCTACTGGCCACGCCCCTGTATCGTGCCCTTAGCTACGCGGGACTTTACGTCATTCCTGTCGTCACAGGCTTGCTTACCCTGGTGATCACTTGCTGGCTCGCTCGCCTAACGGGCGGAAGTGGGACGTCCTCGACTATCGTCCTTGGCCTCTGCAGCCCCCTGGTGTTCTACAGCCTGGTGTTCTGGGATCACACACTGGGCACGATGCTCTCCACCCTGGCGATACTGCTTGTGGTGAAGAACCTCGAGAACGCCCGCAAGCCCTGGCTGATAGCGGGGGGCATGCTGCTCGGCCTCGCCATCTGGGTGAGATCAGAGATGTACGTAATGGGGCTGGTGATGCCCGTTGCACTGTTCTTCTTCTCTAGGAGACGTTTCGTCAATACGCTGTCACTATGCCTGGGAATGCTCGTGACCCTGGTTCCCCTTTGGGTCTTCCAGTTCCTGGTCTACGGCAACTTCATTGGCCCGCACGTGGGGCACTTCGCTTGGCTGGCAGAGGAGCTTCCCATGACTACCGATCGCGTGGCCATCATCTACCACACGCTGCTGGAAGGCAACTCCAGTCCAGCCCTCAGTTTCCTGTACATCATGGCCTTCGTGTCCTCGGCCATGCTGTTCCGATCATCGAGACTCCGCAAACGGAACCTGCTGATCATCGTCAACTTCGGCATCTTGGCCATAATCACGATCCCCAACATCCTCGAGGCCGCCGCTGGCCGACCTCTTGGAGGTCTGATCACTACCGCTCCGTTCTTGGTGTTCGGCCTCACCACCCTGCTGAACTCATCCGTCAGACAGGGGAATAGAATGCTCGTAGCCATCGGCCTGGGATACACGGCACTCGTGTGCGCGTGGACACCCGTGGACCCCGGACTACAGTGGGGTCCACGCTTCCTGTTGCCCATCTTCCCGCCCCTCGCTGTCGTCGCGACCAACAACTTCCGTGCGCTGCAGGCCATGGGAGACCTGCGAAGCGTGCGTCTTCTCAAGGCATGCTTCATCACCACGGTCGCTCTCAGCATCTTGGTGCAAGTAGCCGGGCTGAGGACTCTGTACATCATCAAAATCAGAGACAGGGACCTGATCCAGCGGACGGGTCAGCTCGAAGCAGTCCACATCTCAAGCGACGAGTACGGGTACGCGCAGTACGTGGCTCCTTTATTCTATGAGAAGCAGTTCTTCTACGTCCGGGATCAAGAGGACTACCAGCGATTGACAGAGACCCTGGTGAACCACGACATCAGGAGATACGCATTTGTGACCTATCCCGTCCCCGACAGACAGGCCGTCAACCCACTCGACGCGCCCGCCTGTTGCGTCGTTCGAGCATTGGGTCCGGAACTCTACGAGATTACGGTAGAAGAGGGGACGCCGTGACAACTCCCTCAGTCTTGACGGCGGGGCCTCGGGCCCACCTAACTGGGGACATACTGACCTCTTGAACTCCACCGAGCAAGAGAACGATGACGCTAGGACGAGCATTCACCTCGCTACATATCGAGCGGTTGATGGCTGTGGTGCTACTGCTATGCCTGTTCGTCATGGCCGTGCGCCCTATCACGGACCCAGACTTCTGGTGGCACCTGCGAACGGGGCAACTGATCTGGGAAAGCAGAAGCATCCCACGACAAGACGTTTTTTCCTACACGGTGGCTGGCCAGCCCTGGATCACCCACGAATGGCTGACCGAGGTTCTCATGTATGCCCTCTACGCTGCGTTCGGCCAAGGAGGCCTGATCCTGGTCTTCGCGGCGATCATCACGACGGCCTTTGCCCTGCTTTACCTTCAGTGCTCAGGGCAGCCCTACCTGGCCTCATTCGTAGTTGTCTGGGCAGCCATTACCTCGGCCGTGACCTGGGACGTGCGTCCCCAGATGCTCTCCCTTCTGCTCTCCTCGGCTTTTCTCTACGTCCTTCATCTCTACCGTAGAGGCAACAGATCGGTCATCTGGTCCTTGCCCCCGCTCATGGCCCTGTGGGTTAACCTGCATGGGAGTTTCTTCCTGGGACTGGTCTACCCGGCGGTGTTCATGGTTGGAGCAGCCATCGACAACGCGTGGCGTCCGCAGCACCATGGCGCGATGCCCTGGCGAGATCTAAGACGGCTAGCCATGGTAACCCTGGTCACTGCTGTCGCCGCCGTCCTTAATCCCAACGGCCTTCAACTGCTGATCTATCCTTTCGGGACATTGGGCAGCCCTGCGATGCAGACCTACATCATGGAGTGGTTCTCGCCCGACTTCCATCTGATCCAGTTTCAGCCTCTTGCGTTCTATCTCCTGACCTTGATTCTCTTGCTGGGACTGTCCCCGCGGATCCCCGGCGCAGCGCAGTTTCTCCTGATCGCCGGCTTCGGCTACGCCGCGCTCCAGTCTGCCCGTCACATACCGTTTTTCGTTTTGGCCACCGCACCTACACTGACAGAGCAAGCCCTGCAGATCTGGCAACAATGGGGCTGGTCTGACCGGTTTCGTTCACATAGGCCCCAGCGCGGACGAGCCCACCTCGCCGTCAACTGGCTACTACTCGTGGTCCTGGCACTTGGGGTAGGTGTCAGAACGATGTACACGGTCGGTACCAATGATCAGGCACAGCGAGAGGCCTTCCCCGTATCCGCCGTGGATTTCCTCGTCGAAGGCGAGACCAGCGGCAACATGTATAACCTATATCACTGGGGAGGCTACCTGATCTGGCGTCTGTACCCGGAGCAAAAGGTATTCATAGACGGGCGTGCCGACGTCTACGGCGACCCCTTCATCGAGGAGTACCTACGGGTCTACCAGCTTCGCGAGGGCTGGAGCGAACCACTGGCGAGCTATGACGTGGAACTGGTCCTCATCGACCGGGCGAGTGCGTTGAGCACTGTATTGAACGAAAGCCACGCTTGGGATAGGGTCTACACTGACGAGATAGCAGCAGTTTTCATCAGGCGGATTGAGGTGGAATCGTGACGGGCCGTGTCACGCTCGAACGGTACCGCTGGATGCTGCCGATCTTGCTTCTGGCTTTTCTGCTACGCGTCGCCTGCCTCGATGCACAGAGTATGTGGTGGGACGAGGCGTTCTCAGTCACTATCAGCAGCATGGATCTGCGTTCGCTGCTAGACGCTGTCCTCGCGGACCGTGTCCATCCTCCCCTCTACTACCTTGTCTTGCGCGTCTGGTTGACCTTGGGCCAAGGCGAGTTCGTAGTGCGAGCTCTCTCCGCCTTCGTTGGTGTCCTGGGTGTAGCGTCCTTGTTTCCCATGGCCGCTCTGGCAGGCGACAGGCGCCTGGGTGCGGTCAGCGCCTTCGCCCTGGCTGTCTCGCCGATGCACATCTGGTACTCCCAAGAGGCCAGGATGTACTCCCTGGTGGTATTCCTTACGGTGCTGGCCAACTACTTCTTCGCCCGGCTCCTCAGGAATGGTGGAAGAGCCATCTGGCTCGGATACGGCATCACCACCCTGCTGGCGGTTCATACACACTATCTAGTAGTCTTCGTCATCCTGGCTCAGATGACCTACCTTACAGTCACGCGCCAGCGACACCGCTCGCTGCTACGCAATTGGCTGCTCTGCATGCTCATCGTGGGCCTACTGTCTTCACCCTGGTTCGGCGCCATCTTCCTGACGGGAGGCTTCTATCGAGCCAGCATATCCTGGATTCGACCGGCGACGCCCCAGGACCTGTTCTGGACCATGTACGGCTTCGGCCTGGGGTCCTCCTCAGATCCGGGCAACCTTGTCAATATCCTATCCGCCGTGCTGCCAGCTGGCATGCTGGCCTGTGTGTCCATCCGTCTGCTTCTGGGCAACATCCCGGCACGCCAACGCAGTGTACTGTGGTTTGTCTGGCTCTGGCTGTTTCTGCCTCTCACCCTCGTCTTCTTGATCTCCCTGGACTGGCCGTTGCCCATGAAGAGATCGATCTACATGGATCGCTTTCTGATCCCCGTGCTTCCAGCCTTCCTAGTCCTGATCAGCTACGGGATAACACAGATCTTCAAGAGGAAGAGAGTTCTTGGCGCCGTCACGGCCACGGTCTTGCTGGTGCCCATTGCCGGATCGGTATATGCCCAGTTCTCCGAACAAACATACCAACGCGACGATTGGCGCCAGGCGATAGCCGATATCAAGGCCGGAGCTCAAAGCGAAGACCTGCTTCTAGTGCGTCCGCATGACTATGTGCCGCTGCAGTACTACGATCTACAGGAGATACCTTGGTTCACGGTGCCCTACTTGGAGTCTGGCGATGAGTATGAGACCTACCTCGACGCTCATCTGACCGATAGTATGCGCGCAGGAGGAAGGCTCTGGACCATGATAGTCTGCGAGAATGCCGATCCACACCGCTTTGCTCAGGAGACACACCAGCAGCTTGTACGTAAGGTGGAAGAGGATGAACTGAGGGTCTGGCTGCTCCAGAACTTTCGACTATTGGATGAGAGGTTCTATAGCGGAGTCTATCTGTCGCTGTACGAACCTCGTTGACTGCCACTGACGAAGCGGTTTGACGCAAGTGGGTACTGAGTACTATTGATTGGGAGACTTGGCCCCAGTATAATGGATGCGACTCGCAAGCGGACAGATCGCCCGAACGCATACCGGGTGAACCGACGGCTCAAGCATTTCCCTGGGGGCCCATAGGTCGGAGCCCGTTCTCGGAAGCCGGTCGTGCCAGCGAAGCCTGAGGGGGTATCCACATCAAGGTGCCCTTGCTGATGAAGTGCGATCCCGCTTGCCCGCTCAGCCATAGTAGCGGTCAACGCAACGCGTTTGGCCAGCCTGCTCGGAGGATCGCTGGCAAGGCATCGATGTCGCTTCTACTACGTCTTGTGCTTCGTCTAAGCGCCCAACAAGCAGCAATGGCGCTCGCTGAGGACAGCCGGCACCTTCCCTTCTCAAGCCTGACCATACGTGAGGTGCAGGCGGGTTGTTCTGCAATGCCTATGGACCCGCGAAGCGCGAGCCTTCGCGAAGGTCGCGTGAGGCACTACGGCCCCCTTGCGCGCCGACAGGGGATCACGCCACAACAATGAGATCTTCCGCCACTCTCTCATATCTCGCCAAAGAAGCCGGTCTGATCCTGGTGCTGAGCTACCTTGCACTTGTAGGGGGTGGCTACGTAGGCCTGGTCGCCTTCGAAAGCCGGTTGACCACCCATCTTCTTGTTGCGGTCATCTTCACGGTCTGGCTGGCAAAGAAGGTCCTGGCCAACGAGGGCTTTCCTCGTACATCGCTGGACCTACCTATAGTAGCTTTTGTCGTCGTCCTTGTACTGGCTACGGTTCTTTCCGATATACCTCGCCTGAGCCTGGAGGGCATCTCCTGGGTCCTTTGGTACGTTGTGTTCTTCTACATAGTCGTTGATCTACTGCGACACGGATGGCCAGCAGAACTGTTTCTGAAATCGCTGCTGGTCGTTGGTGGCATCGCCTGCCTGCTCGCAATCATGGAGGCATTGGACTGGTACCTTGGCTGGGTGGCGGTGGCCGGCCTGACCGACCCCCTGCCTCCCTCGACATTTCGCATAGTGAGGACCTTGGGCCCCAACCCTTTGGCTGCCTATCTGAACCTGCTGATACCCATCGCCGTGGTGGCCGTCGTGGCAGCAAGACGGCGCGCCAATCGCTTCATCCTCGCAAGCTGGCTGCTGCTGGCGCTTATTGTTCAATTCCTCACTTTCTCCAGGGGAGGCTGGCTGGGGTTGTTTGCTGTTGCAGCGACGCTCGCCATCACGATTGCCCTTCAGTATCGCACCCGCCTGCCGACAGAGGAACTCAGAGGCCGGCTGGGAAAGAACAAGCTACTGACGTCAGCTCTCGTCGCCGCGATCGTGGTCGCGTCGCTGCTCATCTGCCTGGCGGGATATCGGTTGCTGACCGTCCCCTCGCGGCGAGGCTCTCTCGAGGAACGTGTCCTCATGTGGCGCAGTGGATGGATGGCCTTCGTCGATAGCCCGGTCACCGGGACGGGCCCCTGGACTTACGGGACTCAGTTCCTGCGCTATAGCCAGACCGATCTGCGCAGACCTGTAGAAAAGGCTCACAACATCGGTCTGACCATCTTGGCTGAGACGGGTGTCCTGGGGCTGGCGACCAGTCTCTGGCTCTTTGGATCGGTGATCAGTGGCCTGCGGCAGCGATGGCTCACAGGCAACCAGAACGATCGGCTGTTGGTCAGCGCCTGCCTGGCCAGCCTGGCGGGGTCCCTGGCCCACGGCATGGTGGAGGACTTTCTCAGCTTTCCCTTCTTCGCCCTCACGCTGGTCGTGGTCGTGGCGACTGCACTCGGCGGAGATCAGTCCTCGGACCGGGGGCTTTGCCGCAGGATATCGTGTCGCTGGCTTGTGGGCCCGGTGTTGGCGATTCTCCTGGCCACGTTTTGGACCGACGTCGGCTACTTCCACTTCTCAAGAGGGGCCAGACTGGCTACCGACGGGGAATGGCAAGCGGCGGCGCCTCTTGTCGAGCGCGCGACCGATCTGGATCCAGCTTTCCCTTTCTACCACTTCCAGTTGGGCTTTATCTACGGAACCCTGGCCTCGGACGAAGGGTCGCCCAACCTGAACCGGGCCATACAAGAGTATGAAGTCGGCATGCGCCAGGAGCCCTACTATTCGCTCAATCATGCCAACCTGGCAGCCCTCTATTGGCAAGACGGGCAAACGGGCATGGCCCTAGAACATGTGCGAATGGCTACGGGGTTGGCGCCACTGTCCGCAGAGCATGCCATACAACTCGGCAGCTACTATGAGCAGCTCGGTTCCGAGGCCGACGCGACTAGACTCTACCAGCAAGCCATCGACCTCGACCCCTCCTTGATCACCGACCTCTTCTGGGACGGGACCGAATGGCGTCAAGGCTTCATAGGACCATATCGCGAAGGCACGACCGGTGGTTCAGCTTCTTCACGTTCCGGGCCAGGCGAGCTGGCCTTCCAGGAGGGTCGCTACGCAGAGGCGGCGGAGTACTTCGAAAGCGTGTTGTCGACCCAGCCCGGCAACACAACAGCCCGCACACGCCTGGGACTCGCCTATCTGGCCCTGGGAGATGAGGAAGCTGGCATACACCACCTACGAGTTGCCATCTTCCTGGGGAGCGGCAGAGGGCCCCACCTCGCGCTGGGGCGATTGGCATATGAACAGGGTGACCTGGCAAGGGCGATCGCGGAGTTCGAAGCTGCTCTGATCCAGCCACTCTACTCCGATTTTTACGGCCCCGGCGTGTATCGTCGCGAAGGCATCTACCAGAGTTCTCTCCCACAGTTGCCACACCTGGGACTCACAGCGATCCTGGCGGAGGACTACCTGCAACTGGCCCAGATGTACGAGGAGGCCGAAGCCCCTGAGCAAGCGCGTTCGGTATACCTGATGCTCTTGGAGCATCTTCCAGACTATCAGCCAGCGTTGGTCAAGCTCGAGTTGGTTGGGGACGTGTCAGCAGGTAACTGACATGATGTCAGGAACAGCAGCCGTGCTCCGGGCATTCGCGTTGGCTCGACCCAAGGCTCTATAGGCCGTTGGCGCTTGCCTGGGTAAGCAAGATTCTCTTCTCTTCCGTTCGATAGGATCGCTCCCATGGGCGCGCGGCGGCCAGAGCCCTGGCACTGAACATGGCTTCCCGGAGACAATGGCAACGGTGGACGGCAAGGAGACCAGTGTGGAGCACCGATTCTCCAGAGATTACGCCGTGAGATTCGGCCAGGCGGCCGGGATCGTAGCGTTGATCATGGCCGTGTACCTCTTCCTGAGCTATGGGGCCTACACAGCCTTCACTTCCCAGATACCGGGCGGCAATGACTTCTACCCGCGCTGGCGGGGCAGCAGAGCCTTCATCCTCGAGGGAAGAGATCCTTACTCGGACGAGGTGACCTCGGAGATACAGCGAGGCATGTACGGCCGCCTCGCCAGAGAAGACGAGGATCAAGTGACATTTGCGTACCCGCTGTACGTCACGCTCCTCATCCTTCCGTTTTCGCTGCTGCCCTACCCCGTAGCACAGGCCTTCTGGATCAGCACATTGATACTTGCCCTGCTCGCCGCCCTGGTTCTGATCCTTCGCACCCTGGGCTGGGTTCCACTCCCACCTCAACTAGTCGGCCTCGCCCTATGGTCAGTGTTGTTCTATCCCAGTGCGCGAAGCCTGGTCCTAGGTCAGTTGACTATCATCGTGCTCGCCCTGCTGGCGCTGTCTCTCTGGGCGATGCGCAGTGGCCGCCCGTTTCTTGCCGGCTGCTCCCTGGCGCTGTCCACGGTGAAGCCCCAGATGGTCTTTCTGGTCGTCCCTCTTCTTCTCCTGCTTGCAGCTAGGCGGCGTCACCGCTCGACCCTAGTCGGCTTCGCATTGGTCTTGGCTATCCTGCTGGGCTTGACTTCCGCCATACTTCCGACTTGGATCCCCTCATTCGTACGCAACCTCGCCTCCTATCACTCCTACACCAGCATCTACAGAGGTGGCATGTCACCCGTCGGATATGTCGTCTCCATCCTCCTTCCTGCCCCTCTATCCAACATGGGCACGATCGCTGTCTCCCTCGGGCTCTGCGGAGGACTTGCCTACGCGTGGCTGGGCACATTCACGAATCGACTCGAGGCCACGACAGCTCTGTCCTTCACCCTGATCACGACCCTGCTACTACCTGGGGAGACCGGAACCACGAACCAAGTGCTGCTTCTCTTACCCATGACTGCCTATATCTGTTGCTGGAATAGGCGAAGATGGCTCATCACGCTCGTTTTCCTGACCCTGCTCGTAGGCCCCTGGCTGCTGTTCCTTCTCACCGTGAAGGGCAACCTGGAACACCCAGTGATGGTGATTCCTCTACCCCTTGCTGCAATGGTGATGCTGCTCTGGAGAGCCAGGTGCGCAACAGGAGGCAAACTTGTCTAGACGCCACCGCCCGTGAGGCCGCCATTGAGATAGGAGTGACGGCCTTGTAGTGCGGCACGTGGCGATGCAAGACCGATCGCCGGACATACGCCGACATCACACCCGGCTATCCACCAGTGACACCACGTTGACCTCGGATTGAGAACAGGATTGGCACGATGCCAGGACAGGATAAACAGACCGCAAGCAACTCCTCCCCCATCAGGTGGGCACTCGTCGCCACGCTTTCGGTAGTTTGGGTCTTCGTGGTTTATCTGGCCTACTACACGGTCCACAAGCCGCTTGCCGTCTCGGCGGTCTTGGCTATCACGGGCAGAATAGCCGATCTCGCAGTCTGGGTCGCGCTACTGGCCATCGCCACGGCCCTGGGACGCCGACTGCTCTGCAGACTGTCCTATGACTCCCCCCTAGAGGAGTTGGTGCTTGCCGCAGGCGCTGGTTTGGGCTTCGTCGCCCTTATGATGCTCGGGTTAGGTCTAGTTGGCGCGCTGAATCGCTGGCTACTATACATACTTGCGTTCGTAGCCTGTATGGCGCTGCTGGGCGACCTCAAGGCGATTGGCAGGCTCATACGCCTCCTGAAGAGGCCGACGCCTGCATCGCCGTCCGAGAGATTGCTCATAGGTTACGTTGCACTCGTGCTCTGCCTTTCGCTGGTAGCCTGCCTCACACCCCCTATCGCGTGGGACAGTCAAGTCTACCATCTCACCGGGCCTAGGCTTTTCATAGCACAAGGCAGAATCACAGGAGACATCGACATCCCATATCTGGGATTCCCTTCTCTTTTGGAGATGCTGTTCATGGCAAGCATGCTCTTGAAGGAGGATATCGTCGCCAAGCTGGTACACTTCGCATACGCCTTGCTCACCATTGGCTTGCTCTACTCCTTCGCCCGCAGATACCTCCAAGCAAGGCTACCCTGGCTCTCGATGGCCGTTTTCCTTTCCGTGCCGAGCATTGTGCTCGTCTCGACGTGGGCCTACGTGGACCTGGGTCTCGCATTCTACACTTTCGCCGCGTTCTACGGATTCGTCGCGTGGAGGGAAGTGAACGACCGTCGCTGGCTGATCCTCACAGGAGTTCTTTCGGGCTTCTGCCTCGGAGTGAAGTACACAGCTATCATGACACCTGTGATGCTGGGCCTCCTGGTGATGTGGAAAACCAGGAAACGCGGGATCACTGCGGTCGTGGGCAACGTGGCGCTTTTGTGGTTCGTAGCCGCGGCCACCGCATGTCCCTGGTACCTCAAGAACTGGGCCTTGTCAGGCAACCCCTTCTATCCCTTCCTGTTTCCAGGTCGCCACTGGGACGAGTACCGCGCATGGTGGTACAGTCGTTGGGGCACCGGATTGCTCAGTGAGCCTCTGCGACTCTTGCTCGCTCCTTGGGAGATGACCATCATGGGAGTCGAGGGCAAGGAGGGGTACGCGGCCACCATAGGCCCCGTGCTGCTGGCTTGCCTGCCGCTTCTGGTCTTTGGCTTGCTCCTGCGAAGCAAGCCACGTGGATCAAGTGTGATCACGTGTGCTATGGTCTTCTGCACCGGGCACTATCTGCTCTGGCTCTACTTGGTGGCGCAGTCGGAGCTTCTGTGGCAGACGCGCCTCCTGTTTCCCATCTTCCCGCTTCTGGCCATGTTGGCCAGCGTCGCCGTCGATCGATTCGCTGTATGGGACGTCAAAGGCTTCTCCCCACAGAGGTTCCTGCTGATGGCACTGGCCGTCGCTCTCTGCCTCAATGCACTGGCGTTCATCGTATCCTTCAGTGGCGACAATCCTCTCCATTATCTCCTAGGGCTGGAATCGCGAGATGAGTATCTGGAACGCCACCTCGGTGACTACTATCGCGCAGTCTCTTACATCAACGAGGAACTGCCAGCATTCAGCAGTATCCTATTCCTATGGGAACCTCGCAGCTATTACTGCGAAGGGGCATGCTTGCCTGACTCCATACTTGACAAGTTCAAGCATCTTGTTTACAGAGATGGGGACGCTGAAGGGATAGCCCGACACCTGCAAGCCGAGGGGATTAGCCATGTCCTTTTTCACAGGGCCGGCTTCGAGAGTATTCTGGCGGCACAGTTCGACCCCATCCTGGACGAAGACGTGGAGACACTCCGCATCCTTCAGGAAGAGTACTGGGAACCGGTGACCTATGTCTCCGAGTCGTACGTACTCTATCGAGTGAGGTAGCGTCTTGAGGACATTGTTGAGACTTCTGTTGCCCACGGCACCATGCCTACCGACTACTCACGGCCTCGCGAGGTCCGGTCGGCGACCTGTCGTGACCGGAGTTGAGCTCTATGGCGTCATCCCACGGTCTCTGCTGCGCGCAGCCTGGGGGAGAGTGCGGCATCAAACTACGACCTTGCCGCTCCCATGCTCGCAGTCGACGATCCTGCTTGTGGCTGCCTCCGCTTGGGGCCACACACGGTGCTGGCATCCAGATGAGACACCAGGAGGGACAGTATGTCCGGCGTGAGCATCGTCATACCAGCATACAACGAAGAACGGGGCATCGGGCATGCCCTGGCCCAGCTCGGCGAGGTGATGAGGCAACAGAGCCTGGACTACGAGATCATCGTCGTCGATGACGGATCCACAGATGGCACTGCCGACGTTGTCCGGCAGCATGATCACGTGCGCCTCGTACAGCACCACACGAATAGAGGATACGGCTCCGCCCTCAAGACCGGCATTCGTCAAGCCGTCCACGACTGGATAGCCATCACCGATGCAGACGGCACGTATCCAGCCACGGCCATGCCGTCCCTCCTGAACGAGATGAACGACTGCGACATGGTGGTGGGTGCCAGAACCTCGGAAAGCATCCCTGCCATCAGGAGGCCCGCCAAATGGTTCATCGCCGGGCTGGCGGAGTACTTGGCAGAGACCAAGATACCGGACCTGAACTCGGGTATGCGCGTCTTTCGCAAGGATCTGGCCCTCGACTACTTCCACATCCTCCCCTCTACCTTCTCCTTCACCATCACTATCACCATCGCCTTCCTGAGCGATCACTACCTGGTGAAGTACATGCCCATACCGTACGAGAAGAGAGAGGGAGAATCCAAGATCAGACCCGTGCAAGACACACTGAACTTCGTCCAGTTGATTCTGCGCACCATGATGTACTTCAACCCTTTGAAGGTCCTGCTGCCGGTGAGCTCGCTCCTGCTGCTGTTAGCCGTTGCCGTGGGCGCTTACAGTCTCCTGGCCCTAGGTCGTGTGATGGACATTACGGTCATTACGCTCACTATGGCCGCGCTCCAGATCGGCGTGTTGGCCATGATCGCAGATATGATACACAAGAAGAACAGGGCATAAACACTCCTATCGTGACGACGAAGGATTCGTACGGCTTCGACGACATAGATCCTCGCACCTGCACGCAGTGTGGCGTCTGCGTAAGCATCTGCCCTATCGGCGTCCTGGCCGTAGATGACGAGGGCGTCCACCTCCAGGGTGAGTGCATCAGGTGCGGCCTGTGCTATCGGTTTTGTCCCGGCAGGCAGCTAGACCTCGACTCTCTGAGCAGGAAGTATCTCGGAACCGCACCACACGATGCCCTGGTTGGCCGTTATCGCGGCCTGTATGTGGCACAGGCCAACTCTGAAGAGATCCGGCAGCAAGCAGCCTCTGGGGGAGTGGTCACCGCACTCCTCCTCTATCTGCTGGGCGAGAAGCGGATCAAGGGCGCCGTGGGGGTCACGATGAATGGCGATCGCCCCTGGAAGTGCCAGGGAGCGGTGCTACGCTCGCCGGAAGACGTTGTCAGTGCAGCTCAGTCCAAGTACAGTCTGGTCAGCCTGGGTGCCCTCCTGCGCTCAGCGCGCCGAGGGGTGGGACCACTGGCCCTGGTCGGACTGCCCTGCCACGTTCACGGCCTCCGTCGCCTCCAGAGGATAGGCTCGTACAGAGAGAGCTTCCCGCTCGTGATCGGGCTCTTCTGCGGCTTCAACCTCCAGCCTGCTGCAACCCGGCACCTCGTTCAAAAAGTCGGATTCGAGACCCGACAAGTGACCCAACTGGAGTACAGAGGCGGTCCCTGGCCCGGTGGACTGGTCGTCGAGACGACTGAGGGTCAGCGACGGCTCGTGCCTAAAGACTCGTATGGTTATGTCAATCTCATGTACACTCCCCGGCGCTGCCTGGTCTGCCCCGATCTGACGAACGAGCTGGCTGATCTATCCGTGGGCGATATGTGGCTCCAGGAGTACGCGGGCGGATGGTCAACTGTGATCTGTCGAAGCACCCGAGGAGAGGAACTCCTGGACGAGGCGGTGCAAGCAGGAGTACTCAGCAGACACGAGATCACTCGCGAGCAACTCCAGCACTCCCACGCCCATCTCTTCGCCTACAAGAAGGAAGGATACTTCGTTCGGCGCAAGTGGCTCCGCGCACCTCTGGACTACAAGGTGCAAGCACCGTCCGTGAGCGTTTGGCGCTGGTTCCAGCAATCGTTGCTCCTGGCCCTGATCCTCGTGTTGAGCAACTCGGCCGTGCGCGGCGCTGTGCAACGCCTACCCCTCTCCTGGCTAGGACGGGTGTCTCGCGCAGGAAGAACGGCTGTCAGGCATGAATAGGATTCGGCAGTTGAACAGGAGGCCCATCCGACTGGCTGGATCTATCTCGCTCTTGCGCATTTCCTCGGCATTCAACGTCTTCGGTGGAACGATAGGGGCACCGGCCCGGCTCTCCGGACCGTCGAGATGAAAGAGAAACTGCTGCGCCCAACTGTGTTGGCTCTGGCCATCGTTGCTCTCGGTTTTGGCCTGCGGCTCTTCCACCTCGATGCGCAGAGCTTCTGGTACGACGAGGCCTACAGTGCAGAGGTTTCCACAAAGGCACCCGGCCGGATCTTCGCGGGGGACTTCGGCAACAACCTTCCCCCGTTTCACGACTTGGCCCTTCACTACTGGGGCTACATTGGCCGGAGCGACTTCCTGCTGCGGTTCTTCTCTGCACTGGCTGGCACACTAGGCGTGGCTGCCATCTATGTCCTGGGGCGTCACCTCCTCGATTACAGAGCAGGGTTGTTGGCCGCCGCGTTGACAGCCGTGCTGCCGTACCAGGTTTTCTACTCCCAGGAAGTCCGTACCTACAGCACGCTGTTTCTGGCGACTACACTTCTACTGTTCACATACCTCCAAGCAGTGCTTCGGAACTCGCGCCGATGGTGGTTGGCCTACACAATCTGCGCCATCTGGGGGATGTACGTCCAGTACTGGATCGGATTCGCTGTGCTTGCCCTGCACCTCCACCTTATCCTCGACGCGCATCTAAGGCGACTTTGGCCGAAGCTTCTGCTCGCCGATGTCTGGACTGCGCTAGCCTTCTCACCATGGCTGCCCGTGTTTGTCGCGCGTGCCCAGGGCATCGTCACGGGTGGCTTCTGGCCCGAGAAACCAGGCCTCGCGCGCCTTCTCTCCACGCCGTACGCCTTCACGCTGAGCACATTCGTCAGCGATAGACTGGTGCCTATCGCGTTTGCGATAGTCTTGTTTCTTTTCATCGTCACACATCTACAGGCAGCGCGTCAGTTGGCGCGGAGAAGGTCGGATCAAGACCGTCTGGTGCTCCTCTTGAGTGCGTTCTGGTGTCCAGTGTTGATCACCTTTGTCATCTCGCAGTGGCGCTCCGTCTACCTGGAACGGAGCTTGATGGTGGCGGCTCCTGCGCTGTACCTCTTCTTGGCCTGGGGTGCCACGAAGACCAGGGAACGGTGGGCCAATTTCGTCCTGCTGGTGCTGGTGGCTCTGTTCGCGGTCAGCGGTCTGGCAAACTGGTACTTCAACCCCGTTTTCGGGAAGCCACCGTTCCGGACCGTCGCTGAGTTCCTCGACGAACAGGGCTGCGAGACGGGACCCGTCGTGCACACCAGCGACGGTGGTTTTCTAATCTTGCTTCACTACGCGCCGCAGTGCCAACACCTCCTGGTGAAGGGTGATCCCTCGCCCCAGTTCCCGACCCAGACCTACGAACTCTTCGGCGGCCAGGCCATCGAAAAGGAGGAGCTCGCTGCCCACGATTTCTGGCTGCTCGTGGCCCTGGACAACAGCCTTGATTTCCAACGCTCTCTGGCCGACTGGTTTGACCAGCGATACAGCTTGACAAGCGAGCATGTCTTTGATACTATTATCTTGCGTCGCTACACGGATGTGTAGCCTGCTCACCATGTCAGTGGGGTGCCCTCGCTATGAGCGCAGAGCCCTCCAGCGTCGTCAGGCTCAGCGACGAGCAGTCGCAAACGACCTGGCTTCTGATCATCGTGGGGTTAAGCTTCCTGATCAGATTGATCATCGCCTGGGTAAGCATACCCACGCTGATCGAGAAGACCATCCCCGACGATGCGTTCTACTACTTCTCCATCGCACGGCACGCTGCCCTTGATGGCAGCATCAGTATCAACGGAATCACCGCTACAAACGGCTTCCACCCCCTCTGGCTCCTCCTGATCAGTCCCCTCTATCTGCTGCTTCACCAGGACCTCGACCTGCCCGTTCACCTCGCACTGACCCTCGGGGCCATTCTGGACACCGTCAGCGTCATCCTCACCTACAGATTCGTGCGACTGGTGACCGGAAACTCGTCCGCGCCTCTGGCATCAGCGGTGGTCTATGGACTGAATCCAAGGGCGATACTGTACGCCGCCAACGGCCTGGAAACGGCCCTCAACGTGTGTCTGGTCGCCCTCTTCCTGTACGCATACGGAGGGATCTGGGCACGGGGTGGGAGTCTCAGGCGATACCTGCGCTTAGGCATAGGCGGAGGGCTCTTGCTTCTGAGCCGCACAGACAACATCTTCGTCTTCTCTGTGGTATTCCTGCATGCCACGTGGGCGGCATTCCGGAGGGGTGAGCTGAGGCGACTACTCGCCTCACTGGTTCTGGTCGCCTCGCTTGGGGCACCGTGGCTGATCTGGAACTACCGCAGTTTCGGCACCATCGTGCAAAGCAGCGCCATCGCGGTCCCGTTCG
>Ga0307421_1000789_pt1 | contig 20226 bp, 22 predicted proteins | sample SalMarWE160270MG_FD_202163 | JGI IMG/M metagenome (GOLD analysis project Ga0307421, IMG submission 202163) | Salt marsh sediment microbial communities from the Plum Island Ecosystem LTER, Massachusetts, United States - WE1602-70 | ecosystem: Environmental > Aquatic > Marine > Intertidal zone >...
GCGTTGAAGGCCGGGTCCTGCGCGGCAGAAGCCTACGAACCCCGTCAGGTCCGGAAGGAAGCAGCGGTAAGTAGCCACTTCTGGGCGCCGCAGGGCGACCTGGTTGGAGCTAACTGTCTCCGGTAAGCCGGGGGGTTCGAGTCGAAGGAGGTTGCACGACCGCCTCATAAGATCTGAAAAAGGGGACGGGCGCAGGCACTGGCCCCTTTTTTCGTCACCATACTGTGTGGAGCCTGCTGGTTGTTGCTATGCCCTCCAACGCCACATCAACCCAAAAGCACTTCGATACCACGGTCGGGAACCCGGTGCCAGCTACGAGGCTGCTGTCACGGGCTGGCCTTGCCTCCATCGTACTGATCTTCGTCGTGGGCAACGGCATGATCCTGGGTTACGTCTCCACGCAGCGGGAGGTCAGCCTGCTGATCAACGATCAGCCGTTCACGGTGCGTACCCACCAGACCACGGTCGGTGCCCTGCTGGACGAGTTGGGCATCCCTGTAGCCTCGGAAGACATCGTAATGGTGCCCCTGGACGCAACTCTCGCAGACGCTGGCCAAATCGACATTCGTAAGGCCCAACCTGTCACCCTCCAGGCTGACGGACGCAGACTGGAACTACGAACCCATGCCCGGACTGCGGAGGACTTCCTCCGGGAGGCGGGCATCAACCTCAGTCGCTACGATCGCATCATCTTGGACGACGAGGTCATCGATCCCAAGGCTCCGCTGCCCAGTCAGTCACGCGTAGACCTGGCCGGGCGGAATCCGGCGCTCCTCTGGCACCAGCGTCCTGTGCAGATCGAAGTCCTGCGAGCGGTGCCCATCACGGTCCACGACGGCGTAGTACCCGTCACGGTGCAGACCACTGCCCCCACCGTGGGCCAGGCCCTGCTGGAGGAAGGCATCGTCCTCTACCTGGGCGATGGCGTGATACCCACCCTGGGAGAGCAAATCTCAGCCGGCCTGGAGGTCTACATCCAGCGCTCCAAGCCGCTCGTGATTCTGGCCGACGGACGCCGCATCAAGACCCGCAGCCATGGCGAGACAGTTGACGAAGTGTTGAAGCAGGAAACCATCGAGCTCGTAGACAAGGACTACACCATCCCCAACAAGGAGAGTGTGGTCTACGACAACATGACGGTACAGGTCATCCGCGTCCAGGAACAGGTTGTGCTCGAAGAAGAGCCCATACCCTTCGAAACGACGTGGCAACCCGACCAGGAACTCGATCTGGACAAGCAGCGGGTCGACCAATACGGTGCAGCAGGTACCAAGAGGCGGTTGGTCCGTGTGGTGTACGAGAACGGCACCGAGTCGGAGCGCGTGACAGAAGACGAGTGGGTAGAGACTCCCCCCACCACCGAGATCATCGCCTACGGAACGAAAATCACCACCCGCGAGATATCAACTGCTGAGGGCACCAAGACCTACTGGCGAAAGTTCAGGGCCCTGGCTACGGCCTACTCAGCCTCCACAGCCGGTACCCCACCGGACGCACCATGGTACGGCAGGACCTACATGGGTCTACAGGCACGCACGGGGATCATCGCGGTGGACAGGAACGTGATTCCGCTTGGGACGTGGATGTACGTGCCTGGATATGGTATCGGTCTGGCTGGCGACCTGGGCGTGTCAGGTAGACACATCGACCTGTGCTTCGACGAGGATGAATTGCCCCGGGGCTACTACCGCTGGGTGGACGTATATCTCCTCACTCCAGTGCCCCCCGAGGACCGGATCACCTGGATCCTGCCCTCCTACCCCAGAGAGAGATAGCCGTATTGGAAAACGACGAGCTCCGAACCTCGTCCGTGGCTCAGCTCCTCAAGCAGTTCGACATCAGGCCACGCAAGGGGCTGGGTCAGAACTTCCTGATCAGCGAGGGTATCCTGAGCCGCATCGTCGACGCCGCTGCCCTGGACCCAGCAGACGTGGTCGTGGAGGTTGGCGCAGGGCTGGGAACCCTCACTCGCCGCCTCGCTCGGCGCGCCGGGCGTGTTCTCGCCATCGAGCTCGACGAGCGTCTGATACCCGTTCTCCGCCATGGCCTTGCCCCCTATGAGCACGTCGAGATCATCCATGGGGACGTTCTGGCCCTCGAGCCCGGAGACCTGGTATCGCCCCCATACAAAGTGGTGGCGAATCTGCCCTATTACATCACCTCCGCCATTCTCCGCCATTTCCTGGAGGGGCGCGCGAAACCCTCCCTCTTGGTGGTCACGGTACAGAAGGAAGTCGCCGACCGTATCGTGGCCCATCCCGGCGAGATGAGCCTGCTGGCGGTCAGCGTACAGTTCTTCGGGCGGCCCAAGGTGGTCGCCAAGGTCCTGCCTGGAGCTTTCTACCCATCCCCGGGCGTTCGCTCCGCAGTGGTCCGCATCGACGTACACCCCTCGCCTGAGATGCCTCCGGACCAGGTGGAAAGCTTCTTCGACGTCGTGCGAGCAGGATTCGCGCAGCGCCGCAAGCAACTGCGCAACTCCCTCTCCCAAGGACTCTCTCTCCCGGTGGAGGGAGTGGTCCAGGCCCTGCACCGCGCAGGCCTCGACGAGAAGCAGCGCCCCCAGGAACTGAGCGTCGAATCGTGGGTCCGGCTGCACGGGGAGCTGATCACGACGGGCGGGTCCGCGATCGAGAACGAACCCTAGAGGCCGCTTCCATCACGTTGCCCCGCCTCTTGGGCGAGGGCACCGCGCCTTCAGCAACCCAGGCATCACTCTGAATCTGGCTGGCGTACGACCTACGACCTCTCCGTCTATGCTCACGATGGTCTCTATCTCCGTCTCCACACCCACAGTCTGCGCCTGGAAGTAGCTGGTCCTGTCGTGACCCACATGGGTCCCACGATAGATCTTGGGAAACAAGGCCCAGATCCTGAGCCAATGGATATCCTCAGCCACGAATACGTCGAGGAGCCCATCGTCGAGCCTGGCTCTGGGGGCGACCTTCAGGCCGCCACCAGCGTAGCTGCCGTTGAGGACCTCCACCAAGAGCAGCTTCCGCTGGTACCTCAGCACACCATCCACTTCCAGGCTCATCTCTCGGGCCCGAGCTTTCCCTTGAACAGCGGTCCGATACAAACTGATCACGTACCCCAATCCGCCGCCAAGAGCATGTTTGAACCGACGCGGCGTGTTACGTACCACCTCCGAACCCAGACCCACATCTGCCAGGACGGCGTAGTATCTCTGTGTGCTCCGACCTCCTGCCAGATGGCGATACTCGGCCAGCCCCAAATCGAGCGCCCTCTCTACCCCCTGAGCGACGACACGACACGCCTCTTGCCACGTCCAGATGCCCAGGCTCCGCAGGTAGTCGTTGTTGGCGCCCAGCGGCAGCGCCCCCACGACCACTTCGGAACCGGCGGCGGCGTTGACCACCTCGTTGACAGTACCATCGCCGCCCACGGCCACGGTGACGGGGTATCCTTGCGAGATAGCGCGCCTGGCAAGCTCCGTCCCATGGCCCCGGCGTTCTGTGAACCATACGTCGTGAGACAGACCGAGATCCTCCAGGGCCTGCTGCATTCTCGCGAGATGCTTGAGAGCACCACGGCCCCGCAACGGGTTCACGATCAGAGCCGCTCTCGCGCCAACGGTCACCTTCGATCCTCCTCTGGCCAATGATGCCACATACTTCCTCGCTCCCAGTCCGACCCAAACAGCACTCCGCTGTCTGGCGCTGCTACACTTGCGCCGAGTCGCTGCCGTCCGACCAGCCTTGAAGTGGGCTGGGATACGGCGTGCGGACCATGACGGCGGATCTCAGGTTCTTCCCCGAAGGACTCCAACTCCGTGCTTTGCCGCGCCCACCTCCCAGACGTATAATCACCGTCGACGACACGTAGAAACGCGCTCTGCTCGCAACGGTCCGCAGTGTCTACGGGCACGGCCCCTGCTCGGCTGTCACGTGGTCCGAGCTACGACAAGAGGGAGACCTCCATGCAACTCGACCGCTACGTACGCCAGATGGTTTTCCCCCAGATTGGCGAAGAGGGCCAGCGCAAACTGCTCGCCTCATCCGTGGCCGTCATCGGCGCCGGTGGCCTGGGCACACACATCGCCGACAGCCTGGCTCGAGCCGGCGTAGGTCATTTGAAACTGGTGGACCGTGACCGCGTCGAGCTCAGCAACCTCCAGCGGCAGCTCCTCTTCGACGAGGGAGACGCCGCCAACGCCCTACCCAAGGCGGAGGCGGCCGCCAGAAGACTAGCCAGGATCAACTCCCAGATCGAGGTGGAGCCGCTCGTCGTCGAGGTCACCCGCCATAACGTCGAGGAGATCGTCGGCGACGTAGACCTGGTGCTCGACGGCTGCGACAACTTCGAGACTCGCTATCTCATCAACGATGCCTGCCTGAAGCATGGCATACCCTGGGTGTATGGCGGCGCAGTGGCCAGCTACGGTATGACCATGACCATCGTCCCTCATCAGACACCTTGCCTCCGTTGTGTCTTCCCCGAGGTGCCGCCGGCGGAGAGCGTGATCACCTGCGCCACCGCTGGAGTTCTGGCCTCGATAGTGTCCATCATCGCCGCTCTCGAGTGCAGTGAGGCCCTCAAACTCCTCACTGGCCACGGTCAGCACAACCAGGGCCTGATACACATAGACGTCTGGGAGAATAGCTTCGAGGTCTTCTCTGTCCAGCGAGCGGCGGAGGACTGCCCTGCCTGCGGCCAGGGCAGATACGAGTTCCTGGAAAAAGCCTAGAGGCCCGCGCCAGAGGGGCCTGTCTCTCGCCGGGCGGAGAATCAGCGCCTCTTCGCTCTACACTCGCTACAAAGACCCACCAGGTCGATGTGGGTGCGCTCCGTAAGGAAACCCTGCTTCTCTTCCACCTCTGTGGTCATCTGGGTAGCCAGGGGACTTTCGAACTCAAAAACGCGCTCGCAACTAGAGCAGATCAGGTGGTAGTGATCCGTCTCCTCTCTGAGTTCGTAGTGATGGTGTTCCTGATCGAGATGGAGCTCGCTGACCAAGCCCAGTTCCTTGAGCAGGTTGAGGTTTCGATACACGGTGGAGAGGCTGATCCGGGGGTCCTTGCTCCGCATACGCTGGTAGATCTCGTCGGCGTCCAGATGCCCGTGGCTTTCACGGATCACCTCCAGGAGCAAGCTGCGCTGGGCGGTGATGCGCTTGCCCCTGGCTCGCAGTACCTCTAGCGCCTCTTCTTCCGATGCCGCAGCCATCTCACGGTCCTTCCCATCCTCAGACATTCTGCTTCCGTCTCGACCGTCGACAGGCGCGGACACGGAACAGAACGTCATCGCCGCACAATGGCATCAGTCATACGGGCGACACGCGTCATCTCCTTGACATCATGCACGCGCACGATGTCGGCTCCTTCGGCGATGCCCACAGCTACTGCGGCAGCGGTGCCCTCCACCCTTTCCTCGGGTGGCAGATCCAGAGTGTAGCCAACGAACGACTTCCTAGAGGGACCGAGGAGAATCGGCCTGCCAAGCACCCTCAGTTCCGCCAGGTTCGCTATCACTCGAAGGTTCTGCTCGACCGTCTTTCCGAAGCCAAGGCCCGGATCGACGATGATTCTCTCTCTCTCGACCCCGGCCTCCAGAGCCAGATCGATGCTCTCTCGCAGCTCGCGCAGGATGTCGGCCATCAGGTCTTCGTATTCCACGCCAAGGTATCGGCCGCCCAGGCGCTCGGTCTGAACGGCGTCTTTGGGCTTGCTGCGGTTGTGCATGAGCGCCAGCGGCACCTGGTGTTGCGCTGCAACCTCCCCCACGCGCGGGTCCATGCGCAGGCCCCAGACGTCGTTGATCAGGCTGGCGCCGGCCCCCACCGCCTCCGAAGCTACCTCGGCCTTGTACGTGTCAATAGAAATGGGCACATCCGTGCGCTGAGCAAGCCTCTCGACAACCGGGATCACTCGTCGCAACTCTTCGTCGGCGCTGGTGGGCTCCGAACCGGGTCGCGTGGACTCACCACCGACATCTATGATATCTGCTCCCTCCTCGATCATTCTCTGAGCCTGGTCCAGCGCCTTTTCCACGTCGTGCCCTAGACCATCTCCAGAGAACGAGTCGGGGGTGACATTCACCACTCCCATGATGTACGTTCTGCTGCCCCACTCGAACGACCGCTTGCCGATCTCCATGGGCGAGACCTCGTCTCTGGCGTACCAGGCCAGAGCCTGTTCCATGTCAGAGGCCATGGCCACGAGGCTCTTGAAGGGCTGCAAACGGAGCTTCCTGATGAGGCCCACGAAGTGGCGCAGAGTCCCCAGTAGCAAGACGTCGCTAGTGGACTCTTTGGTGGAATAGACGTCCCTGGAGGTCACTGCCTCGCCCCCGCGAGCCAACATCTCCTGCTTGACGATATTCGCCGCAGCGAAGTTGAGGTTCTCGAGCTTGACCGCGCGGAAGCAGGCCTTGGGGGCCATGATCTTGATGCCCGGAGGAGAGGCCCCGATCTTTTGCATCTCCTCCTCTATCCTGGCCTGGGGATCGAGACTCAGAACCCGGACATTGAACCGCTTGGTCAAGCCAGCCTACCTCCTGCGAGGATCTGCCATGTCCAGGATGGAGAAGAACTCGGCTCTCGTTACAGGGTACGTGCGGAAGATGCCCCTACTGGCCGAGGTGACTAGACGACTGCCTGGCTTTCTTACGCCTCTCATGGTCATACACAAGTGCTCTGCCTCAATGACCACCCCTACTCCTCGAGGTTCCAGCGCTTCCATGATCGTGTCCGCTATCTGTCCGGTCAGCCGCTCCTGGAGTTGAGGCCTCCGCGCCAGGATCTCCACCACACGGGCAAGCTTGCTGATCCCCACTAGGCGTCCCCTGGGGATGTACCCCACGTGGGCCAGCCCATGAAAGGGGAGGAAGTGGTGCTCGCACATGGAGTAGAACGGGATGTCCTTCAGCACCACCATTTCCTCGTGCTTCTCGTCCTCGAAGCCCACAGCCAGGATCTCCTTCGGATCCTGGCCGAGGCCGTTGAAGACCTCCGCGTACATCTGTGCGATGCGGGCGGGCGTGTCCACCAACCCCTCCCGAGTGGCATCTTCGCCGATGGCCGAGATGATCTCCCGTATAGCCTTACTGATCGCCTCTTGATCGATCAACGCTGCCGCCCTCCATCAAGAACTCACCGCTTGGGCTGCACAGTCCATGACTACAACCTGAGTCTCGGATGGTAGCCCACTCTTTGATACATTCAGCCGGTCCAATGGAGCGACGTCCTTGACGCCCATTTCTTTCAAGAATGGATCCACGGGCTGAAGTTTCAGCCCGCGCAGGTGTTCTGTCCCATAGTGCATCGGAATCACAATTCTGGGTTCCAGCAGACTGATCACCTCTGACGCCTTGGCCGCCCCGAGGGTGGAGCTCCCTCCCACCGGGATGAGCAGGACGTCCACCTCGCTCAGTTCCTCCACCTGCGACTGCGTGGGCACGCGTCGCATATCTCCCAGGTGGCAAACGGTGATACCCTCCATGTCGAAGACGTACACCGTGTTGCGTATTCCAGACTGCGTACGGGTATCTTCGTAGTGGGTAGGAATACCGATTACGAAAATCCCTTTGATCTCATACTCCCCCGGCCCGCTGATGACCCTCGGCTGTCCCTTTACCGCCTTCAAGTTGGCATGATCGGGATGATCGTGACTCACCGTTACGATGTCGGCCCGGAGCCGTGGGAGACCATACCCGATCTGACCGCTGAACGGGTCTGTGACCACTGTCCCAGCTCTGCCTCGCAGTCTGAAGCACGAATGACCATACCAGGTAATCTGCATCGTCGTCCTCCGGCGACAGCGCTGGTTGTCGTTGAGCGCTACCGCTCCATTATAGGTCAAGCCATCGGGAAATGGAAAGACAACATTGTGAATGTGTGCCGGGGGCGTGTTCGACGGACGCTCGGCTTCTGTTCGGTGTCTGGGTTGCCATCCGCACGGCGGCGCCAAGAGTCCGGTGTTTTGCTTTGCCCAGGAGTTGTGATAGTATTGCTCACTCGGGAGACCCGAGCGTGCACGCTTCCGAGCCAAGGACGCTCAGTTAGAGATGGAGTGCTAGTCTATCTCTGGAGTAGTCTGCCCCTGAAGATTGCAGCACCCCGCCAGCGTCGAGCATCCAGAGAGAAGAAAGGAGACCAATGGGGCCAGCCGTACTACATCTGGGCCGCCTCTCCATATCCTCCTACGCAGCCCTGGTAGGCCTAGGACTCATCCTGGCCCTGGCGATCACCTACCTGGAGGCCAGGTGGAGAGGCAGCGACGTTGTGAGGAGTATGGATGCGGCTCTCTGGGCGCTGGTGGCGGGGATCATCGGGGGTCGTGCGGCCTACGTGGCTATCTATTGGCCCTACTTCTCATCCCACACCAGAGAGATCCTCTCCTTGTCGCAGGGTGGTTTGGCCTTCCAGGGAGCCTTCGTAGCGGGCGTAGTGGGCCTCTTGATCTACAGTCTGTGGACGGGCACGGCCTTCTGGGGACTCGCCGACACGGTGGCCCCGGGCTTGGCGCTCGGGCAAGCCGTGGGCTGGATAGGTTGCCTCTGCACCGGCTGCGGGTACGGTCTGGTGACGAGAGGCGTGTTGGCCTACGACCTCAGAGACATCTATGGGATTCTGGCCTATCGCTATCCCACCCAGATCCTGATCAGCCTGCTCAACCTGGCAATCTTCGTCTTGATCTTCGCTCTAGCCAGAATGCCAATCCATCGCCGCCCCACGCCAGGGCTGACGGCTGCTCTCTATCTGGCGCTCAACTCAGCGGGTCTCTTCTTTCTGGAGTTCCTCCGCGCTGACGAGACGCTGTACTTCGGCACACTGCGCTGGAGCCAGGCCGTCGAGGCTCTGGAGTGCGCGGTGGCCCTCCTGACCCTGGCCATTCTATGGACCAGGCGCAAGAGGGCCGCCACCTCCCAGCACTCCAGCTCCTCGTAGGAGCGCTGCAGCGCCTACTGTATCTCGACGACGCCCCCGGCACTCTCGATCTTGGCCTTCGCCTGCTCTGCCTCTTCCTTGCTCACACCCTGCCTGACAGGGCTCGGCACGCCTTCCACGAGTTCCTTGGACTCGCGGAGTCCCAGATCGGTCAGCTCGCGCACGGCTTTGATCACCTGGATCTTCTGGGCGCCGAAATCCTTGAGGATGACATCGAACTCGGTCTTCTCTTCCTCTTCGGCGGCAGCAGCAGCGCCGGGCGCCGCCGCCACAGCACCCATAGCCACCATGGGCGCCGCCGCGGTTACACCGAACTTCTCCTCGATGGCCTTGACCAACTCCGACAACTCCAGGACCGTCATCGAACTCAAGGCATCGATGATCTCATCGATGGACAACCCCGTCTTCTTGGTCTCCGCCTTCTTCGTCGTCTTCTTGGCTTCTTTCTTCTCTTTCTTTTCCTTCGCTTCCGCCATGACTATCTCCTTTCCGTTTGGGACAGAATAGCTTCAACTTTGTCTATGCTTCAGTCTCGCCCATCTGCTCTACACGCGCCTGCAATACGTAGGCGAGGTCCTGTAGTGGCGCATTCAACACATTCACCAGCCCATGTAGCGGTCCCGATATTCCGGCCAGGACCTGGGCGAGGAGAACCTCTCTGGACGGCAACGAAGCCAGGTCGGAGATCTGAGCCGCGTCCAGCAGCCCTTCTCCCAGCAAACCTCCCCTTATGGACAGGAGCTTGCCCTCCTTGCTGAAGTCAGCCAGCACCTTGGCTGGCCCAGTGACTTCGTCGTAGCAGAATCCGATTGCCGTCGGCCCGTCGAACAGCGACGGTTCCCAGCGTAGCCCAGCTTGCTCCATGGCCAGCCTTACCAGATTGTTCTTCACCACGTGGAAGCCGGTTTCCTCTTCGCGCAGCCTGTTCCGCAGCTCACCCAACTCAGCGGTGTTCAGCCCCCTGTAGTCGGTCATGATCAGGGCCTGGCTGCGCGACAGCTTATCGGCCAGATCCTCAACTATTCGTTCCTTCTTCTCCCGAGATATCGCCATGTATTCTCACCTCCTAGCCGTTTGGCCCCAGCTCAGACATGGGACCGTCCCATTTCACACAGGCTACCCCACCTTCGTCCAGAATCGTCTGTGTCAGGTCATCCGGGTAATCCGCCATGAAGTGCACCTCCGTGATTCCCGCATTCACTATCATGCGAGCGCAGAGTGAACAAGGTTTGTAGGTGCAATACAGCGTGCTGCCCACCAAGCGAATGCCCTCACGGGCCGCTTGCACGATGGCGTTCTGCTCGGCGTGCAGCCCATAACAGTACTCCTGTCGGGTCCCCGACGCGATGCCTTCCTTCGCCCTTATACAACCACCCCTATCTGCACAATGCCTCATACCTCTCGGTGGACCGTTGTACCCGGTAGACAGTATCTGCCTGTCCTCGTTCACTATCACCGCGCCTATCTGGTGCCTGAGGCAAACAGAGCGGGACGCTACGACCTGGGCAATGTGCATGAAGTACTCATCCCAGCTCGGTCTCATGGCCTCGCACCCTTGCCACCAATGTCGAGGCCACTCTCCTCGCCGCTGTCACGCCAGAGTCGGCACTTGGCCCACTCCCAGCTATGCTGCCAGAGATGCAGCCCCTTGCTCAAGGCTACAATCTCCCCATCTCCCACCTCTAGGGCCGAGGCCAGTTCCTCCTTGAGGAGTTGCGTGGCCGCCATGTTCGCCGGGAATCCACCCCACAGGTCCCAGGAGCGATAGTAGACCACGAAGTGCAGCCTGCTATCCAGAACTCGCGTGTCGATCAGCCTGAGGCAAGGTGGGTGCTCCAGGTGGATGCTAGAGGCATCACCTATGGTGATACACCCCTGATTGGTGTCGGGTCCATTCTTGTACTTCTCCAGCAGAGGCAGCAACTGCGCGTGCACGTAGCTCCCATAGGTGTACTCTTCAGTAGGCTGCTTATCAGCGCCCACGAAATAGGCATGGAAGTACTCCTCCACGTATTCCATAGTCGTGGGTGGAGGTACCCCGACCCCCGGCGGCATCTGCGGCACCAGGGGCCGCTGACCCGGGTTGCTGACTTTCAGGACCACGAAGTCCAGTTCTTTCCTTTTCTGGCCGACGAAGCTCCCCTGATCAACGGTGTACTCCCGTCCCTCGTCCAACACCTTGCCCAGCAGAGTGAACCAGGCATCGGAGAGATCGAAGGCCTCAACATTGGTGACTCTCAACACTTGCCCCCGCCGACATCCTTCCCAGTCGACACCGTAACACCAAAAAGACCTCCGTGCCCACGCACGAAGGTCCTCCACCCAGCCCCGCCTCGAAGCTGGGAAACAGAAACCACCGCCTGGGCAGGGAATTGAGCGCCTAGCGCGCCTGCCGTCTTGGGCTACGATATGACTATGGTAAGCTGCTCTCTACTGGTCGATTATGCTGCTCGCAAGGCTATGGCTTCGGCGATGTCGACCTTAACTCCAGGCCCCATAGTCGAAGTCATCACGATCTTCTTGATGTACTGGCCCTTGGCCCCAGGCGGCCTGGCACTCTGGATGGCTTCCACCAGCGAAGCGAAGTTGTCACGTAGCTGTTCGGGTTGAAAACTCGCCTTGCCAATCGGTATGTGGATGTTGGCGGTCTTGTCCATCTTGAACTCGACCCGTCCCTTGCGCAGCTCGTCGATGACACGCCCCACGTCCTCGGGCTCCACCACCGTCCCTGACTTGGGGCTAGGCATCAAGCCCCGTGGCCCCAAGATGCGACCAAGCTTGCTGACCTTGCCCATCATCTGCGGGATGGCTATGGTAGCGTCGAACTCTAGCCAACCATCCTCCATCTTCTTGATCAAGTCGTCGTCTGCAACGTGGTCGGCACCAGCTTCCTCCGCCAGCTTCGCCGCTTCGCCCTCAGCAAAGACCACGATCCGCACCACTTTGCCCGTGCCGTGCGGCAGAGTGACCGCACCCCGCACTTGCTGGTCGGCCTGGCGGGGGTCCAGGTTCATGCGCACGTGAACCTCCACGGTGGCGTCAAAGTTGGCGGTGGATGTCTCCCTCACCAATTCAACAGCCTCCTGCGGGGGGTAGGACCTGGCCCTATCGATCTTGTCTACCGCATCACGGTATTTCTTGCCGTGCTTTGCCACTCAATCCTCCTCAACGACCAGACCCATGCTTCGGGCCGTGCCCTCTATGATCCTTTCCGCCCCCGCCAGGTCTATGGCATTGAGATCGCTCATCTTGAGCCGGGCTATCTCGCGCACCTGTCTCCTGGACACGGTGCCCACTTCTTCGCCACCCGGCTCGATAGATCCTTTCTCTATGCCAGCAGCCTTCTTCAACAGGTCAGAGGCCGGAGGGGTCTTGGTCACGAAGGTGAACGACCGGTCAGCATAGATGGTGATCTCCACCGGGATGATCTGCCCCGCTTGGCTGGAGGTGCGAGAGTTGTACTCTTTGCAGAAGGTCATGATATTGATGCCATGCTGGCCCAAAGCGGTGCCCACTGGCGGCGCCGGACTGGCCTTCCCGGCCGGTATGTGCAGTTTCACCACTGCGGCTACTTTCTTCGCCATTCAGCCTCCAAAACGTTCACTCCGTCTGCACTTGCAGGAAATCCAGCTCCACGGGCGTCTCGCGCCCGAAGAACGACACAAGGAGACGTACTTTGCCTTTCTCGAGATTCAGATCATCCACGGTGCCTAGGAAATCGGCGAACGGACCATCCACGATTCTAACGGAGTCACCGATGCGGAAGCTCACCTTGACCTTCGGCGCCTCCTCCTCCATCCGCCGGAGAATGGTATCTACCTCCTCCTGGCGCAGCGGAGTGGGCTGGTTGCCCGATCCTACAAACCCCGTCACCCCAGGCGTATTGCGGACAGCGAACCAGGACTCGTCGTTCAGAATCATGTCGACCAGGATGTATCCCGGGAAGATCCTCTGCTCCACCGTTCGACGTCGTCCATCACGAAGCTCCACTACCCCCTCAGTCGGGACGACCACCTCGAAGACGTAGTCCTGCATGCCCATGGACTCTATGCGGCTCTCCAGATTCTTCTTCACCTTGTTCTCATAACCGGAGTAGCTGTGGATGACGTACCAATACCGCCCTTCCTGACGCCTAGCCTCCTCTTCGGTCTCGGCGTCCTCGTCGACCGGCGCAGGCTCTTCGTCCGATGGTTCCACCTCAGCAACAGGGGGTTCATCCTCTTCCGACGACGTTTCCTGAGCATCGTCCTCCAAAGACGTTTCAGCGACTGCCTCGTCCGGTGGCTCTCGCTCAGTCGTGGGGACCTCGCCCCCCTCTTGCGACTGCCCGCTCTGGGCATCGTTCTCCAGGGACGGCTCAGCCACGGCCTCGTCGGCAGCAGGGGCCACGATCTCCACTACCTGTACTTCCTCAGAGTCCTTCTCGAGGACTTCGGGCTCGTCAGACATCCAACCCTCAACGCACTAAGATCGCAAAAAGCTTCGTAAACAACCAGTCCACAATCCCCAGCCCCGCAGCCATGAGCACTGTAACTCCCAGGACGATAGCAGTCATGTTGGCCGCCTCTCTGCGGCTGGGCCACACGACCTTCTTCATCTCCGAGCGCGTCTCTCGAAGAAACCTGACTACGAAGTTACCTCTCTTCGTCTTTGCGTCGGTTCTGGCCATGGATAGATCTCCGCATCCTATTCCCAGGCTCTACGTTCTGTTCCTCTGCCAAAAAGCACCGCCATGACTATGGCGGCTTCGCTTCACAAACTCTTCCTGAGGATGCCCGGTTGGAGGTGTTCCGCGAATGGGCTACCCCTCTCCGGGGCCCACCGCGTAGAGTCGCGGTGCCCCAGCAAGATCACTTGGTCTCGCGATGCAGAGTGTGACTCCGACAGCGCGGACAGTACTTCGAGAGTTCCAGTCGCCCAGGATCGTTTCGTTTGTTCTTCGCGCTGGTGTAGTTGCGCTCCTGGCACTCCGTACACGCCAGGCTGATGATCACCCTTGCTGTCTTCTTGGCCATAAGTGCTCCGTCTTCTCAGTGGACCGACAGGTTCGCTACTCCAGGATCTTAGTGATCACACCAGCACCAACCGTCCGCCCCCCCTCACGTATGGCGAACTGCGACCCGTCCTCCAGGGCCACCGGCACGATCAACTCCACCTTGATGTTCACGTTGTCCCCAGGCATCACCATCTCTACGCCCTCGGGCAGGTCCACCGACCCCGTCACATCCATCGTCCTGATGAAGAACTGCGGCCGATACCCAGGAAAGAACGGCGTGTGCCTCCCCCCCTCGTCCTTCCGCAGTATGTATACACTCCCCTCGAATGTCGTGTGCGGCTTGATGCTCCCTGGCTTCGACAACACCATCCCCCGCTCTACTTCCTCCCGCTCTATACCTCTCAGCAGGCACCCGATGTTGTCCCCAGCCATCCCCTGGTCGAGCATCTTGTGGAACATCTCCACACCTGTGCATACCGTCTTCCGCACATCCTGCCCTAACCCTACAATCTCTACCTCTTCCCCTACCTTCACCGTCCCTCTGTCTACTCTCCCCGTTACTACCGTTCCTCGCCCCTTGATCCCAAATACGTCCTCGATCGGCATCAAGAACGGCTTGTCTACTTCCCTCTCAGGCGTCGGTATGTAGCTGTCTACCGCATCCAACAGCTCCCAGATACACTTGTACTCCTCCGCCTCCGGATCCTCACTCTCGCTCTCCAACGCCTTCAACGCCGATCCCCTCACGATCGGTATCTCGTCCCCCGGAAACTTGTACCCCGTCAATAGATCCCGTAACTCTAACTCCACTAACTCCAATAACTCCTCATCGTCCATCATGTCTACTTTGTTCAAGAATACTACCATGCTCGGCACTTCTACCTGCCGCGCCAACAATACGTGCTCCCTCGTCTGCGGCATCGGACCGTCCGGCGCACTCACTACCAGGATCGCCCCATCCATCTGCGCCGCTCCCGTGATCATGTTCTTGATGTAGTCCGCATGACCAGGACAGTCGACGTGCGCATAGTGCCGGTTCTCCGTCTGATACTCCACGTGCGATATCGCTATCGTCAAACCCCGCGCCTTCTCCTCCGGCGCATTGTCTATCGTCTCGAACGCCCGATAGTCCGCTAATCCCTTCAAACTCAAAACCTTCGTCATCGCTGCCGTCAATGTGGTCTTCCCATGATCTACGTGCCCAATCGTCCCCACATTCACGTGCGGCTTGTCCCTTACAAACTTCTCCTTCGACATACTGTCAGACCTCCTTATTTCCTGAAACGGTTGTCCGCTTCCGACAGCCGGACCGAACCTACTGGGGCCAAGAGGCGCTATCCACAACACACACTCTCTCGCCCGCGACCGAAAATCCGCGCCCGCGCTCGGACTACGGCTTCGGTACCTCAGCGTAGTAGTCGAATTCCATGGTGAACGTCCCACGGCCCTGCGTCAGCGAACGCAGAGCAGTGGCGTAGCCGAACATCTCGGCCAGAGGAGCGTGAGCCCTCACAGCCTGCAGGCTGCCTCGGGCCTCCAGCCCCTCTATCTGGGCCCTTCTGGAGTTGAGATCCCCCATCACTTCGCCCACGAAATCTTCAGATACAACCGCCTCCACGTTCATGATCGGTTCCAGCAGAATCGGTTTGGCTCGCTGGACTCCGTTCTTCAAGGCCATCGACCCTGCTATCTTGAATGCGAGCGGGGACGAATCCTCCTCGTGGAACGAACCATCCACCAACTTCACTTTGATGTCCACAACGGGGTAACCTGCCAACACCCCGCTCTCCATGGCCTCTTGAATACCCTGATCGACGGCGGGAATGAACTCCTTGGGAACCTTGCCGTTCGATATCTCGTTCTCGAACACGTAACCAGACCCTTTGGTGAGGGGTTCCATCTCCAGCCAGACGTGCCCATACTGGCCGTGACCACCCGTCTGGCGGATATAGCGGCCCTCCGCCCGAACAGGTATGGTGATCGTCTCTCGGTACGACACTTGCGGTTTTCCCACATTCGCCGAGACGTGGAACTCCCGCAGCATCCGATCCACCAGGACTTCCAGGTGCAGCTCCCCCATGCCGGAGATCAGGGTCTGACCCGTATCTCTGTCCACGCGTACCTGGAAGGTAGGATCCTCCTCCGCCAGCCGGTCTAGAACTTCGTGCATCTTCTCCTGATCTGCCTGAGTGCGAGGTTCGATGGCCACGGAGATGACCGGCTCGGGAAACTTGATAGCTTCCAGAATGATGGGAGCATCGCCGTCGCACAGGGTGTCGCCTGTGAACGTCTGCTTCAGGCCGATGACGGCAGCGATGTCTCCGGCGTAGACCGCATCGATATCCTCCTGACGATTGGCGTGCATACGCAAGAGACGGCCCGCTCGCTCTTTGCGCTCCTTGGTGGAGTTGAAGACCCGTGAACCCGTCTTCAGCGTCCCCGAGTACACTCTCACATAAGCCAATCGGCCCACGTATGGGTCGGAGGCGATCTTGAAGGCCAAGGCAGAGAAGGGCCCTTCCTCATCTACGTGGCGTATCTCCGTCTCTCCTGTCTCCGGGTTGACCCCTTCCATGGGCGGTACATCCAGAGGCGAGGGTAGATAGTGGACTACTGCATCCAAGAGAGGCTGGATGCCCTTGTTGCGGAGGGCAGAGCCACAGAACACCGGTACCAACTTGGAGTGGAGCGTCGCCTCTCTCAGGGCCCGCCGTATCTCCTCGACGGGGACATTCGTTCCCTCCAGGTAGTCCGTGGCCATGGCATCGTCCACTTCACCCAAGCTCTCCAGGAGCACGTCCCGATACCGCGCTATTTCCTCCTCCATGTAGGGAGGTACGTCCACCTCCTCCTGGCGAGTTCCCATTTCGTCAGCCCATACCAGTGCCTTGCCGGTGATCAGATCCACGGTCCCTTCAAACTTCTCCTCGCTGCCCAAGGGGATCTGGACTGCCACCGGCTCGGCTCCCAGACGGTCTCTGATCGTCTCTACCGCGTGCCCAAAGTCGGCACCGGGCCGATCCATCTTGTTGATGAAACAGATACGGGGCACGCCGTACCGATCGGCTTGGTGCCACACCGTCTCGGACTGTGGCTCCACCCCGGCCACTCCATCCAACACAACGATCCCTCCGTCCAAGACCCGGAGGGAACGCTGTACTTCTACTGTAAAATCTATGTGACCCGGGGTATCAATGATATTGACTTGGTGACCCAGCCAATAGCAACTGGTAGCGGCTGCCGTGATGGTGATACCTCGCTCTCGCTCCTGGGCCATCCAGTCCATGGTGGTGGTGCCATCATGGACTTCCCCCATGCGATGGATCCTCTGGGTGTAGAACAAGATGCGCTCGGTGATCGTCGTCTTCCCGGCGTCGATATGAGCGATTATTCCGATGTTCCGCGTCCTCGCCAGGGGATACTCGCGAGGCATCTTCCACTCCAGCTACCAGCGATAGTGGGCAAAAGCCCTGTTGGCTTCCGCCATCTTGTGGGTATCTTCCTTCTTCTTCACAGTCGAGCCTGTGCTACGGGCAGCATCCATGAGTTCGTCGGCCAGCCGCTCGGCGAGAGGTCGACCCTTCCGACTCTGCGCCGATCGAATCAGCCACCTTATGGCCAAGGAGGTGCGACGCTCTGGTCTCACCTCGACCGGTATCTGATAGGTCGCCCCCCCAACGCGTCGAGGCTTGACCTCCAGTATGGGAGTGGCGTTCTCCACCGCTTGGTTAAAGACCTCCAACGGGTTCCTGTGAGTCCGCTCCTCCATTATGTCGAAGGCGTCATACATGATCCTCGTAGCCAGGCTCTTCTTGCCCCGGTTCATCAAGCGGTTGATGAATCTGGCCACCAACTCACTGTTGTACTTCGGATCTGGTTGCACCTCTCTACGTGGCGGTCTGTAGCGCCTCGGCATCTGTTCCCTCCATTCACCCAATAAAAACGGGGCCGAGGGCCTATGCAACAGCGTGCCTGCAAAGCCCTCGCCCCCTGCGTACAGCCCTGGGCTGGCCCTGGGCTATCCAGGGGGACCGCGTTTCGCGAGTATTTGACCCTTCTGTTCAGAAGATGACTTGAAAACGGGCACTTAGTCCCCACACATTCAAAGAGACTAGCCTTTTCCGGCCTCTAGTCTCTTTGAAAGCCTCCTCGGCAGGTACGATTCCAGACTTGCATCGTACCTTAATCCCTACTAGTTGAGACAGCTCAAGTGCATCTCAACGGGAAGGTTCAGATCCTCTTCTTCGGACGCCTGGTGCCGTACTTGGACCGACCACGCATTCGTCCTTCTACGCCAGAGGCATCCAAGGCACCACGGACAATGTGGTAGCGCACCCCAGGCAGATCCTTCACACGCCCTCCGCGGACCAAGACCACGGAGTGCTCTTGAAGACCATGACCCTCACCGGGGATGTATGCCGTTACCTCTATGCCGTTGGTTAGCCTGACCCTTGCTATCTTGCGCAGGGCCGAATTGGGTTTCTTCGGCGTCATTGTCCTGACCAGGGTACAGACGCCTCTCTTCTGAGGAGACCCCTTGTCATCCTTCATCGTTCTTTGGCGAAGGGCATTATGTCGATAGCGCAGCGCCGGCGCTGAGCTTCTCTTGGCTCTCTGCTTTCTACCTCTCTTGACCAGTTGGTTTACGGTCGGCAATTTGCTTCTCCCGTTCCGTTATCGATCAACAATGTTCTCGACGGACGACCGTTCAGTAGTGGATTCTGATGTGCAAATTCTAATTATATCACTTTTCTTTCTGTACGTCAAACACGTAACTCGCTTGGAAAGCCCGGCTCCAGACGCAGCCGCGAATCCCTGTCCACTCCGTCATCCTTGCCGAATTCATACCGCTTGCCAGCCTTGTCGATGACCTCGACAGCAAGCCCTAGACTCTGGAACTCCTTGACCAGTACGCGGAAGGACTCGGGTATTCCGGGTGGACCGTGCTTCTGGCCCTTGACTATCGCCTGGTAGGTTTGGACTCTACCTGTCACGTCGTCGGACTTCACAGTGAGCATTTCCTGTAGCGTGTGAGCCGCACCGTACGCTTCCAGAGCCCAGACCTCCATCTCGCCGAAGCGCTGCCCGCCAAACTGAGCCTTACCACCCAGCGGTTGCTGAGTAACGAGGGAATAGGGGCCTGTGGATCGGGCGTGGACTTTGTCCTCCACCAAATGGGCCAGCTTCATCATGCTGATGATCCCCACCGTCACCGGCTGATCGAAAGGCTCGCCGGTCTTCCCGTCGTGGAGAACCATCTTGCCCCACGTCGGAATAGGCTGGCCCGTCTCCAGGCTGACTTTCCCTGCTGCCTCCCCCAGTTCGTGGTCCTCAAGCTCGTCCGTCGGGAAGCCGAGCTCCTGCATCCACAGGCGCAGACACGTGCGGTGAGCGAGGTTGTCGGCCTCCTGCTTGTCCGCGTAGGCGCTCGTGTCGTCCTCGAAAACGAGCACTTGCTGCGGGTCGTACCCCAATTCCGTCAGTGTCTGAGCCAAGACGCTGCGCCGGGCATACATGTCGTCGGATAGCAACCGTTCGAGATCGTATCCACTCTCTCCCAGCCAGTGGGTCAAGTAGAGGGAACGAGCTTCCCGGTCGTCGCTCAACTGCTCGAACTCGTACTCCTGGTCTCTCAACCATTCCCAGGCCTGCTCGGACGCTTTCTTCCAGGCCCAATCGATCAGCCAGGCGCGAGCCAGTTCGGCGGTGATCTCTTCCTCATCCGCGCCGTCGAAGACAGGGGACATGGCCCTGAAGCCCAGGCGATCCGCAGCCCAACCCAGGTGGGTCTCCAGGATCTGTCCGATATTCATGCGGCTAGGGACACCCAGAGGGTTGAGAATGATCTCGATGGGAGTTCCGTCCGCCATGAAAGGCATATCCTCGATGGGCACAACCTTGGAGATTACGCCCTTGTTGCCGTGGCGCCCGGCCATCTTGTCGCCCTCAGTCACCTTGGACAGGTGCGCGGTGCTCACCCGCACCAGCTTCTCGACGCCAGCAGGCAGGTCGTGACTGTCGTCCCGCGTGAAGGTTCTGACGTCCACGACCTTGCCCCGCTCGCCATGAGGCAGGCGTAGAGACGAGTCTCTGACCTCCCGGGCCTTCTCTCCGAAAATGGCCCGCAGCAGCTTCTCCTCCGGGGTCAGATCTGTCTCGCCCTTGGGGGTTATCTTGCCTACCAGTACGTCCCCAGGATTGACCTCAGCGCCAATGCAAACGATCCCCTCTTCGTCGAGATTCTTCAGGGCCTCCTCACCCACGTTCGGTATGTCACGAGTGATCTCCTCGGGCCCCAGCTTGGTGCTTCGCGCCTGTATCT
>Ga0307421_1000794_pt1 | contig 20170 bp, 20 predicted proteins | sample SalMarWE160270MG_FD_202163 | JGI IMG/M metagenome (GOLD analysis project Ga0307421, IMG submission 202163) | Salt marsh sediment microbial communities from the Plum Island Ecosystem LTER, Massachusetts, United States - WE1602-70 | ecosystem: Environmental > Aquatic > Marine > Intertidal zone >...
CGATGATGCCCGGGCCTGGGTGGAGCGCTGTTTCGGAGGGGGTTTCGGCGCTGCCGGCGCCTCGGTCATCATCGAAGACTTTCTCTCGGGCCCGGAGGTGTCGATCTTCGCCGTGTGCGCCGGTGAGGATGCCGCCGTGCTCGAGCCGGCTCGGGATTTCAAACGGCTGGCCGACGACGATGCCGGCCCCAACACCGGGGGCATGGGCTGCTTCTCCCCGGTGCCCGATGCGCCGGAGGGCCTCGTCGGTGAGGCGACCGAGCAGGTTATCTTGCCCGTCCTGCGGCAGATGAAGGAAGACGGCATCCCCTACAACGGTTTCCTCTACGCCGGGCTTGTGTTGACCGACGACGGCCCCAAGATCATGGAGTTCAACTGCCGTCTCGGCGATCCGGAGGCACAAGTCGTGCTGCCCCGCATGGAGTCTGATCTCGCCGAGCTGATCGTCGCCGCACTCGATGGAGGCATCGGCGACGTGCGTCTTCAGTGGAGGCCCGAGATGGCCGTCGATGTGGTTCTTGCCAGTGAGGGATACCCGGAGAGCCCGCGGAAGGGGATTCCGATCGCCGGTGTCGATGCTGCCAACGGGGTTCCCGACGTGATCGTGTTCCACGCCGGCACGGCACGGCAGAATGGGAAGCTGGTCACGGCCGGGGGGAGGGTGCTCAACATCGTCGGCATGGGTTTTGACGCCGCCGCGGCCCGCGACCGCTGCTACGAGGCGGTGTCCAAGATCGAGTTTGCCGGAATGCAGTACCGAACCGACATCGCCGCAGGCCTGCCATGAGCGCCGCCTCCCCTCGCGTCGCCGTGCTGATGGGCTCGGTCAAGGACGAGCCCAAGGTGCAGTCTGCTCTTGATCTTCTCGATGAGCTGGGCATCGGCTACGAGGTCAAGGTGGTATCTGCGCATCGGAACCCCGACGAGGTGGCCGAATTCGCCGCCTCGGCCCGCCAGGCCGGTTTCTCTGTGGTCATCGCCGCCGCCGGCAAAGCGGCTCACCTGGCCGGTGCGGTGGCGGCCAACACCACGCTGCCCGTCATCGGCATCCCCGTGGCCGCGGGCGGCCTGGGCGGTCTCGACGCCCTCCTTTCCACCGTGCAGATGCCCACCGGGATCCCGGTGGCGACCGTTGGTATCGACGCGGCGGCCAACGCTGCTCTGCTGGCCGCGGCCATCCTCGCCGTGGACGACGAGGAGGTGGCGGCGGGCCTCGACGACTATCGCCGGCGGCGGCGCGGTTGAGCAATTCGAGAGCACGGGAAGATTTGTGACGAGCCGGCCGTCGCGGCCGGAGAAGGCGAGAAGAGGGCCGGATGGAGGTTGAGGGGCCGGAGGTACAATCGCCCGCGGTGACAGGGCCGCAGTACCTGAGATCGGGCAAGGTGCGCGAGATCTTTGAGATCGACGACGACACCCTGCTGATCGTTGCGTCCGACCGGGTCTCCGCCTACGACGTTGTGCTGCCCGACCCTATCCCCGATAAGGGACGAGTGCTCACCGGTCTCTCGTTGCACTGGTTTGGCCTCCTCGATATTCCGAATCACCTGCTGGGAACCGATGTGACGGAGGTGCCGGCGGTCCCGGGCTGGGAGAAGCGCGACTTGGCCGGTCGCAGCATGGTGGTGCGCCGCGCCGAGGTGATTCCCATGGAGTGTGTGGTACGGGGCTATCTGTACGGGTCGTCGTGGCGGGAGTATGTGGCGGGGGGCGGGCCCACCACCGATGGTCTGCCGGCAGGATTGCGGCAGGGCGACCGCCTCCCGGAGCCCGTGTTCACCCCGGCCACCAAGGCGGAAAGCGGCCACGACGAGAACATCACGGAGCAGGAGGCGCGTCGGCGGTACGGCGCTGATATCTACAACGAGGTACGCCGCCGCAGCCTCGACATCTACGTCCAAGGCGCCCGCTTTGCCGAGTCGAAGGGCATCCTGCTTGCCGACACCAAGTTCGAGTTTGGAGTCTGGGACGGCGAAGTGATTCTCATCGACGAGGTGCTCACCCCGGACAGCTCCCGATACTGGCCGGCGGAGGCGTGGCGGCCGGGCGGCCCTATACCCTCGTATGACAAGCAGTTCATCCGCGATGCTCTTGATGAGAGCGGCTGGGACCACAACCCGCCGGCCCCGTCACTTCCGGCGGAGACCATCGAGCGCACCGGCCAGCTCTACAGAACCTGTTTCGAGATTCTCACCAACAAACCCTTTGTCGACTACCTCAAAGAGGTGTGAAAGTAATGAGACTGCGCATCGAGATCACTCGACGGCCCGGCATTGCCGATCCCGAGGCGGTGACGGTGACCAGGGCACTTCGCGAGCTCGGCTTCGATATGGTTGTTGCGGTCGGCATGGGGCGGTTCCTGCTGATAGATGTGGATGAGGCCGATCCCGAGGCGGCGCGAGCGGCGGCCGATCGTATGTGCCGACAGCTGCTGGCCAATCCGGTGCTGGAGGACTACTCCATTGAGGTCGTCGCCGAAGAGGTGGCCGGGTGAACATCGCCGTCGTTGTATTCCCGGGATCCAATTGTGAACACGACGTGGTGCACGCGCTGCGGGGAGTTGGATCGAACCCCAAGCTGGTCTGGCACCGTGACGATGATCTGTCGGCCTTCGACGCTGCGGTGCTCCCCGGCGGGTTCGCCCACGGCGACTACCTGCGGGTTGGAGCCATTGCTCGATTCTCTCCGGTCATGGCCGAGATCGAGGCCATGGCGGCGGCGGGCAAGCCGGTGCTGGGCATCTGCAATGGGCTCCAAATTCTCTGTGAGGCCGGGCTGCTGCCCGGTGCACTGGTGGGGAACCGAGACCTCAGCTTCATCTGCCGCTTTGTGCATGTGAAGGTCGAATCGACTAAGAGTTCGCTCACCGCGGCGGCCACAAAGGGTCGGGTGCTTCGAATACCCCTGAATTCTTACCAGGGCAGCTACACCGCGCAGGCCGACGTGCTCGCCGAGGTGGAGGCTAATGGCCAGGTGATACTGCGCTACTGCGGGCCGGACGGCACCGTCGACGACAACAACAACCCCAACGGGTCGGCAAACGGGATCGCCGGCGTTTCCAACGCGGCGGGCAATGTGGTCGGCCTCATGCCGCACCCGGAGCGGGCCTCCGAGCCGATCCTCGGCTCCACCGACGGCAAGGTGCTGCTCGAATCATTCGTTTCGGCTCTGGCGGAGGCGTAGCAGCCATGGCCGAGCCACAGCATCGACTGCTCGGCATGACCGACGGTGAGTACAAGGGCGTCATCGGCCTCCTGGGGCGGGAGCCCACTGATGCCGAGCTCATGACCTACTCGCTCATGTGGTCGGAACACTGCTCCTACAAGACCTCGCGCCCCCACCTCGGAGTGCTCCCCACAGAGAACCCCCGAGTTGTGGTCGGCCCCGGGACCGGGGCCGGCGTCGTCGATATCGGTGACGGCGTGCTGGTGGCGCTGCGAATCGAGAGCCATAACCACCCTTCGTTTGTAGAGCCGTATCAGGGCGCCGCCACCGGCGTCGGCGGGATCATCCGCGACATCCTCAGCATGGGGGCGCGGCCCATCGCGCTGTGGAACCAGATCCGTTTCGGCGATCTCGACAACGCCCACAATCGATACTTGTTTGGGGGTGTGGTCGCGGGTATCGCCGGGTACGGCAACGCCGTCGGCGTGCCCACCGTGGGTGGTGAGATCGCCTTTGAACCCTGCTTCGACGCCAACCCGCTCATCAACGTCATGTGTTTGGGAATCCTTCGGGCCGAAGACCTGGTGCTTGGGTACAACGTGGAGGAGGGGGCCGTCGCCGTGCTTCTTGGAGCGCCTTCGGGCCGCGACGGTATCGGCGGCGCTTCCACGCTGGCCTCGGCATCGTTCTCCGGCGACGATCAGGAGAAGCGGCCGTCGGTGCAGGTGGGGGACCCGTTCGCCGCTAAGAAGATGATCGAAGCCTGTCTCGAACTCTGTGAACGCAAGCTGCTGGTCGGGTTGCAGGATCTCGGCGCCGCCGGGGTGTCCTGCGCCACATCGGAGTCGGCAGCTCGTGCCGGCAAGGGCATCGACGTAAACCTGGATGCCATGCCTCGGCGCGAGGAGGGCATGACGCCACCCGAGCTGCTGGTCTCGGAGTCGCAGGAGCGCATGCTGGCGCTGGTCGATCCGAAGGATCTCCCTGCAGTGCTCGAGGTGGCCGAGCGCTGGGAGACACAGGCGGCCGTGCTCGGCACTATCACCTCCGGAGACACCATGCGGGTGTTCGAGAACGGGGAGATCGTCGCCGAGATGCCTGCCGGGTCGCTCGCCGATGGTGCGCCCCTCTACGAGCGGCCTGCAGAGAAGCCCGGGTACATAGACGAGACGTGGGCGGACGACCCGGAACTGCCGGCACCGGCCGATGCCGGCCGTGTTCTGCTCGATCTGCTCGATCTGGCGGATCTGGGAGACCCCTCCTGGGTCTACGAGCAGTACGACCACATGCTTTTCCTCAACACGATTGTTGCTCCGGGCAACGACGGCGCCTTGCTCCGCGTACGGGGTACCAACAAGAGCCTCGCCGTATCGAGCGACGGTGACTCGCGACGCTGCTACCTCGACCCGAGACGGGGAGCGGGGCGGCTGGTCTACGAGTCGGCACTCAACGTGGCCGTGGCCGGCGCCGAGCCTATAGCCATTGTCGACAACCTCAACTTCGGTGATCCCGAGCACCCGGAGGTGATGTGGCAGTTCATCGAGACTCTCGGCGGCCTGGCCGAGGCCTGTGAGGCGCTCGGCATCCCCGTGATCGGTGGAAACGTGTCGTTCTACAACAGCACCGCCGGTGGGCACATCCAGCCCACACCGGTTGTTGGGATGCTGGGCCTGGCCGACCCGACGCCGCCGAGGCCGCCTCGTCTCGACGCAGGTGCTGAAGGCATGGAGCTGTGGCTTCTTGGCGGTGACGACACCCCCGATTTTGCCGCCGGCGCCTATGCCAAGGTTTGCGGCGCCGCTCTGTCCGGAAGACCTCTGGCGGCGGATCCGGAAGTGGGCCGTGCCGCCGTGCAGGCCGCTCGGGATATCGCCTGCGGTGGCGAGGCCGCGGTGGTCCACGACCTCTCCGAGGGAGGTCTGGCGGTTGCCGTCGCCGAGATCTGCATCAAATCGGGGGTGGGGGCCCGTCTCGATGTTGACGACTGGCGGGCTGTGTTCACCGAGGCCCCGCATCGTTTTGTGGCCGCCTTCCGCTCGGTGCCTGAGGGCATCAAAAAGACTGTTGGAGCGCGGCGCATCGGTGTTCTTGGCGGCGACATGATCGAGATGGGACACCTGGCGGTGGTGCCGCTGGCTGAAGCCGCCACGGTCTGGCGTGAGGCCATCGGCCGCCGGATGAGGGGCGCGTGATGCGACCGTCGTTCGCCTGGGAGCGGCCGGGGGAGGAATGCGGTGTTTTTGGTGTCTATGCGCCCGGGATGGATGTGGCCCGCCTCACCTACTTTGGGCTCTTTGCCTTGCAGCATCGGGGTCAGGAGAGCGCCGGCATCGCTGCGTCCGACGGGCAGAGCATCACCGTGCGCAAAGACTTGGGTTTGGTGAGCCAGGTCTTCAACCAATGGGCGCTGGCTTCGCTGCAGGGCGATATCGCGTTGGGCCACAACCGCTATTCGACCACCGGGTCCACCTCGTGGGAGAACGCGCAGCCCACCTACCGGGGGGTCGACGGTACCGGGTTTGCCCTGGCTCACAACGGGAATCTGACCAATACCGCCGAGCTGGCGGGCAAGCTGGGCCACCAAACAGCCACCACCGACACCGAGCTCATGGCCGAAGGGATTGCCGCTGCGTTCGGCGAGGCCGGCGGCAGGGGCGGGATCGTCGGCGCCGTGGAGGCGGCGCTCCCAACCTTCGAGGGAGCTTTTTCACTGGTCATCGTCGACGAGCAGCGGCTGATCGGTGTTCGGGATCGGCATGGCTTCCGGCCCTTGAGCCTGGGCCGCATCGATGGTGGATGGGTGCTGGCGTCGGAGACGTGCGCCCTCGATGTGGTGGCGGCCAAGTTCGAGCGTGAGGTAGAGCCGGGCGAGATGGTCGTGATCGACGGCGACGGGGTGGAGAGCCGCCGGCCTCTGGGCCGGGCCGATCCGCATCTCTGCTTGCTCGAGTTCGTCTATTTCTCCCGGCCCGACAGTTACCTGTATGGCCAGAATGTGCACCAGGCCCGCCTGCGTATGGGTGAACTTCTGGCCGCTCAGTCGCCGGTGTCCGCCGACGTGATCGTGCCGGTGCCGGAGAGCGGTGTACCGGCGGCGCAGGGGTACGCAAAGGCGAGTGGCATTCCCTATGTGGATGCCTTCGTGAAGAACCGATACGTGGGGCGGACCTTCATCCAGCCCGCTCAGGTGATGCGCGACCAGGGCATACGCATGAAGCTCAATCCGATCCCGGAGGTCATTGCGGGACAACGAGTCGTGATCGTTGACGACTCGATCATTCGGGGTAGCACAACGCGCAATCTGGTGGAGATGGTTCGCGCCACCGGCGCCGCGGAGGTGCACCTGCGCATTGCCTCACCCCCTTATCGCTGGCCGTGCTTCTACGGCATGGATACGCCGGAGAGAGCCCAGCTCATCGCCGCCGAGCGCAGCGTCGATCAGGTCGGTGAATTCCTGGGTGTCGACTCGCTCGCCTATCTGGCTCTGGACAAGCTCATCGAGGCTACCGGCGCCGCCTCGTCGGGCCTGTGCACTGCGTGCCTGTCCGGCGACTACCCGACCACCGTGCCCCTCGACGGCGACAAGTTCCTGCTGGAGAGAAGCCCGTCGTGAGCACATACCGGTCCTCGGGAGTCGACAACGAGGGCGGTGATCAGCTCGTCGAGAAGATTGCCGCCGACGTGGTGGCCACTTGGGGGCGCCGGGTTGTTGGTGACTTCGGGGGGTTTGCCGCCGGTTTCACCATCCCCAAGGGCTACGAGCGGCCGATCCTGATGATGACCACCGATGGGGTGGGCACCAAGTGCGAGCTGGCCCGTCTCACCGGGCGCTACGACGGCATCGGCTACGACCTCGTCGCCATGATTGTGGACGACCTTGCCGCCGTCGGGGCCAGGCCGCTGGCCCTGGTCGACTACCTGGTTGTGGGCAGGCTTGATCTCGAGCGGGAGCGGACCTTGATCGCTTCGGTGGCCGCCGCTTGTGGTGAAGCCGGCTGTGCTTTGGTTGGAGGCGAGACGGCTCAGCATCCGGGCGTAATCGGAGAGGATCAGTTTGATATCGGCGGGGCGGCGGTGGGGGTGGTGGAGCAGGGTTGTGAGGTGTCCGGTGCCACCATCGGCGAAGGCGACGAGCTTGTGGGAGTGGCCAGCCCCAACCTGCGCTCCAACGGGTTCTCGCTGCTGCGCTCGGCGCTGCTGCCGCAACTGGATCTCAACGAGCCCTTCCTGGAGAGTGACCGCACCTTCGCTGAGGTGTTGCTCGAGCCCTCGATCCTCTACGCACCGGCGGTTCTCGACGTCGTCGACGCCGGTGGGGTGCACGGCATGGCGCACATTACGGGCGGAGGCATTCCCGGCAACTTGGTTCGGGTGCTCCCCCCGGGCTGCTCGGCCCGGATCGACCTGGACTCTTGGCGGCCTCCAGCCGTGTTTTTGGTGATTGCGGATCGGGCCCGGGTGACCCGCGACGAGATGTTCGCCACCTTCAACATGGGTGTTGGTTTTGTGCTTGTGGTTGATCCCGCGGCGCGGGAGGAGACCATCGCCGCCCTCGAATATGCCGGTCACCAGGCGTGGCGGCTCGGCGAGGTGGTGACGGGCTCGCGGGGTGTCGAGCTGATCGGGTAGCAGGGATTCAATTGAGCGATGATGACCGGGCCTGAGTCGGGTCCCTGTCGGCCGTATTCCTGCATATTTGCCTGGGACGCGTCGTCAAGAGATTCCTGATGATGGGGACGCCCAATCCGGCCGTCGTCCCAAGGCTGCTGCCGGTAGTTGCGCCTTGAATGGGGTTCAGTCGTCCTGGGAAGTATCAGCATCTTCGCCGGGATCGTCCGGGTCATCACCGGGATCTTTGCCGGTGTCGTCCACGCGAAATTGCTTTCGCATCTCGTTGTAGGCGTGCACCATCGCCCTGACCGATTGGCCGTGCGACTCCAGCTCGGATGGCGAGCCCCCGGCCAGGAGAGCGGCGTGGACCTCGGCGGAATGTCCACCTCCCCAGCCGTGGCTGTCGCCGTTTTCGTGGCCGTTGTGGTTGCCGTTGTTGCCCTGGTCCTCGTCTTGGTCCTTGCCCTTCTTGCGGTCGACGGCATCGCTGACTGCTTCGTTGGCGCGTTGCAGTCCTGGTGGCACCTCGGAAACTGCATCGGCGTCGGGAGTGTCACCGGATCCGGGGCCGGCCTCATGGGCCTCGGCGGCGCGCTCCTTGGCCTTTGCTTGTGCATTGGAGGCGGCCTCGAAGGCGCGGTCGATGCCTGTGACGTGCTCATCGGCGGCGGCAATCGGTGCCGCTCCGACCACCAGCAGGGTGACGGCAAGGACGATGAGCCTGCGGTGCGACTGGGGATTCTGTGTCGTGGTCATGAGCTGCCTTCGAGTAGGGGGCGATGTTGGGGGCACAGCACCTCGACGCTCGTTCCGAGCACGGAACCGGTGAGGACGAGCTCATCCTCACCGGCCTCTTCGACGGTTTTGTCGCTAAGTGCGGTGACGTAATCGGTGATCAGGTCTTTGGGATCGGCTCCCTGGTCGAGGAGCTCGCAGAACAGCTGGCCGGTGGCGATGAACACCTCAGGATTCTCGAATGGGGCGTCGGCATAGCTGGTGCCGGCGAGTGCATCGCCCAGGGCGGCGATAAGGACGCTGGCCAACGGCTCGAAGGGGTCGGTGGTCGCCACCGCGGAGGTCGCGGTGACCGTGCTGGGTGCGGCCTCTGCGGAGGCGTCCGTTGTGGTCGGGTCTGCTTGGGGTGCTGTTGTTGCAGGTGCCGGCGCGATCGTCGATGAGGTGCCTTCACCGGAGGAGCACGCCGCGGCCGTCAAGATGATGAGGACGAACGCCAGCCACCTGTGCATGTCCATCTGCATCGGCACGTCGGCTCCGCAGCCTTGAGACGGGCAGAACTGTGCCGGTGGTTCGGTCTTGGCGGGAATGTCTCGGAGGGCCAAGTGGACCAGACAGGTGGCAGAGGCGCCGCCGGCCAGCGATCATAAGGGCATGCACTTCTCGGTTTTTGGCCTGGTGCGCGTCGTGCCGGTTCGTCCTCCGCGGGCCCGAAGGGCCGAGTCGGCCGCCGGCCCGACTCTCCGGCTGCATGGAATGCACCCGTGGGTGTTCGCCTATGAGTAGAACGAGCGGCGGAGACACACCGAAATCATTTCCACCCGAGCGTAGGTGGTCGGTGGTATGGGCCCGAGGTGAGGGCTGCGCCGCTCTCGCCCGCCTGCTCGCAGATGGCAAGCCCCATCGTGCCGAGGATGACCTGGCCGCGGCGTGCCTTGCCGTCCGGGCCGATCTTCTGATCACGCGCCGTCTCACCTCTTTTGATCTGGTCGATACTGCGGCGCCCCACCATGTGGCCGTGGCTGATGTCGGAACGGTTATTGCCGCCATCGGGAGCGGGCCGCATTCGACGCTTGCCGCGCTCGTTGCCAGGCGCCTCTGCCTGGCGCTGGAGGTCGAGGGACGTTTGGTTTCGGCGTCGCCGGGGACCCGGCACGATGACGAGGCCGAAGCGACACTCGAGGACGTGGCCCGGGAGGTGCCTGACCTCGACAGCCAGGTTGTGCGCGCCGAGAGTGCGCGGGCGCTGGTGCGCACGTTTGCACCCGACTCGCTGCTGGTGGTAGGCGCCCCGGGAGGGTCCTGGCTGCAGCGGCAGTTTTTTGGGCCGGGCCGACAGCTGGTTGTGGGTGCTGGAGCCGGAGCGGTGGTGGTGCGCAGCGCACCGCGCCGGTGTTTCCACGAGATGAGCGAGCCGGACGCGGTGGGACCGCAGATGAGACTGTCCGAGGCCCGGCGTCTGGCACAGAGCAGGGTGTTGCCGGTGGCCAGTGAGGGTCTGCTGGTGGGGATCGTGCGCCTGCGATCGGCACAGGGAGCCGATGCCTCGGTCACGATCGAATCCGTCATGGAGGATCCGGTGTTTGTGCGTTTTGACGATCCTCTGGAGTCGGCCGGTGAGCTTGGTGGTTTCCTGGAGGGATCCCCGGTTCCGGTTGTCGATGGCAACGGCCGCCTCTGCGGCGTGGTGGAGCCGTGACTGCTCGGGCCATAGAGGTTCGGCTCTACGGAGCGCCCGGTCTTGAGGTAGTGGTGCTGCACGGGGGACCGGGAGCGCCGGGCAGCGTGACTTCGCTGGCCGGGGACTTGAGCAGCGGCTTCAGAGTGCTCGAGCCGCTGCAGCGCCGCAGCGGGGACGTGCGGCTGACTGTGCAGAGGCATGTCGACGACCTCGCCGCCGTGGCCCCGGAGCAGGCGGCCTTTGTGGGCTGGTCGTGGGGAGCGATGCTTGCCCTATCTTTTGCCGCGCAGCATCCGGATCGGATTCGATCGCTCGCTCTTGTGGGGTGTGGCACCTACAACGAGGCCGCCCGGGCCGCCTACGAAAAGACGATGGCGGAACGGGTCGGGAACGAGGACCGCGCCCGGATCGGCGAGTTGTGGCGGAACTTCGATACGGCGACGGCGACGGCCGAGAGGGACGGCCTGCTGAGTGAGCTGGGTCGCGTCTACGAGAGAGTCCAATCGTTCGATCTGATATCAGATGACGATCAAGTGGAGTCTGACGCGCGCGGTTACGAGGAGACCTGGGCCGACGTGCTTCGTCTGCAGCGTGAGGGGGTGGAGCCGGCCGCATTCTCCGCGATCGAGGGCCCGGTGCTGATGCTCCACGGTGACGACGATCCTCACCCCGGGTTGATGATCTTGGATTCTCTGCGGCGCCACATTCCCCACATGGACTATGTGGGGCTCGATCGCTGCGGTCACAGACCTTGGTTGGAACGGCAGGCGCGAAAGACTTTCCTGGAGGTGCTCCGGGAGTGGCTGAGCGGAGCCACAGCCTGACGAGGCGTCGCTTTGGTGTTGTCCGGCATGGGCAAGATTTCTGCACAGAGAAACTCAAAGGATATACTGATGTGTTGAGAAATGGATTTGTTCAGCAACACTTCACGCTACGCCCTCAGGTTGCTCGGGTTCCTGGCTGCACACACCGATGAACGGGTGCCGGTGGAGGAGATTGCCCGGGCGACGGCCACGCCCGCCAACTACGTGTCGAAGATCCTCAACGCGATGCGAAAGCAAGGCTTGGTGGGTTCGGAGCGGGGCTGGGGTGGGGGTTTCCGGCTTGAGCCGAGGACTCTTGATATGCCAATCCGGGAGGTGGTGAGTCTCTTCGACGGGATTGACAAGGTGAAACGAACCGGCTGTGGATTCGGCCCGACCAAGTGCAATCCGTCGGACCCGTGTCCGCTGCACGCCTACTGGGCGCGGATGCAGGACACGGCAACCGAGATGCTCCAAGAAGTCAAGGTACGTGACCTGGCGGGGAGCAGCGTGTGATGGCGGGCGCCTCTCTCTTTTTGAGTAAATAACAGATATTCGCATCCGTAAGTTTGGAGAAAGGAACGGAACATGCAACTGGCAGAAGCTGAGCGGACCCAAGTGGATCTGCTCACCATGGAGAACAACTCTGAGTCGGCGGCTTTGGTGGGACCTGGGAAGGTGCGCTTCATCTGGGCGGCACTGCGAATCGCCCTGGGGTGGGTCTTCCTCTGGGCCTTTTTAGACAAGCTGCTCGCCCTTGGCTTCGCCACCGGGCGCCTTGATGGCGGAAGCATCGACTTCTTCGCCGAAGGCGGCGCCGCTCTCAACGGCGGCAGCCCGGCGTCTGGCTTCCTGACGTTCGCCACCAGAGGACCGCTCGCCGGCTTCTACCAGGGCCTCGCCGGAACGGGATGGGTCGATTGGCTCTTCATGGCCGGTTTGCTCGGCATCGGGCTGGCCTTGACCTTCGGTGTGGGCCTTCGTATCGCGGCCTTTGGCGGTTCGTTGCTAATGCTCTTCATGTGGTCGGCAAGCCTTTGGCCGGAGAACAACCCCGTCGTCGACGATCACATCATCTACGCCCTGGTGCTCGTGCTGCTGGCGGCGGTCCGGGCCGGCGACACCTGGGGCTTTGGACGAGCCTGGCGTTGCACCCGCTTGGTGCAGAGGTTCCCAGCTCTGCAATAGGGCCGGGGTAGGGGGGTGCTGGCGGAGGGGCCGAAACGGTCCCTCCGGCGCGTTTGTGCCCTGTCGGCCGGAGCTGCTCTTCGATGTGAGGTGGCGGGTGCCGACGAGCTTGCCGATCTCAGTCGTGTGAGGCACTTCGGTCCGGCGAATGGGTATGGGTGTGTCACTGCAGGGAGGGGACTGTGGTGCGGGTTACACCGGCCGCGATTCCGGCGGCCGCCTGCCGTTGTCAATTGAGTGGACTGTCCCGTACGATGTCCGCCGTGAGACCGAAGTTGCCGAAGATCATCCAGGGCGGGATGGGCGCCGGCGTCTCCAATTGGAGGCTGGCCAAGGCGGTATCCGCAGCGGGCCAACTGGGTGTTGTGGCCGGCACTGCTCTCGATTCCATCCTGAGCCGCAGGCTGCAGAAGGGTGATGTCGGCGGTCACATGCGGCGTGCTTTGAGGGCATTCCCGATCCCCGATGTGGCCGATCGAATCCTGAAGCGGTTCTTTGTGCCCGGCGGCAAGCCCAAGAAGGCCCGGTTCCTGCCCAACTGGAAGCCCACGGCGCACCTTTCGCGAAATCTGGAGGATCTGCTGGTGGCCTCGAGTTTTGTTGAGGTTCACCTCGCCAAGGAGAGTCACGAGTACCCGGTGGGCATCAACTTCCTCGAGAAGATTCAGACACCGACGCTGCCGGCTCTCTATGGGGCCTTGCTGGCCGGTGTCGATTATGTGCTGATGGGAGCCGGCATCCCTCGAGCCATTCCGGGTGTGCTTGATGGGCTGGCCGAGGGTTCCGAGGTGGAGTTGCGGATCGATATCAAAGGGCGCGATGCGGACAGGGTCCTCCACTCCCGATTCGACCCGACCACCTACTGCGGCGGTGAGCTTCCTCCAGTGAAGCGACCGGCCTTTGTTGCCATCGTTTCGTCCCACGTGCTCGCGGCAGTGCTGGCCCGGAGCAGTGGCTCCCGGGTCGACGGGTTTGTGGTGGAAGGCCCCACGGCAGGTGGCCACAACGCGCCGCCGCGGGGCAAGGCACCTGTTGGTCCCGATGGGCAGCCGAGCTACGGCGAAAAGGACGAGCCCGACATCGAGGCCATTCGTGAATTGGGACTGCCTTTCTGGCTGGCCGGCTCATACGCCGAGCCGGAGCGTGTTGCCGACGCGTTGGAACAAGGCGCTGCCGGGGTCCAGGTGGGCACGGCCTTCGCCTATTGCGAGGAGTCTGGCCTGGACGAGAAGGTGAAACGGCGGGTGCTGAAGCTGAGCCGGCGGGGTCGAGTCCGGACGTTCACCGACCCGGTGGCGTCACCGACGGGTTTCCCCTTCAAGGTCGTGCAACTCAGGAACACCCTGTCTGAGGCTCTGGCCTACACCAAGCGGCCGCGGACCTGCGACCTCGGGTATCTGCGGAGCGCCTTCTGCCGTGCCAACGGCTTGATCGGCTGGCGCTGCCCTGCGGAGCCGGTCGAGGACTACGTGGCGAAGGGTGGATCGAAAGAGGACACAATTGGCCGCAAGTGCCTATGTAATGCCCTGACCGCCAACATTGGTCTTGCTCAGATTCGGGGCGGCAAGCGGGAGAAGCCACTGGTGACTTCTGGAGACGATGTGGCCCGTATCGCGCGGTTTCTCGCGCCCGGGAAGCACAGCTACAAGGCGATCGACGTCATCCGCTATCTGCTGCCCGCCGGGTAGTTGCCCGATCCCTGATCCGCTCTCCTCCCTGAGCCGAGGAGGGTGGCTCAACTCACTCCCACCAAGGAGCTGCCCCGAGATGCCCGCACCTGATCCGTATGCCCCCTCCGTCCGCCTCGCTTTGCTCAGCGTCCACCTTCCCCGAAGGCGCCGGGTTGAGCGAGTGGGTCGACACCTTAGGGGAAGGATTGTGAAGGGATTGCCCTCATGACATCACTCTCCCCTGGGCAGCTGTCGACTAGGTACACCCCTCAGGGAACGTCGCCATGGCTACTTGGGCCGACGGACGTAAGCGGCGGGATCCTGGCGTTGTTTGCGGATCTTGTCGACAAGTTCCGTGTTCTGAAGAAACCGTGCCTCGATCTCGGTCATCACAACTGCAGGTCGAAAGATGATCGTGCCGTCTGTCTCAGCTGTAGCCAGGTACCGGTTGTGGCGCGCTTGCCCAATCTTCCCCAAGCTGACGCGCCGTCTCTGGTCAACCTCGACCAAGACAGGCTCTACTTGGCCAGTGGTCATTGGGTTTTCCTCTCTCCTCCTGACACACTCTACCCACAAGTAGCTGATACCACAATCGGGCACAGGGGCACTGTGGTAATATCGGCCCATGGCCGAGGTCTTCTTTAGCCCTGAGATTGCGCTTGAGCAGTACAAGGCACTTCGACGCGATCCGCGGCGGGCGAGAGTCCTTCATGAGGTTGACAGAATTCTCGATGCCCTGGAGGACGATCCAGATCAAACGTGGCTGCGAAGCCACCGGTTTCAGGATCCGCCCCTCTGGTGCGTCAAGTTCGATGCCGACGGGGAGGCCTGGGTCATCCTGTGGTCGCACCAAGAGGGAAGCGTCGACCGAATCCTGATGGATTACATCGGCTTCGCCAGCTTCGCGTAGCCGCAGAGCAGGCAGGCGAGTGAGGCCTACGTTCCCTCACAGCCTCGGGAGTGATTCCGATTCCCCAAGCAAGCGCGCGCAGACGTCTTCTGGCAAAGACGGGTGAGATCGCCCTCCCCTGGGCCAGCGTGCGAGAATGTCACCTGAGCCATCGGAGTCGTGTCAGATCGTTCGGGCACGCGGAGGCAAAGATCGGGTGTCGGGGCAAGCCCAACAATGTCACCGGCTCGTGGCCGTTCACCTCTGGCAGACCTGAGCACCGCCCGTGCTGGATCGGTACCATTGTTCGTCGGAATTTCCTTCCGAGCAATGGGGGCCGAAAGCGTGCGTTCGATACGATCCGCGGCAGGCGCGACTATCCGGGGCTTGGTTCTGCTTGTCGTCCTGCTCACAGCCGTCGCCCTCGTCCAGCCGGCCCTAGCCCAGACGGACCGCGCAACCACCACGACGACCGCGATCGTGAGGTCGACCAAGACCACGCGACCGACACCCACGACGACGACAATGCTTGTTTCCAGGACCACCACGTCGGTGTCGCCACCCACCACGTCGGCGCCGCCACCCACCACGTCGGCGCCGCCGTCGCCGACGATGCCTCCGACCACCAGCGCGCCGCCTGGGTCCTTCGACACCGTGCCGGACACGGCCCTGGTGCCGGTCTGTCAGATCGTCGTGTGGTGGGGAGGCGGGACGCTGCATCCCGACGTGGATCCTGCGTATCAGAACCCATCGGTCGACGCCGGGCACCTCAACATCTTTGGGAGCGGTTTCCAGCCCGGGGAGCAGGTCAACCTCCTGATCGACGGCTCCCACCCCGGTGTCGTGGGTGACGGGCCACCGATTGCGGACGGGAGCGGCAACTTCCTCGCCAACGGGCCGAACACCGGCGGGATGATGACCTTCATCGAGACGCTTCCCCCGCCCTTTGTGGTCACGGCGGTGGGACAGCAGTGTTCGGCCAGCGCACCCTTTGACGCCGTCGTTGCCAACCCCCCAGTCGTCCCGGAGCTGATAGAGGACACCCCGATTCCCGATTCCGGAGGCAATTCGATGATGCTGATCATCGTGGTCGGCGGCATCCTCGGCGGAGCGTTGCTGGCGGGCTTCCTCTACTGGTGGTGGAGGGCCGGCCGGCAGGGCGGCGGGCCCTCCGGGTCACCCTCCGCTGGCTAGACGCCCCGAGCCAACGTACCCGCATGAGGGGGGTGGCCATACCGCAGGGTGTGTACTCAAGTCGCGCCAACCGAGCGAGCAGTGAATGCCCCATTCCTCCACCCGGAAGCGGATAGGGCCGGTGGGTTGTTCCGTCACCTGGCTGGAGATGGCGACTCCGCTATGGGGGTTGAGCGCCTGCCCAGAGCAGTCAGGTGAGATGACACTCGCCTGCGCTGCGGATGGAAAAACGCATATGAGGGTCTGCCAGACCGACAGCCGAACTGAGGTGTCACTGCCCCCAGATCAGCCATCCTTGAGGGGGGACCATGAGACGATTGGTCATCCCGCTGATGCCGGCGCCCGTGCTGGTCGCTGCCTGCGGCGACGGTGCCGACAGCAAAGCGGCGTCCTCGACCACCAACCAGCACAATCGCGAACGCATGAATGACGACAGTGGGCGCGCCGGTCAGCACCGGGGGCGGGTATCCGCAGGTCCTGACGGTGCCTTGTGCCCTCCACGACCGAAGTGAGAGCTTCGTTCCGAAGAACTCCGCCGTAGCCGCCAGCGAAACGCCCGGCCGGTTGCGTCCACCCTGGGATGACGAGCATCATTCGAGACACTTGGCAATCCGACATGGCTCTCGGAGGTGACCCATGAATGAGAAGACCCAGAAGCAGATGTCGATACTCATCGACGCGATTCAGCCTCACTGCAACGAAAAAGTGATTGCCGCAATAACGTGCAGCCACGCCGGCTCGATGAGCTCGGTGCTGTTCTCCAAGCTGGCCGGCGGCGGCGGCATGGCACGGAGCTCCGATCTCCCCAACCCGGTGTTCATCGCGGTGGGGACCGAAACCGTCCGAGCGTTCGACTACAGACCTCGCGGGTTCCGGTTCAAAATCAAGCGAGAGGCGGCATGCTGGGCCCGAGCCGACGTTGCCGTTGCCGTCGAGAAGACCAACCGTATGGCCTATTTCACCATCACGACCGATTCCGGGGACAGCTACCCGCTGGAGGTGACCACGGTAATGGGCGGCGAGAGCCTGGTCGATATGTTCCTGGAGGCTTTGCGCGGCTCTTGAAAAGCGGTACACGGGACGGCCCCCGGTCCCAGCTCGACATCCCCCCAACCACCCGGCGCCGTAGCCGCTGGCTCCCGTCCCACCTGCCATTAGCACCGAAGCGCCTTGCTGATGATTCCTGCCTCGCGTCTTCACACACATCCAACAGGCACCGCGGGATGTGCCCCCTCTGAGTAGCCACCAATACACCTCTCCCCACTCCTACCCCCATCCGATGAGGCCACCCTCGCCTGGGCCAGTGCTACCTCATCAGAGGCGCGCCAGGACCCTGCGCGCCCAACGTCGGCTTGATCAGAAGCGCCCCTTGTTGCGATAGGCGGTGGTCAGAATTCCTCTGGCGGCGATTGGGCGGGGTTTGCGGCCGTAGAACAGATTGTCGAGCCAGAGGGCGGCTCGGCGGGCCGCTCCCGAGCGCCTAAGGGCCCAGCGCACCAGATTGTGGGCTCGGCTGTCGGGATGGGAGTACGGGCAGACGGTCATGCAGCAGCCGCAGTCGGTGCCGGCCAAGTTCCAGTAGCGAAAGCAGGTGTCGGGGTCGATAGCCCAGCGCAAGCCGCCGTCGATGGGCTTCCGGCCTCCAGTTGAGATTGACGCGCTCGGGCAGTTCTCCGCGCACTTCCTGCACACCAAGCAGAAGTCGATCACGGTTGGGTCGTCGCCGGGGGGATCTTGGACAAGCGGGAGACTGGTGGTCACCACGCCGATGCGGACCCGGGGCCCGTGGCGTGGAGTCATGAGGATCCCCATGCGGCCGATCTCCCCCAGGCCGGCGTCAAGCGCCACCAGCGGAGCGATAACCCGGTAGTTGCCATCGATATGAGCGCGGGCGCTGTGGCCGGCGTCTCGGATGGCAGAGGCCAGCTTGACCGCGATCTTGCCCGCTTGTACGTAGCGCCGGGCCGACTCCGCCACCACCGGCGCCGCCGGAGCAGATCGCATCACGGCGTGATCCATCTCGACGGTGAATGCGATTGCCCAGCGGTGTTCGATGGCAATCGTTTCTCCATACTTGCCGGTGCCGCGGCCGACGTGCGTGTAGACGTGGTAGTCCTGAACTTCGGTTGTCCCGACCGCGAGCGCGCTGTGGTCCAGGGCCACCCTCTTGACGAACCCGATTGCCTCTTGAGGTGACATTTCGATTTGTGAAGAGGCAACGGGGCCGTCCACCTCGTGGCGCATAGTCTCAATGACGGCGAATGAGGCTCTGGCAGAGGTGAAAGCGTCGGCGTCTGCATACCTGGATTGGGGAGACATCAGCCCGGGCAGGGCACGAGTTCGATCGTCCGGTTCCTTGTTCTCCGGCCGTCGCTTGTAGTACTCCTTGTACTCCACGGTCCCCGGCCTGAGGCGAGAGCGGGCGAACGTGATGTCGCGCTCATCAACCCTTCGGTCCGGGCGTCCGTTTGGTGCCGCTGACACACCTACGGGCAGGAACCAGAGGACGACTGCAGCCAGAATCGCCGTCGCTGTTGCTGCGGCGGCTCCAACTCGGATCGGGAGGGGGAGCAGGGCTGCGGCCAGGAGCGGCGCAGGCGCGGCGATCGCCAGGACAAAGGAGATGAGAGCGGCGCGCCTCTCATGTTCCTTGACCGATACCCAGCCGAACAGGGCAAAGGCGGCCAGGCATACCGTGGCGATCGCGAGAAGGAAGACCGAAAGCTCGGATTGCATCAGCCGGGCAAGCTACCACGGGCACAGGATGCCACCTCCACCCACAGGGGGCTGCCGTATGCAGTGTGTGCCCACTGCGTTCTGCGTTCTGTTTCCCGACAGTCCTTGCCCGATACCCGGTACGGCGACAACACTGGCCGAAGGAGGTGCACATCCCCCGAACCACCATCATCGCCGTCGTCTTGTGCTGCCTGGCTGCGGCCTGTGCCGGCGAGACCGAGTCGACCTCCACGCTGGAGGCTTCGACGGGATCGACGACCGCCGATTCCACCACCACAACGGCTCGGCCGACGACAACCTCGACCACCTCAACTACAACCAGCACCAGCACAACAACAACGATTCCCCTGCCCGACGTCGTGGCGACGGTCATCCTCCACGGCGGCCCGGTGATCACCATGGACCCGGAGATCGGCATCGTTGACGCTGTTGCGCTCGATGGGGACCAGATCCTCGCCGTCGGTGACGCTCAGCGCATACTCACCTTGGCCGGCGCCGATACCGTCGTGATTGACCTGCATGGCAGAACCGTTCTTCCCGGCTTGATCGATGCCCATGGGCACTGGATCAGTGACGACCATCTGGCCGGCATCTACGAAGCCGAGGTGGCCGCCTACACGGCCGCCGAGTGGGGCATCACCACTATGTACGACATGTTTGTCAAGGCGGATGACCTTGCCGAGTTGATTGCTCTGGATCAGGCCGGCGGCCTGCCGGTGCGGGTGACGGTCTACTTCCCGGTCAACTACCTGACCCGCTACTACGGGCTCTGGTTCACCCAATACACCCCCGGTGAGATGCTGTCTCCGCACGTCCGGGTGGGTGGCGTCAAATTCTTCACCGACCCCACCAACCCGGACAACATGTTCTTGAGCGAGCCGCACTCCAACCAGCCCGGCTACTACGGCGATGTCGCCATCACCTCCCGGGAAGAGATCATCTCGCTGGTTGTCCAGCTTGACGACCTGGGCTGGCAGGTTGCCATCCACACCGGCGGCGATGCCGGCCTCGATACCGTGCTTGACGCGTTTGAGGCTGCTCTCGACGGTGGGCCGAACGCTTTGCGCCACCGTGCCGAGCACGTTCCGGTGGTGCGTGACGACCAGATCGCAAGAATGCTCGACCTGGGCATCATCGCCTCCTTCCAGCTCACCTGGTTCCACTCCGACTGGATCGGGGATCCGGACTGGGGCACGTTTGAGGCCAATCTCGGCCCCGAGCGCATCGGCTGGGCTGGGCGCTGGCGAGATCTGATCGACTCCGGCGTGACCACCATCGGAGGCAGTGATCACCCATGGACCCCGCCGGTGTCGATCGGGGGTTTTGCCGAGGCGGTGACACGGGTGGGCGCCGGCGGCGCCGACCCTGAGCCCTGGATGGCCGCTCAGGCGATCACCATTGAGGAGGCCATCAGGCTGCTCACCGCCGATGCCGCATACGGGGCCTTTGAGGAGGATGTGAAGGGGACGCTTACCCCGGGCAAGCTCGCCGATCTCAT
>Ga0307421_1000795_pt1 | contig 20161 bp, 20 predicted proteins | sample SalMarWE160270MG_FD_202163 | JGI IMG/M metagenome (GOLD analysis project Ga0307421, IMG submission 202163) | Salt marsh sediment microbial communities from the Plum Island Ecosystem LTER, Massachusetts, United States - WE1602-70 | ecosystem: Environmental > Aquatic > Marine > Intertidal zone >...
AAGTTTGGAGATCGGCCAAAAGTGAACTTATCTCAAGGTGTGTTTGAAGATTTAGGTGCCGGGTTAGCTTTGGGAGAAGGCACGCCGCTCCTACTCACAATGAAACCAGAAACAAATAGTGGGCCCGATGCAATCGTTCATACCGGGCAAGAATTTGTTTATTGTCTGGAAGGCAGTATAGCGTATTGGGTAGGTGATAATGAATATGTTCTCGAAAAAGATGACAGTCTTATCTTCCAGGCCCACATCCCGCATCGTTGGGAAAACAGGGGCAACATACCATCTCGCTCAATTCTTATCATCTGCCCATCTGATAAAAGTGACCGCTCTGTAGAACAACATTTAAAGAATATTCATGAGGTGAATGATTAAGTATATGAAACACTCTCGATCTCTTGAATTATTAACTAATCAGATTAGGTTTTTTATCTTAAATCGAATGGTGATTTTCTGGTTAAAGCAAATTATTGACATTGAGTAAATAAACAAAACAGTATTAAGGAAGGATGGAAACCTGTGGAAATTCGAGTAAATCCTAAACAATGCACAGGATGCGGTGCCTGTATGTCAGTTTGTCCTGTTAGTGCTATCTCAATTGTTGAGGGTATAGCTGTTGTTGATCATTCCACCTGTACTTTATGCCAGAGATGCATAAAAGCTTGTCCACCGAAAGCGATTTCAATCATCGACTTATCTATAGCAACCAGGCCTTTAGAACCACAGCCCAATCATGGTATAGAAATTATTACGGAAGAACCCGTTTCTCCGCAAACGAGGTATTCAAATGCACCCGTACTCGTTAATGCTGGACTACAAATTATTCCTCGCCTGGTGAACATGCTAATCTCCACTCTTGAGCACCACCTGACGCAGCCATCTAAACCTCAAAGTGCCATATCAAGAAGCAGCTCTAAAGGCCCATCCCGGAAGAAGAGACGGGGGTATCACCACCGAATGCATAATCGGCACAGGTAAGGTTTTTAAGATATGAATTCAATAAGCTTAATTGTATTTTTCCAAGCCAATAGAGCAGTTTTAACATACTCTTTATCGATCAAATTCAAACGGAAATTCATTCAATCCCAAAAGTAATCTGACTTTAAATAAGGAGGGTTATCGAAATTATGGCAAAGGATAGTAAAGAACATAAAACAAAGCCAAAAGAAGTGGATAAAGTAAAAGCTGCGGAAAAAAACCACATCCAGCGCGTTATAGCAGTGATGAGCGGTAAAGGGGGAGTCGGAAAATCGTCTCTCGCTAGTTTATTGGCATTGTACTTGAAACGGAGAGGGTATCGGGTTGGCATTCTTGATGCAGATATCACCGGTCCAAGTATTCCAATGATCTTTGGTGCGACTCAGAGGCCCATATCAACCCCGGAAGGAATTTTACCAGTTGAATCGTCCAAAGGAATTAAAATCATGTCCATTAATCTATTATTGCCTGATAGGGATCAACCAGTTATCTGGAGAGGTCCACTCATCAGCAAAACCATTAAACAATTTTGGAACGACATTGTCTGGGGCAATTTGGATGTTCTGGTAATAGATTTGCCCCCCGGTACATCTGATGCTTCTCTGACTGTCATGCAGTCGCTTCCATTAGATAACATCGTCCTGATTACTACCCCGCAGGACCTTGCAGGGCTGATTGTACGGAAAGCTGCTAATATGTCAAAATCACTCAATATCCCAATCCTTGGTCTTGTAGAAAATATGAGCTATGTAACCTGTCCAGAGTGTGGCGCTCATATAGAGGTCTTTGGACCAAGCAAAGCAGAGAACACGGCACACTTGATTGATACAAAATTTTTGGGTCACGTCCCAATAGATACTGAATTTACGACATTGTGTGATGAAGGTTCGATAGAAAGCTATCATAGCGAAATTTTCGAAGAAATTGCTGTAAAAATAATCCAAATAGCCGTCAATGATTTATCTAATTCTACTAATAAGGAAAGAACATAAGATCTTAACGAGAAAATGATGGACGTAAATATTTCCCAGAAAATCATCGAGTCACTTGAAAAAGCAGAACAACCAACGATAGCGACAACATTGATTAAACTGAGTATGTTGCACGATACCCTTGTCACACTTCATAATGAAGTTAGCCTAAACCAGAAACTCCCTTTCTCAAGCAACCCTGGCAATGATCGTAATTATCCATTCAGCAGTATTGCAAACGCCATCCATTCGTCTAGAGGTAAGTCCATGTAACAAAAATGGTTTTATAAATCAAGAGGAGCATTAACATAAAGGTTGAAAATGAATACTTTTTATACAAATGTAGGATGGTTCAATCAACTTTTACCAGAGGGGTTGCCAATCCCCAGCTCAACTCTGCTGAGCGGTCCTGGTGGTTCAGGTAAACCCCTGATCGGAAATGTAATTGCTTCAGCATGGCTGCGCCAGGGAGGAAGTGTAATCTTCATGTCATTACAATATCCCAACCATAACTTTATCACTACCAGTTTAAAAGACATTGCTCAAATAGAACTGGGTGATTACAAAGGTAGGACCGCTTTTATCGAATTGGATACCAGCTTGGACAGCATAGTTCCAATGGGAAATAACCGAATTAAAGCCAATGTAGTCAAACCTAAAATTTGGGACGTTGCCCTGGAACACGCCAGCGAAATTGTGCCAGATGAAGGACCGGGTATTCTGGTTTTTGGCACTGCCTTGAATCTGCTTTTGTTCTCTCCTACTTATGGAAAAGAAATTTTTGAAAAAATAAAATCTGTGATCAATCGCAATTCAAAATATACCTATTTATTCTCCACAAGCACTTCGGTGAAGAAAGAGGAGATAAAAGAATTAGAGAAGCTGGCAGATAACCTGATCATGACCCGCAGCGACCCAGCGACAAATAAGCTCTTTTTAAAGATCAAGCGCGTGAAAAACGTCACATTTCTTGACGATGAAATCGAAGTACCTTTTTCACCAGAAATCATTCGTGATATGAAAAAGATCGCAGACCGCAGCCGCAAACGTATCATACCACTTATAACGAAACTGTAATGGAGGGCAGATAGATCAAGCAATTATGGTTTATACAGATGATATATAGCAAGCCAGATCGGCTTTGGAAAATATCCTTAGAAAATGGATAGGAGTTGTTCATTGGCCTGAATTCTTAATAATCAAAATAATATTGTATTTTAGATCGGAGGTACGCTATGCCAATAGATCCTAATTTAGTGGGCAATTTCTCGTGTTTTAATAACTTTTCTGAAGACCAAAAAAGGGAAATTGCACAAATTGCCAATGTGATGTGTTATCCGCCAGATCACATTATTTTCAAAGAAGGTAAACCAGGGCAAAATTTGTACTTCTTAAGCAAGGGCAAAATTGAAATTCTTTTTAACATCGGCGAAGAAGGGCAGTCACATGTAGAAACCATCTCAGGAGAAGAAGTTGTTGGTTGCTCCGCGCTTATTGAACCTTACATATATTCAGCTACTATGCGCAGTTTATCAGAGATCGAGGTATTAGTGGTTGACGCCATTGCCTTAAGGGAGCTTATGCAAAAAGATTGCCAATTTGGTCTTATGCTGCAACAGCAAATTATTAAATTCTTAATGATTCGCATCCTGGATTTACGCTTATAATCAAGACAGCCGTGATTCCTAAGGGCTTTCTACTGAACAAATGAGCCAGCATAATCTCTTCACAAATTCCGAAATTGCCGCCAGCTATGAGGTTTGGTACTCAACCACCGGGCGCTGGGCTGACCAACAAGAAAAGGCGCTTATGAAGCAGTTATTGAAGGGCTTCCCTTCAGCGCGCTCCATCCTTGAAATCGGTTGTGGAACAGGCCATTTCACGCGTTGGTTTAGCCAACAAGGAAAGCAAGCCATCGGTTTGGATGCATCCCGTGCAATGCTGAATGAAGCAAAGAGATTTGGAAGTGAGCTTCTCTTACAAGGAAATGCTTTAAAAATCCCCTTCGCATTAAATTCCTTTGACATGATTGCTTTAATTACAACATTGGAATTTTTTCCTGATGCCAACAAAGTCATAAATGAAGTTCAGCGGGTTGCCAGCCAGGGGTTCATCCTGGGCGTTATAAATTCACAAAGCAGTCTAGGAAGAAAATACAAGCGCAGCGGAAATCCAATCTGGGAAACCGCCAAACTTTTTTCACCAGATCAACTCAAACATTTGATCCTCGAAAATACCACCGGGAAAATAAAAATTGTTTGGCGTACAACCTTATGGCCGCTTTTACCCATTTCGTTGCCTTTACCTTGGGGTGGGTTCATTGGCATGAGTGTAAAATGGAAATGAAAGGGATAGAGAAAGATATAAAAAAACCTGATGAATAAAGTTAATCTTGAAAAATTAAAAAGTCAAATTTCTAACTTGAAAAGTGAGTGGAAATCATATTCACTTCCTCCTGAAGTACAAAAGAAGTTGGCTGAAATTGAACAAACTCTTGAAGAGGAACCAAAAAATACTTTACAGGGCGTAGGATTATCCGCTCAAGTGAGCATCTATCCTCTGCGGGCAGTTTCTCTTTCACCAATAATAAATGAGACATTACATATTTTTAATCATTATGGATTGGAAGTCTATCCCGGTTCAATGAGCACCTTGATATCCGGTGAAGACAAGATAATATGGAGTGCACTCAGTGATGCTTTTGCCGCTGCTGTTGTTAAGGGTGAGGTGGTAATGACAATTACAATTTCAAATGCTTGCCCACTACCGTCAAATTACAATGCGGGTTAGATTATTGAAGAATATCAATTGAGTAAAGAGCAGCGATCAATTTTTTTAAAACCTAAAATAATAAATTTTATTATTGGTAATTTCTAATAAATAACCGGTAATATTCAATTGGTACCGGTTCGGACTCTTGCGAATTGGCTTTCATCATCGCTAAAATCATCCTTTTCAACACCTCTATGGAATTAGCATTAAAGAATAAATAAAAAGATTGAGAAAAATGGATAAAACCAATCGTCCCTTGTGAAATTTACTTTTAATAATGGATGACACGGAGAATACAATTCAACTTACTTGTGATGAATGCATCGCCATTCTGGAATATGATGCTGACCTGCTGGCAACTGGTGTTTCTATTGAAAAAATTCGCCACTCAATCAGCCACCATTTGGCTCATTGTACGACCTGCAAAATAAAATATGATGAGTGGTTAAAGGATTATGAGCAAAGGTAAGAACAGTATTGTGTAGTTTAATTATCGGATAACATGACCAAAACAAAAAATTTATTTGCATAGTCGATAACAAAGTCATCAGTAAAACAAAGCTCCGGCGCGAGCATGGGCCGGGGCGTATATCTATGGAATCCCGTACAAATCGCCCTGCAAGGCAGGGTGTGGCGATTTCCTTCATAAAATAACAGTTCCCCCTTCTCTCATTCCGTGGGCACCTTGCATCCTTTTTTAAGAGGCGGTTTAAATTGATTTATGAGCCTGTTGATAAATAGTCAATTTTCAGCTAGCCGATTGGGTCTGCTTATAACGCGTGAATGGGCTGCCAGAAAATAATTTCCGGGCAGCCCAAAGATGATTTTACTTAGCGCTCAATGACCAATTCACTTGCGGTCACACGAGTGCCATTACCCAGTGTATCGCTGACCGGGCAGCGGCTCTCTATGAATTTCTGAAACTCACGTAATTTTTCTTCCGGGGAACTTGATTTAATATGAATAGTAAAACGCATGGCCTCGAACCCTGGTCGAACACCTTCTTTGCCCTGCAAAAAGCCATCAGGATCTAAATCACCTTCCGTCTCGACCCACAAATCTTGCAAATCGACCCCCTGCCCCTTCGCGAAAGCTGATCCAACGATCACCAGGCATGAGCCTAACGAAACCAGTAAACCTTCAACTGGATTCATGCCTTTATTAGTGCCGCCCAAATTCTCGGGTTCGTCCATGAGGATCTTAAAACCGCGCGTCTCACTTTCAGCAGCCAACCCCTCTTTACCCTTACGGGATACTGCTTTAAATGTTGCAACTGCCATTGTTTATTCCTTTCTTTTATATTATATTTATCTATTATATCATAAATATCAACTTATTAATAAACTGGCAAAATCTTCAAAATTCTTATCACCGCAGCAAGCTGCTGTGTATTACAGAATTTTATCCCTTCGGGGATCAGATTTTGCTATAGCGTGGAACCCGCGTAGCAAGCTACGTGGTATTCCACAAAAAATAAATAATTTACCTGGATTGCCGATCTAATACTCACAATTGTTCAGGAGAGCATCCAGATCATACTTACGCAGACACTCCGGGATGAACAATCGACAGCCTGACAGAGCAGCATGCACTTTATTCCCCATTTCATTCAGGTTTACCCGCTGCAGGGGCGGCCAGGCGAGTTTGGGCGGTCCAAAGAACGGCTGCGTGGATTTACCAAGCGGCCGCATTAGATCATCCCAGTGGGTGGGAATGGCGATTTTTGGCTGTACGCATTTCAGCAGATCTCTGTACCAGCATTCACTGGAAACCGCTCGCATAAAGAGCACATCCGCTGGCACAGCCCTGGCTGTACGTGTGCTGCTCCACACCAGCAGCCGCAATTTGCTGCTTTCTATCAGAAAGCTGAAATTTTTTCCATACGGTAGTCTCTCACACGCAAAGGCGCTCTCAGGTTTTCTTTAACTTTCCCGCTGGCGAAACCCGGCAGCCAGGGATGGTGCCCCTCGATGGTGGTTACTCGAAAATTGCCTGCATTAAATGTTTCACCATAGCCAATCTCGTGCAGCTGTGAGGGTTTCACTCCCAACACTTCCATCAGTCGACAAGTGTTTGCATCCCCGTACACATGCGCTCCCGTCCTGCGAGCGATGGCAGGCGCGTCCAGCATGTGGTCGTAATGAGCATGCGTGATCAGGATAGTGTCGCACTCCGGTAGAATTGCTTCCTGCAAGTCAGTACTGGTTTCTAAGGTTGAAAAAAGCAATTTCTTCATGGACGGTCTGGTCAGGAACGGGTCAACCACCAGGATATCCTCATGCTCAAATTGCAATCCCGCGTTGCCCAGCCAGCGTAATTGAATGTTCGCTTCCATTACTTTATTCTACTGCTCCCCCGCTTGTTAACCATGTGTGACATTTTAAAGTGTACATTGCGTACAATGGTTTTCTGGATCGTCGTTAAATCTGATTTAAAGGCAATCCTTCCCGGGAGATAGTAAGTGAATTTTATGCTGTTATTCACCTTTCTTCCGGTGGAATTTCCACCCACTGCCTGGTCTTCGCAGATTTCACAACCGCATCAAGAACCTGCTGGCATCTCAAACCGTCATAGAAATCTGCCTGCACACCCATCTTTTTATCCACTGCCTCAATAAAATCTTTTACCTCGTGGATGAAAGTATGCTCCCATCCAATGATGTGACCCGGTGGCCACCAGGCCTGGATATAATCATGATAAGCTCCCTCAGTGGCAAGGATATTTCGGAATCCCTGGATACCAGGGTCATCATGCCGGGAGAAATATTCCAGTTCATTCATCCGCTCAAGATTGAAGGCTATGGATCCTTCGCTGCCAAAAACCTCTAACCGCAAACAATTCTTTCTGCCGGTCGCGAATCGCGTCGCGGAAAATGAACCTAACGCCCCTTCCTCAAAATTAGCGAGGAAAAAGGTCGCATCATCAGTTGTTACTTCTCCTTTTCCTTCGCCGTTCGAGAAGGGCCTCTCTTTGATAAAAATTTCCTGTGCGCCGCAGACACTAGAAATTTCTCCTACCAAAAAGCGGGCCAGGTCTATAATATGCGCGTTCAGGTCTCCGTGCGCGCCCGAACCAGCAACTTTAGCATTATGACGCCAAACAATCGGAAAGCCAGGATCAACCAGCCAATCTTGATAATAAACAGCATTGAAGTGGCGGATCTTGCCAATTTTTCCGTCTCGAATTAATTTTTTTGCAATTAATAGCGCGGGGATTCGCCTGTAATTAAAAGCCGTCATATGTGTAATCCCTGCTAAATTGGCGGCATTCAGCATTTCTTTCGCCTCCTGCGTATTCATTGCTAATGGTTTTTCACAGATAACATGTTTGCCCGCTTTTGCGGCGGCAATCGCGATGGGAGCATGTGTATCATTAGCAGTGCAGATATCCACTATATCAATGTCATCTCTTTCTACAATACGCTGCCATTCTGTTTCGGTACTCTGCCAGCCAAAATTTTTCGCAAATTTCTTTAGATCTTTTTGGTTTCTACCACAGGCAGCCTTTCTAACTGGCTTTAGTGGCAGATCAAAAAAGTAAGGCGCATCAATATACGCATTGCTGTGAGCCCTGCCCATAAATTTTGTGCCTATAATCGCTATATTGATTTCATCTGACATTTTTCCCTCCCCTTCAATTCTTTCTGAAAAGAAATTTAATTAGTTAAACATACTAACATTACTAGCTTTATAACGTTATGATGTTTCAAAGTCAAGAGTAATTTCTTTAAAATGTTGTAGAAAATGTCTGGATGGACTGGCTGTCAGCGGTTAAACCTATCTCTTTTCTTTTGTGCGATTAAGAGGTGATGAAATTATCAGCGGCCATCTGTATGAGAATTTTTATTCACTGTCTTTGGCAGAATAAGAAAGATCATTTTAGCTAATATATTTCCGGGATAAAGGTCTGGTCACTGATAGGCGGGCGCACATAACCAGTGTCACTCTGGCGAGGCGGAAGTTTAATTTCGGGCGGCGTTAAGTCTTTATATTGTATGAGCGACAATAAATGGTTGATGCAGTTCAAGTGTGCCCGGCGCTTATCATCTGAATTGACTACATACCAGGGTGATAGTTTGGTGTCCGTATGCTTGAACATATCATCCTTTGCTTTAGAATATTCTACCCACCTCCTGCGCGACTCCAGATCCATTTCGCTCAATTTCCACCGTTTGGTTGGTGTATCGATGCGTGCTTTAAAACGCCGTTCCTGTTCCTCATTACTAACCGAAAACCAGTATTTAATCAGAATGATCCCTGAGCGCATGAGCATATTCTCAAATTCCGGGCACGATCGGAAGAACTCTTCAACTTCTTCCTCGGTGCAGAAGCCCATCACCCGCTCCACACCGGCACGGTTGTACCAGCTGCGGTCAAATAAGACCATTTCGCCGGAAGCCGGCAGGTGAGCAGCATACCGCTGAAAATACCACTGCGTGCGCTCCCGTTCAGTAGGTGTGGGCAGGGCGGCAACCCGGCAAATGCGCGTATTCAGCTTCTCATTAATGCGCTTAATCATCCCGCCCTTTCCAGCCGCGTCACGGCCCTCAAAAATGACGACGATCTTCAACCCTTTCTCGCGCACCCATTCATGAAGTTTGACCAGTTCGATTTGCAGGCGCGATAATTCCTTCTCATAGAATTTCTTATCTAAACGGTGGTTTTTTCCTGTCTTAGTTTCGCTTTCTTTGGTTTTTGCCACATTCCACCTCTTTTTGAATAAAACCAATCATTCTTCTGAAGATAACCATCAATATTTTATTATAGCAAATTAATTTTTTACGCAATTAAGGTGGGAGATCATGGCGCTTCGTTCGCGACGGCAGGAATAAATTTCCACCCCGAGAAGCGCACAGCACAGCATGGCTATCTCATTCCTAAAAGAACAATTCACTTTCTCTCATCCCATAGGGGGATGTTTATAATAAGCAGTTCTCAATCAAATTATACTAGAGATGTACTAAGAAACAGGAATGGCAACAACTATAAATTAAAAGAGGTTTCTAACAAACTTACAAAAAATCGTATCACGTCACTGTTTCTTAGCATTTTCAAGTTTACAGACCTTAATCAAAAAATAAGTTGTCCTGACATGGATATTCTGTTCCATCTGGGCTAATAACAATTATTAGCCAGTCATCTTCTTGAACCTGATAACTTCTCAAACTTTCCTGAACTTTATTTAGCTCACATGCTGCATTCCAGTCTGAGTAATGGAACGATTGCCAGGATTGTGGTTGAGAACTATCAGTTTCGTTAAACACCTTATAACAAACCAATGCGGCACCAATCCCGTCCCGGGTTTTTGAGGGGAGATTCGTTGAAGAATACATCTTTACTAATGTTGGCACTGCATCACTGGTGAGCGTCGATAAGTAAGAGATGTCCAGTTCCTTTCCCTGAACTGCCCGTTTGATATTCTGGCGGGCAATAAACGCATCCACGTTAAGTAGGTTGAGAGATACGGTAAATCCCATCAGGACGAGTAAAGCAGCATTTGCAAAGGAGCGCTGGCGCTTGAAAACTTCTATTGCAACCACAGCCATTAGTAGAATACCCAACCAGATCATAAAAACATGTGAATATGTGCGCAATCGTGAAAAACCATACGCTGACTCATAAAGGGCAAGCCGTTGAAATGAAGACACCAATATGATTACTACTAATATCACAAGTCCAATAACCAATCCAGAGAAACCCTTCTTCTGTTTTTTTAGCCCGCGTTTCGTGATCGCGCTCAGGCTTTGTAAAAGTATCAGGCTGAAAACAGCAACAGCCACTAATTCACCGAATCCGCGCCGCGCGTATTCAGAATATGTAAATCCTGCCTGAGTGATATTTGTTTGTCCAGAGAAGAAGTACTGAAACTGTATGGTCACAAAAGCAGTAAAAAGGAGCAATACACTTCCTAAAATGATTGATGCTTCTGTGAAACCTAAGAAAGGTGCCACAACAGGTTTATCTATTCCGATCAGCTTTTTATTTTGGCTCCGGCTTTCAGCATGCCTAAAAATTCCAACCAGGGAATAAGTAATGACAAGAATATAAGATCCCCTGAAGATGTATTCAGTCAGTTTTTCGAGGTTCAGGTTGGATAAGAAATCATTAAGCCTTTTTGCAAATATAAGGTCCGCTGAAGAAAAAAGAGCAGTAAAAACCAATAATACAGGTATCGCCAGCAAAAAACCACGTATGATCGGCCAAATATCATTTTTATGCCCTTTTCTAATACCTGCCTTTTGTTGAGGAATTATTTTTGTGGTTTGGGTCCATGGAAGGGTAACCATACTGCCAATTAAAAGGAAGGTATTTACCACGTAATCACCCAAACTATACGCCGCCCATAGGCCACTTTGGTAGGTCACCGCCAGAATAGCCATTGACAATAAGGTTAGGGCGTAATTCAGAAATAAAGTGAACGGATCTTGGCGGATGAAAGTCATCACAGAAAAGAAAATGATTGGCACAAGCAGGTAAAGACTCTTCCGGGCAGGGTGCAGGTTCTGCGAGCGAAGCAGCAGGTAACCAGCCGCCAAACATAAAGCGATGAAAATGGAGAAAGAAATTCCCGGGGCTTTCTTCCAGAAAAGAAAGTCAAAAGCAATTCCCAAGAAAAGTGAAGTTAATAACAACCGTTTCTTCATTTTTGTGTTCTCCTCAATAATCATAATTCTACAATCCTACCTAAAATTTCTTTCAGAAACTATCAAATCATATCAATTTTAAATCAAAATAATCCACTCTTTATCAATATAAGATTACAGGATTTCATAAATCCACATAATAAAAATGATTAAAGATATGAACAAAATATTTGTTGTTTTTTCAACAATCCCATTTAATTTATGTGTTTTTTAAAGGGAGATAGGGGATTTAAAAATTGACAAATAATTTATCACTCCCCGTAAGGTAGGATTTCAATTAGGTTGTTTTTGGTTATAAATAGACCTCCATAGGATTATGGAGGTCTTGATCGAAAAAATTCTGTATCCAGTTTTGTCTACACTACATCATTTATGTTTTCTATATTAAACATCATTAATAAAATTTATTGTCATTCTACATTTTCTTCGGAGACAGGAGGTATATAAGGTTCACTCAGTTCGCAAATAACTAGGTTGTCAAAAAATGTGCTACCTTCTGATATGCTGAGGGAAATACTCTGGAATCCATCTTCGTAAGGTTCTTCATCGGTAACACCAATATGCAGTTCATCGTTATACCAGACTTCGATCGTGCCATTGAAATAAGACACAGAAAACTGCTCCCAGGTCTCCCCATCGCCAGGTGGAACGGTTCTATATGCCATGGCTCCACCTGGTTCGCGTTGAAGATGAAAATCTTGACCTCCAAAATGCACCGCGATATATGCGCCTCTATCATCCTCCTGGTGAAACCGCATCCACATTGGACCATTCCCTGGTTCTCGTAATAAATCGTAATGCCAGACCATGTTTCCTAATATCTCAGGATATGTTAGGTACGATTCGCCTTCCATCGTCCGGTCTGACTTCAATACAGTACCGCGATCAGCGATTTCAACAAAATCAAACAGGGGTCTCATTAACTGTCCTTCCCAGTTTTGCATTTTCTTATCTTCAAAATCCTCAATTAATACCACCTTCTGTCCTTCAAGGCAGGCGCTGGCTGGGTTCACCTGCATCGGATCGGCTGTCAGCGTAAATGTCATTTCATTTTTTCCACGTTCCAGTGTGACTGTTTCCGTGTAAGCTTCATAACCCTGGGCAGTGACAGATACTTCCACTTCCGGTCCCGGCAGGTTCATCAGCACCGCCTTCCCGGTTTCATCCGCCATCACTTCTTCATGCTCGGTTGCAGCTATATACGCACCATAGAAAACGCTCTCTCCGCCTTCGCCCTCAAGTATTACTTCCAGATCAAAAGGTTGCGGTGTAGGCGTCAAGGTGGGTTCCGGCGTTGGCGTCCAAGCTGAAGCCGTCATGGTCGCAATTGCCTCCTCTGATGGGCCGCACCCGCTCATTAACGTAATATTGAATAGAAATACCATCATCCAGCATAGAATCTTTTTCATTTTTCCGCTCCTTTCTCATCATCTTTGTATTGATTTGTAATCTTTGTTTACCCATTTGAAAGAATTCTCCCTATTGACACCTCCTTATTTGTTATTACATTGCTGAAAGCAATTAAAATAAAAACTACCAATAGGTAACAGAGAGATTTCTCAAAATCACATTGATTCTTCTATGCAGCCCGCTTCAAAGTTCAGATTGAGTACCGTTTTATTATACAGGATTTTCTTTACAATTTAATTTAAATGGATGACTTTTTTTATGGCAAAAAACGGGTGAATATTGAAAGTCCACAAACCAAAGGTGACTGGCTGCCTGTTACCAATAAAATGAATGAGTTCTCAGGAATTGATAAAAGTTTTGGTTTAGTAAAAAAATACACTATCTTTTTCTTCCCGAAAATCCTTCTTTCGAAGAAAAAAGGTTGGATACCATATCTTTACTCTCTGCAAGAGTGCGGAAATCTCTTTTACTTTATTTGTCATCGCGTTGTATGCTGTCAAGCATCGCGTAGTACTCCCTTCAGGGGTCACACACCATAACCGTAGTTGCACAACCGCAGGGATTCCTGCTGGAATGCTATATGTGCCGCCGAATCATAAAAGTGCCAAGCTTAATAAAAAAGAAATATAATTAAATTATGTCAAGTGAGCAACCAGATAAGTTTCTTCCAAATATTGAGCCATTTGAACTGCATACCCAGCAATATGAAAAATGGTTTGAAGATAATTGGGCTGTTTATAAATCTGAACTGCTTGCAGTAAAAGCAATGCTCCCGGAAGCTGGAACAGGTATTGAAATTGGCGTTGGCACAGGTCGGTTTGCCGGATCATTAGGGATTCAATTTGGCATAGAACCATCGCATAAAATGGGCATGCTCGCGCAAAATAAGGGAATTGAAGTAATCGGTGGAGTAGCTGAGAATCTTCCTATTAATAATTCGCATTTTGACTTTGTATTAATTGGAACAGCGATTTGTTTTTTCCATGATGTCAAAGCCGCTTTTCAAGAAACAAACAGGGTTCTAAAAACAGGCGGGGCTTTAATAATAGGGTTCATTGATAAAAACAGCCCTATTGGAAAACAATATCAAAAACACAAAGAGGAAAATGTATTCTACCGGACGGCCACTTTTTATTCTATCGAGGGAGTCACCTCTCTTTTGGAACAAACAGGATTTGAAAATCTTAGCTTCGTCCAAACAATTTTCCATAATTTAAAAGATATAAAAACAATAGAACCTGTAAAAGAAGGCTGTGGCAAAGGGTCTTTTGTGGTAATCCGGGCAGAAAAAATAAGCTAAAACAAGAAAGCTTTATACAGCTCTTTTTAATAGGTCCCGCAGGGGTACATGTGCTCTAAAGGAATGTTCCCTGCAGGTGCAACCCGCCAGTTCTTGAACCAAATTGCACTTTTTCTGACCTCACCAACATAGAGATCAGCTCAATGTTGACACAACAGGTCATTGATGTGATATTATCGTTTAAGATACATATATTAAATACTGAGGGCGATGAAAAAAAGCCTGTGCCCTATTAATACATATAATTATTACAAGGAGATAAAAATAAAATGGGAACAAAAGGAATAGAAATTGTAGGCAAAGACGTAAATAAATTAGTTGAAATGCTCAATAAAGCTCTCGCAGATGAATGGCTGGCATACTACCAGTACTGGGTAGGTGCAAAAATTGTCAAAGGCCCTATGAGGGAGGCAGCTGCCGCCGAGCTCCTACAGCATGCTGCTGAAGAACTTGGACACGCAGAGTTGCTTTCGAACCGGCTTATCCAGCTTGGCGGTACGCCGCTTCTCAAACCCGAAGACTGGTACAAGATGACCAACTGCGGGTATGAACCTCCAGAAGATCCATACGTGGAGGTTGTGTTGGACCAGAACATCAAAGGAGAACAATGCGCCATTGATGTCTATCGCAAATTGGTGGACTTCACTAAAGATATCGATCCAGTGACGTATGATATCGTCCTCTCAATTCTTACAGACGAGATCGAGCATGAGGAAGATCTTCAGGCAATCGCTGAAGACATCCATTTGATGAGAGAAAGGAGTTAGCCAAATGAAAATCGGTGACAGAATTCAAGAAGCAGACTGGAAGAAGGAGAAGCATGTCCCGGTCATTGAGTGCCCGGACCAGGTGAAACTGAATGAGGCCTTCGATGTAAAAATTAGCCTTGGAAAGGAAATTAGCCACCCCAATACTACCGAACACCACATTCGCTGGATCAGTCTCTTCTTCCACCCGCAGGGCAGCAAGTTCACCTACGATGTGTGCCGCATTGAGTTCAATGCCCACGGTGAATCGGGTGCCGGCCCGAACAAAGGGCCCGCCTACACAAACCCATCTGTTATCACCTCGCTGAAGATCAACAAGCCTGGTACATTGCACGCCTTGGCTTATTGCAACATCCACGGATTATGGGAGGGAAGCAAGGAGATCATCGTAGTTTAGTAAATTTATTACACTGATTAAAAGCCAGTTTCCAAATAATCTTTTATTTTTCACCCTGTTTCATTAGAACTGCAGCCGAATGGCAGCAGGAAATATACCCTTTTTTGCCCTCATTAACATACATGGGGTAATTTATTTAAATACCGCGCATGATTGAATAATGAATGTGAAAAAGATTGTAATCTTATCCACCAGCTGGTTGGTTCTTCATCAATAAATTCGATGTCCAAAGAAAGCAGCTCTTCTTGTTAATGAGATTTTATGAGTCTCATTTATAATTACCGCAGCAGTTTATGCTTTCTGCCATTTCCGCATTGATACTTTCATTATTATAGAATTAGGGATTTCATGTCGTTTTTGTAATTTATCTCCGCTCCCCGGAAGGAAGGTTAACTTTGATACATTCTTATCTTGATATTTTAGATCGGTCAAAGACAGGGCAGCTGGTCGAAAAAAGCGATTGGGATATGGATTTCGTCGTCCTGCCGGTCAGGCGGCTGGTTAAAAAATACCGTCTGGAATGGGATAGACAGCACATCATCCCGGAGGATGACGATCTGGTGGACCGCATTTTCCGGGCTGGCATGGAGTTGGCAGCTTCTTCAGGCATCTACTGCATAACTACCAGGAGGGTGATTACTTTCAGCGAAGAAGAGCTCATCGAGGGGGTGCGCCGGATGCCGGTTCGTTTACAGATGGGGGATGGTGAGGATGCAAGGTGGCTGTATGCCCGCAATATTATGGATAAGCGCCCACCGCTGGTTTGGGCTGGAAACCCTGGCGCGCCCACCCCTCAAGAATTATTCATACCGTGCGTGATGAGCTGGATGCAGGAGCCAATAGTTGACCTGGCAACCTGCGGCTCTATTACTCAGGTGGATGGACGGGGTGTGGAAGCGGGAAGCCCAATAGAGATTCAAGCTGCTCGATGGGAACTGCGCAGTTTGCGCGAGGCGCTTCGCCGTGTTGGGAGGCCCGGAATGGGATTGCTGGCCGGGCAAAGTGCCGTCACCGAACTTGGTGATCTGGCAATATCGCACCCGGATTATTTGCGCCCGGTAGATTCTCATCTCGTTGTATTGTTCAATGAACTCATCATTGACCAAATCAATATGTCTCGGGCATTAAACTCTGTGGAATATGGAATGCGAAATGCATCGTTGGCTGCTGTGATGGTGGGTGGTTTGGGAGGAGATGCGCCCGGTGCCGCGATTGTACAGGCGGCATCCTTTATTTTAGCAAACTGGGTCTGTCTGGCGCACTATCACCTTCTGCACCCCATCCACATCCGGCATGTGGCAACCAGCACACGCGGAGCTATGTGGATGCAGTCTGCGGTCGAGCAGGCATTCGCCCGAAATGCGCCCTGTATCATCGTATCCGATATTTACCCGAAAAGCGGTGCGCTAACCAGGGAACTGCTCTATGAAGTGGCAGCCAATGCGATCGTTATCACGGTCAGCGGTGGGCACTTGGAAGGAGTGGGATCGGCAGACGGGCTTCTGCCAAACGGAACCGGGCTGGAAGCACGCTGGATGGGCGAGGTCGGTCATGCGGCCGCCCGGCAGGATTTAACCCTCAGTCAGGCAAATCAAATGGTTGCCAAACTCCTCAGCCGCTATGAACACATCTTCCAGATGAAGGATGGAAATCCGGGTGTACGATTTGACAAGGCGTATGACCTAAAAACCCTCACACCAGTTCCCGCCTGGCAGCACCTCTACGATGAGGTTAAAGCGGAAGTACGAAAGATGGGATTGACCTCCCTTTAAACATCTGCCATCGCAAAGCATATCCTCATGGTGCCGCACAGCACGGCGTGGCAATCTCCTTCTTGTGTTCCTGTAGCATCTTATATGAAAAAATACTCCCTCTCCATTAATGAGGGGGAGGACCGGTGTAGAGGTCCGACGCAATTTGCAATTGATGATTCGAATACGAATGTCTTGAAGAAAAAGACTATCCCGGCCTAACTTTCTTAGTTATACTTATGTTGAATTGGGAATAAGAGTAAAAAAAGCCTTCAGTTGAGTCTACCGCCTAATAAGTCTAAGCTTAACCTTTTTGAGATGTTAAATAAGAGGAGATAAATCATGGATAAATGGAAATGCACTGTATGCAACTATATTTATGACCCGGAAAAAGGTGACCCCGACAGTGGGATTGCCCCCGGTACAGAGTTCGAAGATATCCCCGACGATTGGGTTTGTCCCATCTGCGGCGCGGATAAATCGATGTTCGAGAAAGTAGAGTAAGGTGAAATCATGAAACCACGCAAAATAAAAGATGGTATTTACTGGGTGGGCGCAGTAGACTGGGATCGACGCCTATTCGACGATCTTATCCCACTGCCTGATGGCACCAGCTACAACGCTTACCTGATCCAGGGGAGCGATAAGACGGCACTCATAGATACTGTGGATCCCGATATGTCGCACATTTTGCTCAGCCGCTTGAAGCAGCTGGGCGTTGAGCGTATCGATTACGTCATTGCCAATCACGCCGAGCAGGACCATTCAGGCACGCTCCCGCAGATTTTGGAGAAGCATCCTCAGGCGCAGGTCGTCTGTACGCCTAAATGTAAAAATATGCTGCTGGATATGGGTTTAGCGCCTGAAGACCGTTTTCTCACGGTAGACGACGGCGCAACATTGTCGCTCGGTGATAGGACGCTCGAATTCATCCACGCTCCGTGGGTTCACTGGCCCGAGACCATGCTGACCTATTTACAGGAAGATAAGATTCTCTTCTCCTGCGACTTTTTAGGTTCTCATCTGGCATCCACCAAACTATACGCGGACGACGAAGGGCAGGTTTACGAGGCAGCCAAGCGCTACTACGCGGAAATCATGATGCCGTTCCGCAAGATGATCCAGAGGAACCTGAAAAAGATTCAAGAGTACGAATTTACATTGATCGCCCCCAGCCACGGCCCGATATACGACCGGCCGGAATTCATTTTAGAGGCCTATCACGATTGGGTATTTAGCGAACCGAAGAATATCGTCGTGCTGCCTTACATCTCGATGCACGGCAGCACCCGCGAGATGGTAGAGCATCTAGTGGATGCCCTGACCGAAAATGGGGTCGCGGTAAGATTGTTCAATCTGAGCGTCACCGATATTGGAGAGTTAGCCATCTCGCTGGTGGACGCCGCTACCATTGTGATCGGATCACCCACCGTCCTGGGCGGAGCTCATCCGAACGTGGTTTATGCTGCTTATCTGGCAAACGCCCTGCGGGCCAAGGCAAAGTTCGTCTCCATCATTGGATCCTATGGATGGGGCGGCAAGATGGTGGAGCAGCTGGCGGGCATGATTCCCAATCTGAATGCAGAAATACTTGATCCGGTCGTAATCAAGGGACGCCCCAAAGCGGAAGATTTCGAAGCCCTGGATAAACTAGCCGCTTCTATCGCAGAAAAGCATAAAAAATTGGAATAGTTTGTAAAAAATACATCATCGTGCATATGCAGGCCGCGGTGTGGTAATCCCCGCGAGGAGTATCCGCAGATTTTGTTGGTGCCTTTCTAATCCAACAAAACCCTGTCATGCCGAAACATCACTGCCTTCACTTTCCCAATTTTATTTTCCAGTCATTATAATATTGCGTAGATGATTGTTATTAAACATGCAAATTTTCGTTTTTACGCTGAACTGAATGATTTCCTGAAACCAGCAGGTCGCTATCAATCAGTCCTGCTGTCGTTTAAGGGCAGGCAGTCTGTCAAGCATTTAGTGGAATCATTAGGCGTTCCCCATCCCGAGATTGATCTAATTCTCGTCAATGGCGAGTCTGTTGATTTTGATTACCTTGTTCAAGATGGCGACCGCTTATCTGTCTATCCTGTTTTTGAAAGCATGAACATCGCCAGTATCAACCACCTACGGCCCCTGCCTCTGCGGGAAACACGCTTTATTCTTGACGGCCACCTGGGAAAGTTAGCAGCATTTCTTCGTATGGTCGGGTTTGATACCCGCTACCGCAATGATTTCGATGACGCCGAACTATCGGCTGTTTCCCTTAAAGAGCAGCGCATTTTATTAACCAGGGACCGCGGCCTGCTGAAGCGAAAGCAGGTTAAGCGCGGATATTGTCTGCGTTCAAAGGACCCGTATGAGCAGCTGCGCGAGATAGTGCGGCACTTTGATTTGTTGGGGAATATGCATCCGTTTACCCGCTGCATGGCCTGTAATGGAATATTAGAACCTGTTGATAAGGCGGATATTCTGCGACTTCTTGAACCCGGCACAAAAAAGTATTTTCAATATTTTGAACAATGCAGGCAGTGCGGAAAGGTATATTGGAAAGGAACGCACCATGACTGTATGCTGCGCATGATAGAACGCCTGAGATCTGACCTGGAAAATGAGCCGGTGCAACAAAAACAAAAATCCAGCAAAAATCAATCCCGCCCCGAGGGATAACAAAAACACTTCCATCATAAATAATAGAATCCGAACTTTCCTCTCTTAAAGAAATTGAGGCTTGCAACCTCTACCTAAGAATTATTTCTTCGCGAATACTATGACATTGTCAATACCCTTTTGTATTCCAAGAGTCTCGGATGAACGGATCGATAACCCGGAATAAAGGGCGTTCTGGTTCGCGCCACTGCACAAACAATCCGCAGCAACTTATTAGCAATATTATTTAGTACCAATTTTTTCGGCTTACCATCAAATACCTTTCTCGCAAAGTATTGGCGAAAATATGGATTATGCATTCTCACAGACATGGCTGCCAGATATAACAAACGTCGCAAACCAGGAGGTCCATAATGGCGCGACGAAGCTGGACTATTTAACGATGAACCACTCCGATGTTGATAAGGACAGATACCTATGAAAGCGGCCATTTTCCTGGCATTGAAAGGTTCAGGGCTTGATTCAAAAACAATCAACAAATGCGATGCAAGCGTAAAGC
>Ga0307421_1000807_pt1 | contig 19966 bp, 19 predicted proteins | sample SalMarWE160270MG_FD_202163 | JGI IMG/M metagenome (GOLD analysis project Ga0307421, IMG submission 202163) | Salt marsh sediment microbial communities from the Plum Island Ecosystem LTER, Massachusetts, United States - WE1602-70 | ecosystem: Environmental > Aquatic > Marine > Intertidal zone >...
TTTCTTGATGTTTATACTCCAATTTTATTATCGGCAGCTTTTCCCCTTCGGGCGAGCCGATCTCACGGCATCTGCTTTGTTGCAGGGCATTCGCGGTGAAGGAGGATGAAGTTCAGGTATGGCCTGTGCTCCCTTCAGATTTTTAACGCCATTCTACTTCGTTTTTCTCGGCGCTTGCGTAACTCCCCCCGTCCGTGGGTCAGACATACTCAGCGCCCGGCTTCGCCGGATACCCTCGAAAAGCCTCATCCGAAGGCTAAATCTTCAATGTCGCCACGTCCACACCTGAATTTCTTTATTCGAAGGTGTCTCCGGGCATTATCCGGGCTCCCAAGGAAAACGAGTGAGCGCTCATGACCTTTTTGTTTTCAGGCTGAAGTTTTTCGATCAAAAGAAGTGTGTTCCCTCCGCAGCCCACAGTGATTCCTTTTTCATCAATGTTTATGATTTCTCCCGGCGTGACAGGCTTTTCTGATTTCTGATTCAGATTTTTTACATTGGTTATTTTCATGCGTTTTTTATTAAAGAAAGTGAATGATGAGGGCCATGGGAAAAAAGCTCTCACCTGATTGTAAATGGATTCAGCGTCTTTTTCCCATTTTATCCTTCCGTCGTCTTTGCTGATGAGAGGGGCATAGGTGGCCTTGGTATGATCTTGAGGTTCGGGCTGGATCATTTCTATTTTAGATAAGGTCTCAACAAGAAAGGGGGCTGCCAGTTCAGCCAGCCGTTCTTCGAGCTTCATAGAATTTTCATCCGGACGAATCCGCACTGTTTTCCTTGCTAAAATATCCCCCTGGTCCATTTTTTCATTAAGACGGAAAAGCGTGATCCCTGTTTTTTTTTCTCCGCTCAGCAGTGCCCACTGTACAGGAGAGGCACCTCTGTATTTTGGAAGGTATGAAAAATGGATATTGATAGAGTCATTTTTAGGAAGGTATATGATCTCAGAGGGGATGATTTGACCGTAAGCGACCACCACATTAATATCCGGATTTATCTTTTTCAATTCGTCAAAACATTCCTTGTCTTTCCTGATTTTTGCGGGCTGCAGAGCAGGTATTTTATTTTTTTCAGCAAATTTTTTCACAGGGCAGGGTTTGAGGTTTCGGCCCCGGCCGGAAGGTTTGTCAGGCTGGGTGATGACAAGAGGAATGGAATGACCGGCTCGTAAAAGGGCTTTGAGTGAAGGAATCGCTGTTTGAGGGCTGCCGAAAAATACAATGTTCATTGTTTTTTAAATTTCTTTCTGACAATGCTTTTCTTCAGCGGAGAAAGATGGTCAATGAAGAGGATCCCATTGATATGATCGACTTCATGACTTATGACTCTGGCCAGAAGGCCTTCTGCTTCTATTCTTTTTTCTTTTCCAGTAAGGTCGTATCCGGTGCATTCAAGACGAAGCGAGCGGGGAACATTTTCATTTATTCCCGGTACTGAGAGACACCCTTCTTCAGCCGTATCCTGTCCTTCCTTATGAGTTATTTTTGGATTTATAAGAACGATGAGATCTTCTTTTTTCTCTCCTACGGAAAGGTCAACGGTTATAAGTCTTATGCTTTTGTTGATTTGAGGCGCGGCCAGTCCTATTCCAGGGGCGGAGTACATGGTAAAGATCATGTCCTCAGCTATCTTTATTATGTCATCTGTAATGTTTTTAATTTCAGCTGCTCTTTTTCTGAGAACCGGATTTCCATAGGTGATGATATCCAGTTTATTCTTGGCTTCTGTGTCTTTAGAATCTTTCATAACATACTTATTCTATCAGAATTTTCGTTTTATTTGAATGCGATGAAATGGTTTCTGTCGAGATCCTGCACGAATAAGGATACCCTGTCCAGAACAGGTTCTGCATCATCTCCGAATTTTTCCCTGTGCAGCCGGGCGATCTCTTTGACATTTTTTTCCCCGTCGCAATTTTTCCAGAAAAAACTTCCCATTTTATCCAATTTGACCTTGTAGAAAGGACGTTTCATCCTCGGCAGAATATATTTGACCAGGAACTTGTTTTTGAATTTTGGCTTTAAAAGGATGACTTTACCCTGATCATCGCTCTTCCATTGGATGTTTCTTATCGGGATCAGCTCAAGAAGATTTACCTCTTTATTTTCTTTCTCCATGTTCACCTGATTCGACCATCTTTTTGTAGGGGAAATAGATCAGGATAAATCCAAGCACTATGAATATGAGCAGTCCTAACCAGGGATTGCTCAGAGATTCGGGGAGAGTGAGTTTGGCCCCTTTTAAGGCAGCGGTTATGATCCCCATAAGCGCCTGTCCTGCTATCAAGCCCGATGCCAGCAGCAGTCCTATATTTTCTATGATCTCTTTCCCTTTTTCATTGGGTTTTTTCCTTTTGGCCAAACTCCCCACAAAATATTTCACCACGCCACCGAAAAATATACAGGCCGTGGAACGGAAGGGAAGATACATGCCCACAGCGATCAGCATGGGAGAGGGAGAACCGATGAGAATAAGGACGACTGCCAAAAGCATTCCCGCTATGACCAACGGCCAGGCCATTTCTCCGCCCACAATGCCTTTGGCCATGGTCGCCATAAGTCCGGCCTGGGGGGCGGGAAGGGTTTCACTCCCGATGCCTATGGTGTTGTGAAGAAGCTGCAGGGAAAAGGTGAGCGTGACTCCGGCAGCGATAACTCCTATGATGCCTCCGATCTGCATCCTCCAGGGAGTACCTCCAAGTATATGACCGACTTTCCAGTCCTGTATCATATCCCCGGCCACGCCAGCCACACAGCACACCACGGCTGCTACACCTATGACGGCTGCGATTCCGGCTTCTCCGGTCTGCCCCATTAAGAGCATCATGAGCGCAGCGATGAGAAGAGTGGTCAGTGTCAATCCGGAAATGGGGTTTGATGAGGAACCGATGATTCCGACTAAATAGCCTGCCACTGCGGCAAATAAAAGGCCCATAACGATCATGACCAGGGCTGAGACCAGTGATGAGCCGATGCTCCTGGTAAACAGGTTATAGAGGAAGACCATGGGAATGATCAAGGCTACAATGGAAATAATAATCGATGGAAAAGGAAGGTCTTTATCTGTTCGGGGAAGATCGGATGCCCCTTCTGACCGTGCTTTTTTTACATCCGCAAAAGAGCGTCCGATGCCGGTAGCCAGGTTTTTACGCATTTTAAACAGGGTATAAAAAGCCCCTACGAGCATGGCTCCCACAGCTATGGGTTTTATTTGAGCGTTGTATGCAGAAATAGCTATTTCAGACCAGGAGCTGAGGTCTTGCGCCACAATGGTCTTGAGTTCTCCGCTTATGAAAAGCAGGATAGGCATGAGGAACATCCATCCCAGGACACCTCCTGAAAAAGTGAGAGCCGCTAATTTGGGTCCTATGATGTATCCTACTCCGGTGAGAGCGGCATTGGCAGCAGGAGATTCGATGAACATCCTTCCTTTAATGGAAGAGGTTTTGTATATTTCAACATTATCTTCGTTTAAGTATGTGATGCGGGACAGCCCCGGTATCTTAAAGACACTTTTGATATAAGGTTTTATGACCTGGATCCCGTTCTCACTGGTAAAAAATTCAATAAGACCTCCTAATCCCATGGACCAGAACATAAACTTGGCGTTTGACTTCGCTTCCTGTCCTGTCTTTACCATGGCAGCACAGGCCACACTTTCCGGAAAAGGAAGCGAGGCGTCTTCAACCAGGGTGCGTCGGACGAGAATTATGAGCAGAACGCCCAGAATACCCCCTACCAGCATAAGCATGGTGGATTTGAAAACATCAAACTTCTGCCATACTCCTGACATGATGAATGCCGGGATTGTGAAAATAGCCCCAGCAGCCAGAGCTTCTCCAACAGCTCCTGTGGTACGGGCAAAATTCTCTTCTAAAATAGTTCCTTTTAACGGGCGAAGTATGGCCATGGAGATAACAGCGGCCGGAAATGTGGCAGCCACTGTCATTCCTGCCATGAGTCCCAGATAAGCGTTTGCTGCACCAAGGACAATAGCCATGATGATTCCTAAGAAAATAGCTTTGAACGATATTTCTTTTATTGACTGGTCTGGAGATATGTAGGGTTTGTAGGTGTTATCGCTCATAACGCCTCCTTAAAATAGTGTCTTGATATTATTTATTTATATATATACCTTGATAAAAAAATGCAAGAATAATTTCCTGAGAACTTTTTTTGTTTGCTTGTCATACGAATTTATGCTAAATAATTCTTATAAAAGGCGATGAAGTAACATGAGTTTAATACAATGGTTAAAGGAAAGGCTTTTTTGTGACCTGGCCATCGACCTTGGTACGGCTAATACGTTAGTCTTTCTTAGAGGGAAGGGAATCATTGTCCAGGAACCTTCCTTGGTCGTGGTCAATATAAGGACAGGTGATGTAGAGGCTGTAGGCACGAAAGCAAAGGAGATGCTTGGAAAAACGCCCAGCAGTGTAGCGACCATAAAACCGATGAGGGACGGTGTCATAGCTGATTTCGAGATTGCAGAAAAGATGCTTGATTATTTTATAAAAAAATCAACAAACAACAAAACTTTTCTTCTCAGGCCAAGGATCGTCATTGGAATTCCGACCGGAATCACCCAGGTAGAAAGGCGTGCTGTCAAGGATGTGGCCTTAAGGGCCAAAGCATCTGAAGTCTATCTTATTGAACAGCCTATGTCTGCATCCATAGGAGCCGAGCTTCCTATTTCAGAGCCAACCGGAAACATGATTGTGGATATAGGAGGAGGGACTACTGATATTGCTGTGATTTCTCTGAACGGAATTGTGTACAATCATTCCATAAGAGTGGCTGGAAACGAGATGGATGAATCCATAATTCAGCATATAAAAAAGAAATACAACCTTCTCATCGGGGAGAGGACAGCCGAACAGGTCAAGATGCAGATAGGATCTGCGTATCCCCTGGATGAGCCCATGACTCTGGAGATAAAGGGGAGGGATTTGAGAGAGGGCATTCCAAAAACAATTGTGGTTGACGACCAGGAGATGAGAGAGGCTATTGAAGATGTTGTGGCTTCCATTATCGAAGCGATAAAGATAGCTTTGGAAAAAACGCCTCCGGAGCTGTCAGCCGATATCATTGATAGAGGGATTGTCATTACAGGTGGAGGTTCTTTACTCAAGAATCTTGATAAGCGCATAAGAGAGGAAACCCAGCTCCCTGTTTTCATAACAGAAGATCCCCTTACCACAGTGGTTCTGGGAGCAGGGAAAATGCTGGATGATTTAGAGCTGCTTAGGAAGATTTCGCTCATATAAGATGCTATTTATATGTCTTCTTTTCTAAAAAGAAATAAAAACACTGCCATCCTTTTCTTACTGATATTTTTCCATATGATTCTGATATCCGTTCAAGTTCCCAGGGGTGAAGAAGGAACTTATTTTGAAACGTTCATATTTGCTGTTTTTTCTCCTATCCAGCACGGGGTTGTCTCGGTATGCAAAGCCGTCAGCAATGCCTGGAGAGATTATTTTGATTTGCGAGAAGTCTATGTCCGGAATCAAAGACTTCTTAAAGAGGTCACTCAATTAAGACAGGAAAATACAGTGCTCAGAAATATGTTGAAAAAGTATGAAAAGGAAGAAAGTGTCAAAGAATTGCTGAGCGGTATTTCAGAAAATCTCTTAAATGCCCGGATAATCGGATTTGATATGTCAAATGTGTTTAAGTCTGTTGTCATCAACAAGGGAAGTGCACAGGGATTAAAGAAAAATATGGTGGTCCTTGATGAGTCAGGGAATTTAGTCGGAAGAATCGTTTCTCCTGTCACATATAATCAAGCGACCGTTCAATTAATAACGGATAGTAAATCCGGCGTCAGTGTGGTAAAGCAGGATGGAGGCTCTCTTGGTATTCTGTCAGGGAATAACACAGAAATATGTGAAATGAAGTATATTCTTTCCACGGATGAAGATATCAGAGAAGGTGATATTCTTGTTACCACCGGCTATGACGGGATATTTCCGCCTTACCTGAAAGTAGGTCAAGTTTTATCCGTCCAGAGAACTCCCGAGTTGTTCAAAGAGATCAAAGTCAGTCCTTATTTCGGCGCTACTCAACTCCAACAGGTCGTTGTGCTCAGGTTGAATGCGAATGAAATTTTTTAATGAAGCCGCGCAACCGGTATTGAAAAAATCTTGCAAATCATTGAAATGAAAATAATAATAGAAATACCGTTATTTTTATGGATAGGTCAGGTTAGATGAGAGATTATATAAAAGCGGTTTTAATAATAATCGTCTTATTTGTGGCACATACGGTCTTAGGAAAGATATCAAAAGAGATTCCTATGGCCCTTAATTTATTTACTATAATAGTGATATATTTTGCCATATTAAAGGGAGAGATTTTTGGAGCTGTTACCGGTGCCATCTGTGGTCTCATACAGGATTCTTTTTCCTTTGGAGTATTCGGCGTGGCCGGACTGGCAACAACACTCATGGGTTATCTGGCGGGAACCATATCAAGAAAAATATACGTGATTTCGTTTTTTAAAAATTTCCTGTTTATTTCAATTTTAACCTTATTTCAACTGGTTATTTGGAGATGTATGCATTCTTTTGTTTTTACTGAACCTTTTTTTTCAGGGAGTATAGTGATTCTTTTTCAGCCATTTTTTAATGCTTTAGCAGGAAGTGCGTTCTTCCCGGTCTTTAGAAAATTTTTTAAATCTACCTCTGTGGATAGTCAATGAAAGGCGATAAGATATATGAAGACCTGTCCCTGATAAGACGCAGGTCAAAAAGAGTGTTTACGGCCGTTACCGTCATTTTTTTCTTGCTGCTGGTATACTTTTGGAAGGTACAGATCATTGATCACCAAAAATATTGGAAAAGATCCGAAGCCAACCGCATCAGGAGAATCTCTCTTTCTCCTCAAAGGGGACTTATTTTAGATAGAGAAGACAACATCTTAGCTAAAAACATAGCTTCTTTCAAAGTTTCTTTGGTGAGGGAGAAATGCGAAGATTTACAGGACTCATATACAAGGATATCCAATCTTCTTCATATTGATAAAAAGGATATTGAAGAGAGGATTCAGAAATTCCAATCGTTTCAACTGTTCCGTCCTATTGTTATCAAAGATGATCTTACCCAGAAAGAGGTCGCTCTTATAGAGAGCAGGAAGGCTGAGTTTCCTGAATTGATCCTTCAGACAGAACCCAAACGATTTTATCCTTATCATACTCTTGCGGCTCATGTATTGGGTTATTTGCAGGAAATTTCCCCACAGGAGTTGAAATCTGAAGCGTACCAACACTATGAGATAGGGGATCTTATAGGCAGAATGGGGATTGAAAATGAATACGAAAACAAGCTTTCAGGGGAGAAAGGAGTGGCTTTAGAGATAGTTGATAGTGAAGGCCGTGTTATTGCAGGGTACAATCAGAACGAGTCCGTAAATGGAGAGAATATAAAATTGACATTGGACCTGGATCTGCAGAAAGAGGTGGAGAGCATTTTGGAAGAAAGAGAGGGTGCGGTCGTCGTCATGAATGCACAGAGCGGTGAAGTCCTGGCGATGGCCAGTTACCCGAATTATGATCCGAACAAATTTATAAACAGATTCACTCCTGAACAATGGACGGAGCTTGTCCAGGATCCTAATTTTCCCCTGGAAAACAGATCTATAAGAGGGCTTTATTCCCCAGGCTCTCTTTTCAAGCCATTGGTGGCCATAGGAGCGCTGGATTCGCATCTGATATCAGATCAGAGCTCTTATTTTTGTTCAGGCAGTATTCTTATATACGGGCATCCCTTCTCCTGCTGGAATGAATCCGGTCATGGGAGAGTCAATCTTTATAAAGGAATAAGGAACTCGTGCAATATCTATTTTTATAATGTCGGGAAAAATCTGGGTATTCAAAAAATAGCTGATTATGCGCGGTTATTTGGATTTGGTTCCCCAACAGAAATTGATCTTCCCGGTGAAAAAAATGGATTGGTACCTGATCCGGAATGGAAGAAAAGAACAAGAGGTGAACCCTGGTATCTCGGAGAGACCATTCCTGTGTCCATCGGACAAGGACCTTTACTGGCGACTCCTCTTCAAGTGGCTGTGTACACATCAATTATCGCAAATAGGGGCGAAAAAGTCATTCCGCACATTTTCCTTTTTGAACCTGATTCCGGTGACAACAGTGGAAGCCAAAAGAGAGCTTATGTAAGGAAGCTTTCCAAAGATATAGCTAGTTCAAATTTTGAAAAAGTCATAAAGGGCATGTGGATGGCTGTGAATGAACAAGGAACCGCGCGGTCCGCAATGGTCGAGGATTTCGATGTCTGCGGGAAAACAGGTTCGACTCAAGTCGTGAGCACCGATACTAAAAAAAAAATGGAAGCGAGAGGCACTAAGATCGAGACGCATTCCTGGTTTACAGGCTTTGCACCCAGGAAAGATCCGGAGGTCATTGTCACGATAATCATTGAGTACGGCGGCATGGGAGGCAGCACAGCAGCTCCCTTAGCCAAAAATTTATTCACTCTCTATAAAAATAAATATGTTAGATAGAAGCCATTTTAAAAGCATTGACTGGATACTGATCACTCTAACTCTGGTTAATTCATTTATCGGTGTGATCATGATCCACAGCAGTTCCCATTATATTCCAGGCAATCACGCTCAAAAACAGATATTCTTTATTCTCATTGGAATATTGTTCCTGTTTGTTTTTGTTTCCATAGATTATAACTTTTTTATTGAGTACTCTCCTTATATATACCTGGTTGCTGTTCTCGTCCTCGGAGGAATTCTGGTATTTGGTTCATTAACCGCAGGGACCAAAAGTTGGATCAGGCTTCCTTTTATACGAATACAGCCTTCAGAAATCACAAAAGTGGTGATGATCCTGGTTTTAGCTTGGCTATTTAGAGAGTTCAGGTCGTCTTTTATTTCCCTGAAGCTGGGTCTGTTTTCTTCAGGACTGGTTGTCATTCCCTTGTTACTTGTAGCGCTTCAGCCTGATCTGGGGACGGCACTGACATATTTGCCTATTCTGCTGGGAGCACTGCTGCTGGCCGGGATAAACAAAAAAATCGTGATATGGCTCATTATTATGGGTTTGGTGATAGGTTTTTTAGGATGGAATTTTTTTCTAAAGGATTATCAAAAAGACAGAATAAGGACTTTGATCTTTCCGCAAAAAGATCCTCTTGGAACAGGCTATCATATACTCCAGTCTAAAATTGCCATAGGTTCAGGTGGATTGTTTGGAAAAGGATATAAAGAAGGGACTCAAAGCCAGCTGAGATTTTTACCAGCAAGACACACTGATTTTATTTTCTCAGTCATAGGAGAGGAATTCGGGTTTGCAGGTATCATAGTGGTCTTGAGCTTGTATTTCATCTTTATTTCCAGACTCCTGTGGTCTGTTTATCAATCCAGAGACAGAGCCGGAGTCTATATTGTTTTCATGGTATTCCTGATGTTTGCAAGCCAGTTTCTAATCAATGTTCTCATGACAGTGGGGCTTTTCCCTGTAGCGGGTATTCCTCTTCCTTTATACAGCTACGGGGGTTCTTCTCTTGTGACGAATTATATTGCAGTGGCTCTGGTAGCGAATGTGAAGATGAGAAGATTCGTTAATGTCTGAGTGAAATCACTTTTTTTTAAGGAAAATGATGAAGAATGCTGATATCGAAGAAGTATTAAAATTCGTCCAGAAACCAGGGCGCTATACAGGGGGGGAGTGGAACATAAGAAAAAAAGACCCCGGCAAAGTAAAAATAAAGGTGGCCCTTGCTTTTCCGGATGTCTATGAAGTGGGCATGTCTTATCTCGGTCAGAGAATACTCTATCAGGTTTTAAACAGCCGGCCGTCCATATTAGCGGAGCGGGTTTATGCTCCATGGATTGATTTTGAATCGGTTCTCAGGGAAAACAAAATTCCTTTGTACTCGCTTGAAAATAAAATCCCTCTGTATGATTTTGATATCATCGGGTTTTCTCTTCTTTATGAATTGAACTACTCCAATTTACTCACCATGCTTGATTTGGGTAAAGTCCCTCTGTATTCAAAACAGAGAGATTTGAGAAACCCTCTTGTTATAGCCGGAGGGCCAGCCGCATCCAATCCCGAGCCTGTTTCCGATTTTTTTGATCTGTTCTTGATCGGGGACGGTGAAAAGGCTTTTATTGAGATCATTGATCGTTATTTGGCATTGAAAAGCAAAGGACAGGACAAAGAAAGCATTTTAAGGTCAATGGCCAAAATACAAGGGGTTTATGTGCCCTCATTTTACAGTTCCTTTATTCCTTCGAGCTCAAAACTTCTGGCAGAAAAAGCGGAGGAAAATGTCCTTCCCAGAATAAAAAAAAATGTAATTCGTTCTTTTGAAGAGAAAAATATCCCTTCCTGCAGAATTGTACCTAATATAAAGACAATATTTGACAGGGTCAGTGTGGAAGTAGCCAGGGGATGCCCACAAAACTGCCGCTTCTGCCAGGCCCGAAGTGTTTATTTTCCGATAAGGAACAAGGATCCGAAAATGGTGTTGGAAGAGGTTATGGACAGCCTGGATTCCACTGGTTATGAAGAGGCGTCTCTTGCGGCTCTTTCCGTAGGGGATTACCCTGATTTGGACAGGATTGTGACCTTTCTTATGAATGAGTTTGATAAAAAGAAAATTTCCCTGTCTCTTTCAGCATTAAGGCCGAAATTTCTGACGGATGAGGTAGCGGAGAGCATCATAAAGGTCAAAAAGACCGGATTTACCATTGTGCCGGAAGCAGGGACTGAAAGGCTCAGAAGGGTCATCAACAAAAAATTGAAAGAAGAAGAGATACTCGAAGCCGTGTCTTCCGCCTTTTCCAAGGGATGGAGAAAGATCAAGCTGTATTTTATGGTCGGACTTCCTACTGAAAAAAAAGAGGACTTAGAAGGAATCGTCAGTCTGATAGAAAGAATCATACGCGCAGGCTCTCAGATCTTAAAGAAACCTCCGCAGATAAATCTGAGCGTTTCCTCTTTTATACCAAAACCTCATACGCCTTTTCAGTGGGTGAGAATGAACAGCGCTGAGGAGCTGAGGGATAAACACGATTTTCTCAGGAAAAGGCTGAAAAAGTATGGTTTTGTCTGGTTCAAGGAACATCCGATTGAAAGCTCTGTTCTGGAGGGAATTTTTTCAAGAGGGGACAGAAGATTGAATTCTGTGCTTTTCAGGGCATGGAGGGAGGGAGCCCGTTTTGACGGATGGAGTGATGTGTTTGACTTTTCTATATGGAAAAAATCTTTTGAAGAAGAAGGATTGAATCCAGAGATATATCTTTCCAGCTTTTCCCAGAAGGCCGTCCTCCCCTGGGATCATATAGATATTGGAATAAAAAAATCATACTTCAAAAAGGAGTTGAAAAAAGCATTTGCAGAGAGATGGACAGAAAACTGCGAAGAACTTGATTGCCGCAAGTGCCGCGGGTGTTCTTTCCCCGGAACTGTCAATAAGATTGACTTCTCAGGCATCCCTCTCAAATCTCTTTCTGGATACCGGTTCGGTAAAAAAGCAGACAGGACTCTGCGTTACAGGCTTTTTTACAGGAAAGAAGGCCCTGCTAGATACTTTTCTCATAATGACCTTATTCATATCATACAGAGAAGTATGAGACGGGCCGGTTTTCAGGTCGAACTCACTCAAGGATTTCATCCTAAGATGAAGATTTCATTCCCCCCGGCTCTGGGTCTTGGGATGGAAGGGAAAAGAGAGGTGCTTGAATTTCGGTCGGAGTATTTGTTTGAAAACGATCCCTTTGTTTCCCGGATAAACAATTTTTTTCCAGCAGGAGTGAAAGCTTTGAGGCTTGATAAAGTGAAGCCTGCCAGTGCTTCTCTAAGCAAAGAAATAGGGAGCGTGGTGTATTCTTTTGATTTGAAACAGAAAGACATTCAGGAATCTTTAAGAAACAGGATAGGGAAAAAAGCAGAGGACTTATCCGCGGCCTTTGAATTTGCTAAAAAAGCCTTGTATGAGGAAGCGGTTCCTGATTTAAGCAAGGTAAGTTTTGATGATAAAAAGGGGAGAGTCTCGCTTGAATTTTTGTTTTCGCCGGGAAAAGCTGTCAGGATTAGATCCATAATCCAGAAGATTTTCGATGTCGAATATCCTAATTTTATTGCATCGAGAGAAAAAATAAATTTTAAGTCAGAGAAAACATTAAAAGCTTGACCTTAAAAAGGCTCCATAATATTATCAAGGTTAAAGTAATATGAAGAAAGGAGGAAGAAAGTGATTGATTTCAGTTTGACTGAAGAACAGAAAGCCTTGCAGGAGATGGCAAAAGAATTTGCAGAAAAAGAAATGAGGCCGAATGCAGCTAAATATGATCAGGGAGAAACCTTTCCCGATGATGTCATGCAAAAAGCATTTGAGGTCGGATTTTTAACTTCGGAAATCCCGGAAGCCTATGAGGGCGGAGGGCTGTCACATCTGGATCAGGCTATCGTGTGTGAAGAGCTGGCCTGGGGATGCGCTGGTCTGTATACAACCATAATGGCGAATGCGCTGGCTGTTACTCCCATCATTATTGCAGGAACCGAGGAACAAAAGAAAGAATTCCTGGTTCCCTTTACCAAAGAAATGACTTTGGGTTCCTTTTGTCTTACGGAACGAGAAGCTGGTTCGGATGCCGGAGCAGTGAAGACAAAAGCAGTAAAAAAAGGTGATGAGTATATTCTGAACGGATCGAAATGCTTTATCACGAATGGAGGAGTTGCCAAGCTGTTCGTTGTTTTTGCTACCACGGATCCTGGAAAGGGAGCCCGCGGTATGAGCGCTTTTCTTGTTCCAAGTGATACTGAAGGAATCACCATCGGAAAAATAGAAGATAAAATGGGGCACAGGGCTTCGAACACAGCAGAGATTTTCTTTGAGGATGTTAAAATTCCCGCGAAGAACCTTTTGGGCAAAGAAGGAAGAGGTTTCATTGTCGCCATGAAAACTTTTGAAAGCAGCCGGCCTCCGGTAGGCGCCGGAGGAGTGGGTGTAGCCCGTGCAGCACTGGAGCATGCGGTTGACTATTCCAAAACCAGAGTTCAGTTTGGAAAGCCTATCGCTCTGTTTCAGTACATAGCATTCAAAATGGCCCAAATGGCCGCAGATATAAACGCAGCCAGATTTTTAGTCTGGAATGCTGCCTGGCGCCTGGATAAAAGCCTTCCCTTAGGAAAAGAATCAGCCATGGCCAAGATGTATGGTTCGGATGTGGCAATGAAAGTGACGTGTGAGGCTCTTGATATACTCGGCGGTTATGGATATATGAAGGATTATCCCATGGAGAAATTGATGAGGGATGCCAAACTGCTGCAGATCTATGAAGGCACAAACGATATCCAGCGCCTGATCATAAGCAGGGAGGTCATAGGACCTTTAAAATAAGGTTTTTGACTTAAAACCTCATCCGAAAGATAACCGAGAAGTTCTCTTTTTTATTGTGAGGTTTTCTGTCTGTTTAAAAAGAGACAAAAGCCTTTTACAGTGGATTTATAGAAGCTCCGATTAACGGAGTAAAGTTTTATTCGTCCTCTTCGAAATATTCAGGAATGATTCCTGTATCTTCGACTCCTGCGCCTTTGGCGATATCAATGACTTCGACGACTCTATTGAATGGAATTGTTGCATTGGCTCTGATAAAGATGTTTTTGTTCTGTCGTGATTCATAAATTCTTCTTAATTCGCTTTGTAGCATGTTTAAATCTACGGCGTCTTTATTGATGAGAACGGTCCCGTCTGCACGCACGGTAAGAACAATAATACCCTGAGGAGTTGCACTTGTATCCTGAGTGGTCTCTGGAAGCTTGACGTCCATTCCTTTTTGAAGGGTAGGGGTAAGCACGATGAAGATTATAAGGAGTACCAGTAAGACATCACATAATGGAACAACATTAGGCTCTGCTTTTAAGCCCATAAAAACCTCCTAGTCTACATTGTTAAGACGGTATTCTATAGTAATCGATCGGTGCTTGTCAATGTGCAGTTTAAAAAATTTAAGCTGATTTTCAATTTGACAGTATTTTCTATTAAAGGGTATATTAACCTGACCTATTCATAAAAAAATGGCGATGAGCATTTTTTCTTTTTGCTTTCAAGGATATACATGCTTTTCATAAAAATGGAAAATGAAATGTTTTTGTTTGTTTTTACTTTCATTTTAATCGCCATTTTATTACCATTAAGGCAAGCCGATCTCACTGCATCTGCTTTGTTACAGGATACTTGCGGTGAAGGACCACAGCTTCGCACCCTGTGCCTCGCATCTGCAGCAACCTCGACTTGTGAATAATCAAGGTTATTATCCTATGAATAAAGAAGAAATAATCGAAAAAATCGAATCCATCAGAAAAAGCGTGGAGCAGGACCAGTTTGAGATCATAACCGGTAAAATATTAGAGAGAAGATTCCATTTGCACCATTCTAACCGGAATATTATCACAAAAAAGATAATTGAGGGTTTGAGAAAAAGGATGCTCAATGAGATAAGCCTTATTTTAGAACCTGTGCTTGAAAGGCAGAGGGAAATAAACTTGAGATTCTTAAAAGAAATAAGGCATATAAAGGAACAGATTGAATCCAAGAACAGCTCACTCACTGATGATGAAAAAAAAGTTAAATAAAGTTTTTATGGGAATAAAAAAAAGATTAGTCCCCTCAGAAAAAGGGACAGATATAAAAACAATAGCTGTGTGTGCGGCGCAGGTCCCATTTTTCAAAGGAGGCGCGGAAGCCCATGTGAACGGACTTGTTACAGAGTTGAAAAAGAGGGGATATGAGACGGAACTCATAAATATTCCCTACAAGTGGTATCCCAGGGAACAATTATTAAAAAGCATCCGCGTGTGGGAGATGCTGGACTTGACCGAATCGAACGGTAAAAGGATCGATATGGTGATTTCAACTAAGTTTCCCTCTTATTTTGTCAAACATCCTCAAAAGGTCTTATGGCTGATCCATCAGTACAGGCAGGTCTATGATTTGTTCGATACTCCTTATTCTGGATTTGATTCCCGTAAGAAACAGGATGTGAAGTTCAGGGACATGATTAGACAAATGGACAGCAAAGTCCTGAAGACCTATGACCGCATATACACCAATGCCAAAAATACAGGGAAAAGATTGAAGAAATTCAATCATATTGATTCGTCAGCTCTTTATCACCCACCCAGTCTGGCCGGAAGATATTTTTGTTCAGGATACGGGGATTATGTGCTTTCCGTAGGAAGACTGGATAAGCTTAAAAGAATTGACCTGTTGTTGAAAGCATTGAAATATTGTGACAAGAAAATCCGGTGTAAGATAGCGGGCACAGGCCCGGAACTCGATGATTTAAAGAAAGAAGCGGACAGGCTGGGAGTATCCGAGAGAGCGGAATTCTTGGGCTATGTCAGTGACGATGAGCTTATCAAACTGTATTCAGAATGCGGGCTGGTTTATTTTGCTCCCAGGGATGAGGACTACGGTTACATCACTTTGGAAGCCTTTCTTTCTAAGAAGCCCGTTATAACCGCATATGATTCTGGAGGGCCTTTGGAATTTGTTGAAAATGAGAAAAACGGCCTTCTCTTTGAATCATCTGATGAAAAGGAATTAGCAAAAAAAATGGAAGAATTGTTTTTCAACAAACAGAGATGTAAGATTTTCGGCGAACGGGGTCATAAAAAGGTCAAGGACATAAGCTGGGATAACGTGATTAGAACTTTAGTCCATGGTGAGTGAAATGAGAATTGCTTATTTTTCTCCTTTGAATCCGGTAAAATCAGGAGTTTCTGACTATTCGGAAGAGATCCTTCCTTTTCTTTCTGAATATTTTGATATAGACCTTTTCATTGACCCTTCCTGGAAACCTGAAAACAGTAAGATAAAAAATGAATTCAATATCATTCCGTTTGATGCCAATTCTTTTGATTCTTCTCGTTATGACGAAATCATTTACCATATGGGGAATGACTATAAGGCCCATCGCTGCATTTATAACAGTTTGAGGAAATATCCGGGAACTGTCGTCCTGCATGACCTTGTGCTGCAGGGATTCTATGCTGAAAGATATGATGAAACAGGTGATTTTGATTCGTACCGAAAGCTACTTGAAAAGCACTATGGAGACAAGGGAACGCATATTGCGGAAAGAATCAGACTCAAGCTTCCGGATCAGATATGGGAATCTGAAAAAGCCCTGGAATACCCTTTGAATGAGGAAGTGCTTGATGCGGCAAAAGCGGTTGTGGTGCATTCCGATTTTGTCAAGGAAAGAGTTGGGTCAAAAGTAAACAAACCGGTCATAAAGATCAATAGTCACAGATATATCAACAAAGAATTTGACACAGAGGGAACTAGAAAGAATTTTGGGATAGGGAAGGATGATTTCCTTATATGTTCTGCCGGCTATATCAACAAGAATAAAAGATATGAAAGCATTTTATCAGCTTTGTCAGAGATCGAGGGATTTCCGTTTAAATATTTGATAGCTGGTAAGGACAGGGGGGGGCTTTTGGAAAATTACGTGAAAGGCGATGAGCCTTATATCATAAAATTTGGACATCTTCCCATTGGAAAGCTTGAAGAGATAATCAATGCATCTGATATGTGTATCAATCTAAGATACCCGACTATGGGAGAGAGCTCGGGCGCGCTGTTGAGGATGATGGGTTATGGAAAGCCGACTTTAATCACGGATTATGGTTCCTATGCGGAATTCCCGGATTACTGCGCTGTAAAGATTTTTCCTGATATTGATGAGAAAGAGATGATTAAAAGGTCGGTCACAGCGCTCGCTCTGGATGCTGATTTCAGGGTTTCTTTGGGTCGGGAGGCGAAGAATTTCGTGGACAAGGAGTGTGGTATTCAAAAATGTGCCCGTGAATATGCCGGATTTGTAAAATCTTTAAAAAAATAAAATGAGCTAAGCATCATGGAAAAAACACAAGAAAAATTCGAACAGGCTCTTATGGAGCTCAAGGAGAAAATACGCAGGGAGAGGAAAAATATTGGGAAGATGGAAAACCTGATAAAGAATAAAGTGGAAAGAGAACCCGGGATATGGGAATATGATTTTGATGATCTGGAGTCTGAAATTTGGGAAAAACATGCCAGTATAGAAAAGAAGATAAAGGAACTGTCAGAGAAGATTTCAGAGTGTTCAGGGAAGGGACCGAGAAATATATTTCGTTTTTTTAGAAATTTAAGGGGAAATATCATAAGACAGAATGTGATCAACCAGGAAATCATATCTTTTTACCTGGCTATGATACTGAGTCTGCAAAAGATCAAGGACAGGCTCAACTCGCTTGAATATAAAGTAAGTAAATTAAACAGAGAAAAAGATGAATTGATAAGTGATATCGAAGAGTATAAGGCTAAACTTGGGAAAAAAAAGGATGGAAAAGCCGGTGAGTGATTTCGAAAGAATATTCGGTCACGTTGACAGAGATAATCCGGAAGACAGTATAAGAAAGATTTCCCACGATCTTGAAAGGATCAAACAAGATAAAGGCATACAGGCATCTTATAATGATTTGCTGCGTCTTGAGGTTGTCCTGGGCATAAGAAAACCCAGTGTTGCTGTTTATGATAACGCCCTTCATTTTATCGGAGGAGCACAGAAGTACGGCTGCACCATAGCACAGTCATTACAGGAAAGTTGTGATGTGACGCTGGTATCTCACAAAAAAGTCACGCTGCGTCAACTTCAGGACTGGTACGGATTGGATTTGAACAAATGCACGACTAAAGTCATCAAAATCCCTTTTTTTGAGGCCCGGAAACAAGAGAAAAGCACCTTTGATGCCGGAGAAGTTGACCTTAAAGGAGAAAATCCTTTCCATGTGGTGAGCATGGAGAGCGGGGAATATGATATTTTCATCAACAACTGTATGTTGGAAATGGTGTATCCTTTGTCGAACATATCGGAATTTATTTGTCATTTTCCCGAAAGAGAGAAGTCCCGTTTTTTTCATGCAGATAAATATTCACATATCATCTGCAACAGCCGGTATACTGGCGAATGGGTAAGCAGGAAGTGGGGTCTCAAACCTCATGAAATACTTTATCCTCCTGTGGATATGATGGATTCCTGTGAAGATAGGGACAAAGAGAAAATAATTTTATCAGTGTCACGGTTTGAGCTGAGCGGAAAAAAACAGCAGTTAGAAATGATCAAAATATTTGAGAGAATGCTGCACAGGTATCCTGAGAAAACAGAAGGATGGAAAATGGTCATTGCAGGGGGGAGCGTTGACGGGAATCCTTACCTTGAGAGCGTCAGGAAAGCCTCTCGGTCACTCCCAGCGGAAAAGATTGATTTGAGAGTTGATATTTCTTTGAATGAGCTCAAAGAGCTGTACAGAAAAGCGAGTATTTTTTGGCATCTGGCCGGCCTAGAGCAGATAGATCCGGAAAGAGCTGAGCATTTCGGAATGACCACGGTTGAAGCCATGCAAAACAGATGCGTCTCTGTTGTTTACAGAGGAGGGGGGCAGAAGGAAATCATAGAGGACAGAGTGAGCGGCCTGTTTTTTGATACACGGGATGAGCTGATCAATCGAACTCTGGAACTTATGGATTCATCATCATTGAGGGAAGAGATAGGAAGAGCGGCCTATGAGAGAGGGAAAGAGTTTACAAAAAAGAGCTTTCAACGCAAAGCAAAAAAACATTTTGAAGAAATATTGAAAGAATACCGTTCTGTTTGATAATTTATGATGTCAGATGAGGGTTTCCAGAGCTTTTTTATTGTCAGTGGTTTTAAAAACAAGGACTGCTTTTCCTAATCCTGATGAGGAGCCGTAACAGTAATCTATATCAATGACAGCATTACCCAAAAGGGCTCCTATTTCCGCACCTGATCCTATTCTGTCGTCAATAAGCACGGTCACGACATCGTTGGTACTCACTTTATATCCTATGACTTCTAAACATTTTTTTGCTTTTTCATGGTCAGACGTGACAAGGTGGAACACCCCGTTATTTTTTTCAGAATAGGCACAGAGAGCTTTGAGATTGATGCGCGCATTTGCCAGTGTTCCGAGAACACGGCCAAGTATTCCAGGTTCATTTGGAGTCGTAACAGTCAATTCCTTTTCCATTTTTACGTTATGCACTTTCATATCTCCTTTAAAAAGAGAGATTATACCAGAATATGAATATAAAACACAACCTGGAGTCCTTGGTTATTCATAAAATATGGTTACATATGCAGCAAGCTTGACTCGTGAATAACCAAGATTACAAACATGCAGAAACTCAGGGGTGGCTGAAGCGACATTGAAGATTTAGCCTTCGGAGTGCTGAGTTTGAGGGAACTCGGCGAAGCCGAGCTGTGAGCATGTCTGACCCACGGACGGGGGGAGTTGCGCAGCAGCCGAAAACACAGTGCGAAGAATGGCGTTAAAAATCTGAAGGGAGCACAAGCCATACCTGAGTTTCATATTGTCTTGAGTTGAATTTCTGTTCATTTGTCTCTATAATTTCCGGGATATGAATCAAACGAAAAACAAAGACGTGAGAGTGGCCATCATTGATAATTCTATAGATAAAAACATTTATGATCCGGTCAGACACTGGAGTGCTTTTCTGGATGTCCCGTGGAGCTCGTTTCAAGCAAAAAAAAGTTGTTTTCCCGCTGATTTAGAAAAGGATTTCACTCATATCATATTAACAGGATCTGAAGCATCGATTATGGATAGATCTCAGTGGGTGCTTGATGAGGTTGAGTTTGTAAAAGAAGCTGTATTAAAAAAGATTCCTATCATGGGGAGCTGTTATGGTCACCAGATGATCGCCCTCGCCTTGGCCGGCCCCCAATGTGTGCAGAGGTCTTCTTTGCCGGAAGTAGGATGGATTCCCATTAATATCACAGAAGACAGCACTCTTCTCGGCAAAAAAGGGCTGTTTTTTTCTTTCACGATTCATTTTGATGAGGTGATTGGGATAGGAAGTGATTTCGACATATCGGCATCGACTTCTTTGTGT
>Ga0307421_1000808_pt1 | contig 19959 bp, 12 predicted proteins | sample SalMarWE160270MG_FD_202163 | JGI IMG/M metagenome (GOLD analysis project Ga0307421, IMG submission 202163) | Salt marsh sediment microbial communities from the Plum Island Ecosystem LTER, Massachusetts, United States - WE1602-70 | ecosystem: Environmental > Aquatic > Marine > Intertidal zone >...
TAATGCTTGGTAAGAAGGAGGTAGATGGAGCACATAAAGAAAATGAGTTACTGGTAGATGCATTGATACATTTGGAAGTATAGGATAATATCAATTTACACCATTATCTAAGACGTAACCCAAGGTGGGTGATGATTAAAATAGTAAGAAGTGAGAAATCCATGCCTTATTCACTTTCTAATTCTTCGACGTATTCACTTTCCAGATCAAGGTTGTGCATGCGGTCTATGATGATCCCGATATTCTCAATACCTGCATTTGCAAGCAGCACATAACAGTGGGTATCATTCTCATCCAGAAGACCGACGATATCATCATTCCGAATACCATTAGACATCTGCTCGTATAATCCTTTCCAATCCTTTCCGCCTTTTTCTATTCTGATGATTTGGAAATCCGCGATCTTATTCCTGCGCATCTTCTTTCTAATCTCGAGAGACTGTTTGAATGGGCCAGGTTTCATAATCTGGGTTGAAGGGATAAATAATTTTTCAATTTGCGCGTTCTTAAACATAGCGGCGCGCACTAAGGATGACTGAATCAAACCGGTAATGACTTTGAAGAGGTTGAAATAATACATGGTGAACTGTTCAAGCTTGGCTTCCCAGATGATGACAAGCCCCTTCAGTTGACTTTGATTGATAATAGGGGCAATATATGATGGGTAATTTGGCAGCAGTTCTTTATTCTGAAAAATAGCCCCTTCTTTCAGGAGTTCTAAAGCTTGTGAAAAGTTAGCAAGTTTTAAAGATCGGGGAATTTGACGTTCAAGCCCTGTAGATTTTACTTCCAGGCGGCCGTAGTTGCCCGTTGATTCGAGCGAATATATCGCGATCTGGTCGTTCTTCATTACGTCTTCCAGAATCTCTAATGCCTTGAAGAAAATGTTATCCTCGTCCAGCTCATTTAATTCATTCGCGATCTGGTAGAAACGGCCAAAGCTGTCGCGATAGCCAAACAACTGTTCACGCAGTCGGTCCTTAATGGAGCTAATCTCATTGTAGAGGTTGTATAAAAATTCGTATTTCTCGTGGATCAATTCTGTCTGATTCCTTTCGAAACTGATCTCATTTTCCTTTTTATCGTGCATATAACCGGTTACTGCGCCGACAAGGATAAACAGCGCGAATGGAATCCAATTTTCGACGTCATAGATCAGGAGCGCCCAACCTAAACCGATATGGTACCAATTAATTACACCTGAAACAGCAGCCAGGAGAGCAGCTAATATCCCGAATAAAAGACCATGCGTGGAACCAATAATGACAACATAGAGCAAGCGGTAATCGATAAACTTAAATTCGATGATTGTACTAGTCCATATTGTAAGCAGGTGCGTGAGAAAAGCGCCCAGGATCACTTCTCCCCAGACCAGAAAAGGTCGATAGGAAACCGTGAATGCTTTCAACTTCTCCATCAGGGGTTTTCTTCTTGCTGGTTTCCCCGTGTCAATTTTCAGGAGTGACGGGAGATCTTTAATCAATTGATGCTGTGGGATCCAGTTGTAATTCTCTTTAGCTGACTTAACTTCAATTTTCTGCCCTGATGGCTCAGTGGATTCATCAGCGATAAAGGAGAAACTGACCTTCGGGAAATAATAATTAAGCTGCTGAGCGAGAAATGAGAAATTGATGTCTTCCACATTCAAGTTGAAAATTTGAAGGTAAGGCCTTTGTTCGTCTTCGAGCAGACTCCTAAAGAAAGAAAAAAAATCTTCTATATGCAGAAAACTGCAGTGCGAGAGCTTATGCGTTTTAATCTCAATATTTTTCTGTACTTTTACTGCTTTAATGAGCTTGTATAAAAAAGAGTTTTTTTCCCGCGGTCCGTAAATGTACGGCACTCGCACGATTGAAGTCGATAGGGCGTGAGTCTTCGCATAATAACGGCACAGATTTTCGCCATTGAGGCGTATCTGCCCTAATTTTGAGGAAGGTTCAGGCTGCTCATTCTCAAGCGCGGTGGCAGAATTACCATATACTTCAGTAGAGGAAATGAATATAAACCGGCCCACACCGGTTTTTTGGCAAAGGTCAAGCGTGTTTTCTAAACCAATATTTGGTTGTGTTGTTTCAGGACCACCAGTATCTATAACGTCATCCTCCAGAGCGGAAACGAAGCAGACTGTATCAAAATCATGGGACTGATAGATTTTTTGATAGAGAGCATCCGAAGTGTCTATTTTATACGCTGCGAAATTTTTACTCTTAATAGCAGTAAAATCATTGGATGCATTTGTAACCACGACCTGGTGGCCTTCTTCCAATAGTTGTTTTACAAGCGAGAGGGCTATGGTGGAGATGTTCCCTGTAATTAAAATATCCACTTGATTATTCCTCTTTTTCCTATCATAGAATCGTTCTATTTTTTACTTCTACCTATTGATTAAAATATCCACTTTTAAATATATAGATGATCCTTTAAAAATAATGTTGCAAATTATATGCCAATACCAACAAACATTCGAAGAACTGTTTTCTAGAGAAATCACTGCACAGTAAAAAGCGAAGATAAAATATATCCTACTATATTCATCTCACCGGTCAATAATTAAATACATAAATGTATAAAGAGGTGTTCAATTCAGGAACATTAATAACCAGAGGGAATAAATTTATATTTAACGGAATAGTACTCTTAGATTTACAACCATGAATTTATTACAAGGTCAGCGTATTTTTTCTGATGGGCTGATAGCACAATTTTTACTTTACTTCTATTCGGTTGGTCTTCAGTGCGGTAATAGTCTCTCCGATCAAGAACGGTCATCCCGCGGGTGAACTCACCGCGTGTTTCGATTGAAACGTAGTTCTCTTGAATAACAGAGATTTCCGGGTCAATCGCCACAGCTACAGCGAGCAGATCGGGTGGAGATACCGCCTCAACCCCATTGATGGGATTGTAGTTGAGCTCTTTCACCAATTTAACGGTTCGCTGGAAGATCTTAGATGCCATTTCACACCAGGGATGCTGGCTGGTATCAGCGATCTGTTTAACGTTCTCTTTGGTTAAGAATCCTCCATCCCAAAGCGGATCGAGAGGAACCATGGTTTTTGGAATATCACTATCAAAAACGACACGTGCCGCTTCCGGATCAGTATATACATTGAACTCCGCGGCTGGGGTTGCATTTCCAGCGTTCACACCCCCTGCCATCATGGTAAGCATACGCACGTGTTTTGAAATGCTTGGCTCTTTATGCAGAGCAAGAGCAGCATTTGTCAAAGGACCGAGAGTGATCCAATCAATGGGTTCTTCTGCGTTTATAATGGTTTCCACAATGTAATCAACAGCGTGCTGCGGCATGATTGAGGTAGTTGGACCGGGAAAAGGAATACCCCCCAGGCCGTCCTTTCCGTGTACATTGGATGCATCATTCCATGATTTATCCGGGATAAGTGCGGTGCAGGCGCCGGCAAAAACGGGGATATTCATTCCTGAATGTTCGACCACCCGTAAGGTATTATTAATGACCTTATCCAGACTTACATTGCCGTTCACACATGTAATGCCTTTTACGTTCAATTCTGGTGAGCGGATCGCCAGCAATAAAGCGACTGCATCATCCAGGCCAGTATCACAATCAATGATCACATTTCTCTGCATGGACACTTCTCCATATCTATCCGATTATACCCGACAGACTTTTTATTATTGAGAGAATAAATAGCTATGTAATATAGAATAAACAGTGACCGCGATTATCGTTTGAATGTATGGATAAATATAGGAGAGAAGGATATGAGCCGAGTTGACATAAAAAAATTGATGGAGAAAGCGGAAAAGTATGCTGAGCATATGACGTTTTTTCTACATGATCTGGTGCGCATTCCATCCGTTAATGGGCGGGGAACCGAACGCGCAGTCGCGGAACGGATTATTGAAGAAGGGGAGAAACTAGGATTAGATGGCACTCTGGTCGCGAAGGATAATGAACGCCCGAATGTGGTTGTGACACACGGAAACGGAAAAAATGGGTTCGCGTTAATCGGACATATCGATACTGTGGCGGAGGGAAAACTAGAGGATTGGACCTCACCGCCGTTTGAAGCTGCAATCCGCGACGGCAGGATGTATGGCCGCGGAACAGCAGATAATAAAGCAGGGATTGCCTGCGGTTTATATACCCTGCAGATTATGCGAGATATGGGAATGATTGACCCTGATAACCAAAAAGTGATCCTGGCTGGTGTGGTTGATGAAGAATCAGGCGCATGCAGTCCGCTGGGTGTGCGATATCTCCTGGATGAAGGATATTTAACTGCGAGGGGAGCGATCTATACGTATGCCAGTGATATTGTCTGCATTGGCCACCGAGGGCTGCTGCGGTTGGAGATCACAACTCACGGTGAATCTGTGCATACCGGTCTTGCGACCTGGCATAACCACACAGAAGGAGAAAACGCTGTTACCGGATTGGCGGAGGTCTTAATTGAATTAGAAAGGATGAAAATACCCATAATGACGTATCCAGGTTTTGAGCACCTTGGGTTCACGATCACACCGGGAACGATCATCAGCGGTGGAGATTATGCCAGCATTGTACCTAACGAAGCCAGCGCGACGGTAGATATTCGCCTGCTGCCCGGGCAGGAAAAGGATGCCGTGATGGAGAAGGTGATCGAAATAACGCAGAATGTTAAGGAGAAGCGACACAGGTTAGAAATAAAAATAGTAACGAAAGTGGAAATTCCGGGCGCGGCGATACCAGTTGACCATCCTCTGGCAGTGATTGCGCAGGATTACACAGAAGCGATCCATGGGCAGCGTTGGGAGGTGAGGGGCGCAGGACCGGGCAATGAGGGTTATATGCTGATCGGAGCTGGCATACCGACACTGTGCGGTTTTGGACCAATTGGCGGCAATCCGCACGCGCCGGATGAATGGGTGGATATACAAAGTCTTGTCAGGACAGCAGCGATTTATGCCGGGACCATCTCCGAGTATCTAAATAGATCCTAAAAGAAATATTCTTTATCTTTTTATGAGTGAAATTGCTAATAAAGGGTATCTAAGAAATTTATCCAAGATGATCTGGTGTAATTATGCTGGGATTCTATTTTCCCTTGGAGCTGTTCTTAATTTCGGTAGCCCAAACGACTGCTTTTTCCATTTCGCCATCCCGCAGAGGCCCCCGGCTTTTCTTACATAAAAATCCTGCGGCTTAGCGATGATCACGGCGCCCGCCCCGGCAAGTTTTTATATAAAAATAAATAAATCCATTCATTTGATCAAGAAATATTATTTATCGCTGCCCCACTGATTTTTTTAGGTGGGTAAATAATACCAGGTTGATATTTGGAAAACGATCACTCCCTGGATGAACAATATCCCCAATCCATTGCTAGTTTGGAAAATCGCCTTTGATATTTCGTATAGAAATATTATAAAATAAAAATGAAACGCGGATAAGAAAAAGACCCGTTGAGGGTTTCCAACGGGTCGGAGATAAGAATCACGGAACACACATTAGTGTGTAGTTTACGGGACCGAAATATTGATGGTTGGGATCATCGATATATAATTTCATCCAATGCAAACCAGAAATAAACGGCAACTCAGTTATGCTAACTGTCTTTGTGCCCGCGGCGTCAAAATTAAGGGACGCGTGGTCGTATGGACCTAAATCGCTGCTCTCCCAGAAATAAGTAACTGTTCCGGGACCGCTGGTCGTTATATCGGCAGTGAACTGGAAGGGGAAGGGACACACACCGGCATAGCCGGGCGGGATCGCGACCAGATTGACACCGGTCACGGCAAAAGGTTCTGATTTCACTGTGATCTTGACCCATACGTTATTGATGAGATTCTCCCCGTTGTCATCAACCAGTTTCCAGTAACCCTGATATGTCCCCGCGCTGGCAGGGGCAGTCATATCTATGCCTATGTCAACAGATTCACCGGGCGCGAGATCCCCTGATAATGCCTTACTGGCAGGTGCATCCATCTGATCGCCGCTTTTAAAGACAAGTTTGTAGTTCGTATTCCAGGTACACGTGCCTGTGTTCTTAAAGCGCCAACTCTTGGTGAATCCTGCGCCGGCATCAAATTCGCTGTCATCAGGAATGGTTTCGCTGATGAACTGGGCGTCGTTGCAGGGCTTGGGTGTATTTGTGATTGTAGGCTGCACAGCCGGTTCCGGTGGTTCTTCGGATGGCTGCAGTTCCAGGGTGGGCAGGTTTTTTGGTTGTAAGGCTTCAATGGTTTCGGCAACTGACGTTTGCTCTTTGGTTAGTGTGTCTTCTTCATTAGTACCGAAAGAGACCAAACAGGCGAGCTGAACGCAAGCGAGAATGGCTAATACAGTTCGGATGCGAAAATCTTTTTTAGACATAATGCCTCCATTAATATATTTTTATTATACAGAGTTTGGGGTATCTTGTGGTGAAATACCGGAATTCGGTTCTACTGGAGTGTGCTTATTGTCTCTGGATATAAAAAACCATGGTTTGATACTTCCCCATGCACATCTTCGATTCTGCCGCAGACATGCAGAAGAGTTTTCTTCTTGGGCAGTAGAGAACCGTCTGCGATCACATAAATCTCTTGGCTGTCTAACAAGTTAATGGTTGGAAAGAGCACGTTTGGTGCGGGGATATTTTCAAAATATGTGATCTCGTCCCCACAACAAATATTATGGATGCTGCCTATGTAGTCCAATTGGGTAATATTTGGAACCCAGGTCATGATATCAGGTGTATTTTTAAAAATATGGATGCTTGATCCGGGATAATAACGCAGCAATACCTCACTTTGTCCCTCCGGACAGCCGGGAGGAGCGGGAATTTCTGATGGTGATAAAAACCTTACTGTGATTGGTCCAATTAAGATAGCGGAAGCTAAGATTATTGTGAATACCACGGCAGCGATTGATGTTCCCTCCTCTTCAGGTTTTCTAAAAATGCAATTTTTACGTAACTTTTCAGGAAGATACTGCGATATGGCAGAAAAACCAAACGCAGGAAGGATTCCTAATAAAGGAATGCTTGCTGCGTACACACGCATATACTGGGACTGGTATGCCGGGGCAAATGGAAGCGAAAGGAGAAATCCAAGCGTAAGCAGGAGGATGAAGGCGGTGAATGGTTTTTTCCGATGAAAAACCGCTGTGACCATGCCAATTGCAGATAGCAGGAAGAAAAGAGAGATCAACCCATAATTAAAAATGTCATTTTTGGAATAAACAAAAGAAAAGATACTATTGGTGGATTGAAAGGAAAAGAGAATTTTGAACTGATGGAGGAGACCATTAATAAAATTTGTAGGACGGCTGGCAACTTCCTGCAGGATGATTTCCATAATCCGCTGCTCCCGAATGCCCTGCGGAAGAGAATTAACTTCAGGATGGTCTATTAAGATCTGTTCCCATCCTTTTCCTCCGACAGCTAAACCATAGATGCCATACCCTGCGTTATTCATTTGATCAATATTGCCAGGAGTGGTTGCGGAAAAGATGAGCGTATTGATTAAAAACCCCGCGGCCACAATGATGGTGGTTACCAGCATAAATTTCCAGGAGAGTTTGCCTTTACCCTTCCACAGCCATCCCGCAAATAATATCAGTAATGGCAGGACAACGACAGCGCCGGGGCGCGCGGCTTGCGACAGGGAATAGAGCAGGGTGGAAAAAAGGAAAAAGGGAATACTAACCTTTGGGTAGTGTTTAAGCTTTCGCAGGGCAACAAGGAAGAATGTGAAAGAAGATGTGCCGAGGATGAACCCCATATTTTCCGACATGGTGATTCCGATAAACCTGCGGATGAATAGGAATTGGACGATGAAGTAAAGAACCGCAGCTGATGGATTGAGGGCTTTTTTTACTTCGATTACTGAAAAAAAACATACTGCCGCGGTTAAGAATACCAATATCGCTAGCGTAATTTGTAAATTCCCGCCCGTGATCCATAGGATGAACGCAAGGAATCCGCCATACAGCGGTCTGCGTACAGCGATGCCTGCTAGAAATCCCTTTTCAAGTAGCGAGATGGACCCTGTGTAAAATCCAAATGCGTCACTCCTTGGAACTAACCCTGAAAGCACATAATTTTCGGAGTATGCCCCTGCCCATAATCCATTCAGGGCAAGTGAGAAAAGGGGGAATAAAATCAGAGCTGTCGTAATAGCGGAAAGACGGTAATCCTTTAGAGAAAGGGCAGCTAATAGTATGAACGCTGTGACAGGTAAGAAGCGGGTCGCGTTGTAGCGGGCGAGTACGCTGAGGGTTTTAAGGAAAGATATTTCTCTGGGGATGAGAATAGCAGAATAAGACAATATCGAAATCAGGAGTAGCCCGGTGGAAAAACCCCATTTGCTTTTTATTGACGGGAAATATTTGTTTTTCATTCTATGGACTCACTGTGAAGCATAGATATTTTGTGGGCCTTTAATTTAGATATCAAACAATACTGAATTTTACCAAAGAAGCAATTTAAAAAACTAATCAACGCCAATCGCTGGCATTGCTATTACTTTGCTATAGGCAGGACTCTAATCCTTGAAGTGCTTACTTGTGAATGCTGCTGAATTTGGGAACTTGACAAGCTCAGATAACAACTCCAAAAAAACATCCAGCCAGCAAGTTGGTTTATTCTATTAATATGTGTTTATAATCTAAAAGGTGACTGTGCTGATTTTTTTATCTACTTGCCGTGCTCGCTTGTACATGGATGCGATAGTACTTATATTTAAAAATATTAAAATAAAGCAGAATCTTGAATAAAGAATTTACCGGATATCATCATGACCCTTAACGGCTTACTTGGTTTTATTGGCTTTTTGGGATTAACCAGCGCATTCATCATTTGTCTATCTCTTATTGTTCTATCTATTGTGCAACATACCCGAAAAAACTCGAATTTCATTAATATATTTCATGTTCTCATCTATGTCCAAACGACATTATTGGGGCTTGCGCTGCTTTCGTTAAACATTTTGCTCCAAAGGAACGCTTTTGAATATTCGGTTGTGTTCAACTCTATTGAATTTGCCATGCCCTGGTATCAAAAATTAGGCGGAATGTGGTCGGGACAAGCCAGTTCCCTGCTGTTCTGGTCTTTTATCATGTCTGCCGCTTCCTTATTATCTGTGCATCTTGCCAGGCGCTTTTCTTATGACCTAACCATTCCCTACATTGTGTTGATCTTTGAATGCACTCTGATCTTTTTCATCTTACCGGATGCCCTTTTTTTCAACCCATTTGAAAAAATATGGACACTCCCTTCAGGGACTATTACCCATGCGTTTTTTACACCTTTAAATGCAACACCCCTTGTGCCGGTGGACGGTAAGGGTATGAATCCTGGTTTGAGACATGTTGCTATGCTTTTACATCCACCTTTTCTGTACCTTGGGTTGATCGGTTTTTTTATACCTTATTCTTTTGCGTTATCATCCTGTATTCAAAATGATAAAAAGACCAAATGGGTGGGATTAATTTTCCCTTACGTCCTGGCAGCATGGATATGTTTAACTATCGGTATGTTCTTGGGTTCATGGTGGGCGTATACTATTTCGGGCTGGGGGGGATATTGGGGATGGGACGCAGTAGAAATATCAGGCTTGCTGCCCTGGCTGCTATCATTTGGATTGGTACATTCAATGCGCATGCAAGTAAGGGGAAGACCAAGTATGAAGTGGATCTACTTGTTTTCTATGGGAATCATAATCTTTACTCTGTTCGGAATCCTCATCACGCGCTCCGGCATCCTCGAATCTGTGCACTCTTATACAAGTGGTGCCATGGGGCCTGCTCTGACCGTTCTGATCATCTTGCATGTTCTGGCCGTGATTATTATTTCACACAAATACCGCCCTATTTTTAGTAAAGAACAAGCTAATCAATCTGCGTCCTATCCCAAAAAACTAATTAAGTGGTTCAATATTTGCCTGCTGATTTTAGTAGCCATATTACTCTTTGGCCAAACTTTACCGCTTTCCTCACAACTTATAACGGGTGAAAAGAGGAGTTTCTCACAATCCGACTACGAAACTGCTTCAAGCCCTCTGCTGCTTGTATTGGTCATTCTGGCTGGTTTATACCCAATCGCACGCTTCAAGGATGCGGATGAAAAAAAATTCAAGCGCTTTCTGGGTTGGCTAATTCTAATTTCTGCATTTTGTCCGCTATTTATGCTTGTATTTTCCCCGGCGAATATCTATACGCTGCTTGGATTTTGGGCAGCAGCTTTTCTCATTTGCAGTTGGCTTTATGCCTTTGGATCTAGATTTCTTTTCCCATTTTTCGCCAGGTTCAAGAAGAAAGAACAGATTTCAAAAAGGATGGGATTAGGATCAATAGTTATCCATCTTGGTTTTGCAGTGATGGTTTTTGGTATCTTGGGGGTTGAAAACCTTTCCTCATCTTATGATGTATATCTCAGAAAAGGGGATGAGGTCCCGGTAGGAGGTTTTGTGATCTTGGGTCAAACTGAGCGGAATTACATGACCGAATACAACAATGAGCGTTATGAATTTTCTGTAATTGCATATACTCCAACCGGCTCTGCCAGAGAATTAACACCAATCATTGAGTACTATCCCAAGACTGGTATCTTTAACTCGCTACCCGCTATTTATAATGATTTTATTTATGATCTTAAGATTGTGATCCATCAGCTGCCCGATACCATGATTGAAAAGACAGGTCTGTATATTGCGATCTTTCCTCTTATGAGCTGGATTTGGGTTGGGGGTATGCTAATGGTTATTGGCGGTTTTTTAACTTTGCTTATACGAGAAGATTCAACCAAAGATTAAATATATAGTACTTTACTATATTATTTTAATACTTAATGATTTATAAGTGGGCCCTAAAGCCAGAAGTTAATTTTCCTAAAGAAAATCAGGGAGATACACAGCAGAAAAAGATGCAGAAGCCCTATTTAATCATGAAGCCTATTAATTTATCATTGGGAAATTTTGTACCTATCGTGATAATTTAAAATAAGTAGTGATCCAATATAGCTTAGTAAATCCAATAATCTCAATTTATATGCGGTTTTTTGCCTTAAAGCAATACCAGTATAAAGAGGCCCATCCGTTCCCTAACCTTAATAAACCTGATGAGTGGTTGACAACCATATAATAAAAATGCTATAATTCAAACGGTTGAATTTCAACCGTTTGAATAATGTCCAATAAAAACGCAACTACGATAAGAGATATTGCTCAGCTTGCTGATGTTACGCCCGGAACAGTTTCACGCGCCTTAAATGGCAGCCCCCTTGTTAAAGAGAAAACTAAATCTCGAATATTAAAAATCGCGAAAGAACTTGACTATTCCCCTAATTTGGTGGCAAGGCGGTTATCAACAGGTAAGACTTTTGCGATTGGAGTTGTAGTTCCCTTCTTCACACGTCCAGCTGTTAGTGCAAGGCTTGATGGTGTGGTCAGCATCTTATCTAACAGTCAATATGATCTTGTTATTCATGATATAGAATCTCCAAAGCAAAGATCTATTGGATTTCAGGATGTATTAAGGCAGGAACGAATTGACGGCGCCCTGATCGTTTCAATGCCTATCGTGCATGAAGATATTAATTATTTTAGAAGTTCAAAAGTTCCTATTGTCTTTATTGACCGCAAGCATCCCGATCTTGCTGATTTCAATTCGATTATTATCGATGATGTACTGGGCGGTTATGAAGCTACGAAATATTTAATTAATCTGGGGCACAGAAAAATTGGATTTATTGGAGATATTACAGGATTACTTACAAAGCCAGAAACAGATATCCTGGAACAAGACAATCCTTTTATGTATACCGCGAGTCGAGACCGATATGAAGGATATAAAAAAGCGCTGAGTAAGGCGGGTTTCCCAATTTCACCTGATTATTATGGTGAAGATCAACATGGCTACCGTGAAGCGAGAGAGCTCGCATTTCAGATGCTTAAATTAAATGATCCTCCCACAGCAATTTTCGCGGCAAGCGATATCCAGGCGTTTGGCGTGATTCAAGCTGCCAGAAATCTCGGTTTATCGATACCAGAAGATTTATCTGTGATCGGTTTTGATGATATTCAAGCCGCGGAGTTGATGGAGCTTACAACTACAAGGCAGCTATTATTTGAATCAGGCCGCAAAGGAGTTGAACTCTTACTTCAAGCAATTAATAGTAATCGTGCAGAGCATATAACCATCACCCTCCCAACAGAACTTGTAATTAGAAATACCACTGCTCCGCCCAAAGTCTAATTCCTATAAGAAATAGGTTGAATATAAGCATATTATAAAAGGAGGTATCCAAAATAAATTTTTAAAAACATTAGATTGAGAAAATAATTTAAAAAACAAAAAGGAGAAAAAAATGAAAAAGGTATATAAACTTCTAGCGATTGGCCTGGTTCTTAGCCTTGCATTAATGGCATGCCAGCCAGCAGCACCCGCTGAAGAAGCACCTGCTGAAGAAGCACCTGCTGAAGAAGCACCTGCTGAAGAAGCACCTGCCGAAGAAGCACCTGCCGAAGAGTTAACTATGTTATATCAATGGTCAGGCGCAGAAGAGGAACGGCTAAACGAAATCCTGGCACCATTTGTGGAAGCTACCGGTATCGTAATAAAACCTGAGTCAACACGTGATCAGGCGTTATTAGACACCAAGGTACAGGCAGGAACACCGCCTGACATTGCATTTTGGAATGTTGCCCAGCTGGTTCAATATGAGGATGTTCTCAAACCGATGGATACGCTAGGCGTAGCAGGCGAGAATTATGCTGACTTTTTCAAGGCCCCCGGCACAGTCAATGGTAAATGGCTGGGACTCCCTGTAAAAGCTGACATAAAGACTATCATCTGGTACAGCCCGGCAGTATTTGAAGCCAAGGGTTATACTGTTCCCACAACATGGGATGAACTTGATACACTGGTAGAACTGATGGTTGCGAATGGTGATGTACCCTGGAGTATGGGCATGGAATCAGGTGATGCAACCGGATGGACTGGCTCCGATTTCATTCAGGATATTATGCTGGTCCAGCAGGGTCCTCAATATGTTTTGGATCTCATCTCAGGCGCGGTTTCCTATGATGATGCAGGTGTAAAACAAGCATACGAAACATATGGCAAATGGGCCATGGATCCCGCATACACAGTGGGTGGTGCACAGGGTACTCTCTCAACCGGCTTCCTGGATGCAATCTACAAAGTATTCTCAGACCCGCCTGAGGCTATGATGGTTAAACAATCTGGTTTTGCTGGCGGTGAAGTCGCCAAGCAATATCCCGATCTGGAGTATGGAACTGATTATGACTTCTTCGCTGTGCCAGGTGCCCAGGGCTTACAGGGCGGCGCAGATTGGATGATGGCATTCACAGATACTCCAGCTGTTAAAGCACTGGTTGCTTACTTATCTTCAGCTGAAGGTGGAGCAAATTGGGCGAAAGCAAGTTTTGACTTATCACCCAATAAAGGTGCGGCCGGGAGTTATGTAGATCCCGCTCTCATAAAAAAGGGCGACGCCCTCGCAAACACGAAGGGTTTCACACCAGATATTGGGGATACTATCCCGGGTGGATTTGGATCAGCTGAGTTCAAAGCCATTTCAGACTATGTCAATGGTGGAGATCTTGATTCAATTTTAGCTACTCTGGCAGAAGCGCAAGCTGATGCATTAAAGTAATCTCGAAAAACAAAGCGGGTGCTTGATAAGCACCCGCTCTTTTTATACTAAAATAGATTAACCAAATTTTATATTAAAAATAATTTATTAAAGCGTACTTTATGGAAGGGTAAATATTATGGCAAAAAATATTCCTGGAATCATGCGGCAGAAGCGTTTTGTTCCCTGGATGTATCTACTACCCGCACTTTTTGTAATGGCCGTTTTTATCATATACCCGGGCTTTAACACCTTGTTCTTAAGTTTAAGAAATGATACAAATTCGGATTGGGCAAGCGTTGATTGTTCTCCAGATGAACCATGCTGGGGTATCTTTGAAAATTTTCGTTATGCGTTAACTTCACCAATCATGAAAACGGCTTTCATTAATAATATTAAGTGGATTGTGATCATGGTAAGCGCCACGGTTGGCATGGGGCTGCTCATCGCGGTTCTAGCTGATCATGTACGTTATGAATCAATTGCCAAATCCATCATATTTCTTCCAATGGCAATTTCTTTTGTTGGAGCGGGTGTGATATGGAAATTTATGTATAACTTTGGCTCCGGCCAGGTACAAATTGGTTTCTTAAACGCAATTGTGAGAGCTTTCGGCGGAGAACCTGTTTCCTGGTTAACTGAACCAAAGTTTAACACTCTTGCTCTAATTGTCGTGGGAGTTTGGATGTGGACTGGCTTCTGCATGACTATCCTTGCTGCTGCCATCAGGAATGTTTCAACTGAAATTTTAGAAGCCGCTCGAGTAGATGGCGCAAATGAATGGATTGTTTTTTGGAAGATAATGGTCCCCCAAATTATGCCAACCATAACCGTTGTTGTAACAACCATGGTGATTAATGTATTGAAAATTTTTGATGTTGTCTATGTTATGACCGGAGGTAATTATGGCACTGAAGTGATTGCAAATCGATTATATACAGAAATGTATGCAAACTATGATCCAGGGAGAGCATCAGCTATTGCTATTGTCCTGATCGCCATCATCATACCAGCTATTATATTTAATATTCACAGATTCAATGAACAGGAGGCAGTCAGATGAAAAAATCACGATTTTTCCGCTGGTTAGAAGGACTGCCGATTCATATAGTATTAATTGGCTTATGTCTTATATGGCTATTACCAACCCTTGGACTTCTGGTAACTTCTTTTCGTCCAGTGCAAGATATTAATGAAACTGGTTGGTGGACAATATTCTCAAAACCAAAGGGGTATGAAGAATTCCAATCTTATTGTGCCCCTTGCCATGGTGAGTCTGGAAATGCTCTTCCATCCGCAGATTTAACCAATCCTGATCTGGTTAATAATTACCGAAGGTCATTTAATCTCCTGTCTTCATTAAACAGCGAAATCAGTGGTCAGCCGCACATGGAATCCATTGCTGTGCCAGATGAACAGGCGGCTGCAAACATCCTTTCTTATATGAGGCGGATTTCCGGCATTGATGATAGGCCTATTTTTACTTTTAGCAACTACATTGATGCTTTATCTGGATATCGGGGAAGAAATACTTATTCATCTGATTGTGAAAGTGGACAACAATCCCTGGATCTGTTCTGTGATGCCAGGGATTTAGCCAATCCCCGTGGAATGGGGCGTGCTTTCTTTAACAGTTTGGCAGTCGCAATCCCCTCAACAATAATCCCTATTCTCTTCGCGTCATTTGCGGCTTATGCATTTTCATGGATGGACTTTCGCGGTCGGCAGTGGCTGTTTGCTTTACTTGTCGGTCTGCAAGTTGTCCCACTGCAAATGACACTCATACCTATCTCACGGTTGTATGCACAATTAGGTTTAAATGGAACTTTTTTGGGAATTTGGTTATTCCATACAGGTTTCGGTTTGCCCTACGCGATTTACCTGATGCGTAATTTTCTTGGCAGTCTGCCCAGAGAGATATTTGAGTCTGCGTATCTGGATGGCGCCTCACATTGGACGGCATTTATCAAATTAGCTATCCCTCTTTCTGTTCCTGCGCTTGCTTCTTTAGCCATCTTCCAATTTCTTTGGATCTGGAACGATCTTCTTGTCGCCCTGGTGTTCCTTGGTGGAGAACACCCTGTATTGACTTACCAAATTGGAAATATGGTTACTTCTTTAGGAAGCGGGTGGCATTTATTAACCGCTGCTGCATTTATATCGATGGCACTGCCAATGATTGTTTTCTTAGCCCTGCAGCGATATTTCGTGCGCGGGCTGCTCGCTGGTTCAGTAAAAGGCTAAAACAAAGCCCTTCATGCAGTTATTAATTGATCTTTTAACGGATAAGATCGATATAACTCATGTTCCTTTTAGTGATCGCGGTTCCCGCTTATTGGTTTACCGAGATGTCAACCGAAATTTCCTGTATATAAGGCTTGCAGAAAGATTCGTAGAATATTTTTCTGGAATAGAATCATATCTGACCAGGGAACCTTATATACCAGAATTAACCTTTGTTAATGGGGTAGGTGAAAAACTTCCTTTTGAAATTACAACAAAACCACATGTTCTGGAATTTCAAACAGATATTGGAAAATACAAATTATTTTTTAAAGATGTTCATATTCTTTGTTTCAGCCTTCCAAATTGTACCCAATGTGGTGTGCGATTAAGAATAAATGCGGAGGCGTGCACAAAGGGAGCTGATGGAGGGGAGATTTATTCAGTTCGAAATCTAGCCTATTCTTCTCAATCAAAAATCATTAAACATCAAATTACTTTTAATAAAGATAAATGCGAACTGGAATTTATTGTAGAAACAGACGAGAATTCTCTAATAACTTTATGTATTGGAAACTCTTGCAAGCCCCCTCTTACAACTGAATCTTTCCCGGAAATGTACCGTGCCGCAAAACTTCGGTGGGAAGAGTGGTTTAATCAATCACCTTCAGTCAAAGAACCTTATCGGGAAAGTTATGCTTATGCATGGTGGGTTTTAGCAAACAATATGATCTCCCCAAAAGGTAACATTAAATTTGAAATGGATGTTCCCTCAAAAAAGTCTTATGTAGGTGTTTGGTTATGGGATAGTGCCCTGCATGCAATTGCCTTAAGGCACACCGATCCTGAACTGGCTCGCGACCAAATTCGAGGTGTATTGGTCAATCAGCAGACAGATGGTATGCTGCCTGACACAATTTTTGATGATGGAATTGTTACTGTAATTGACCATCCTATTCACGGGAAAGTAACAAAACCCCCAATCTTAGCTTGGGCTGCTTTGAAAATACAAGAAATTGATTTTGATTTAGATTTTTTAAATGAAATATATGAACCTCTGGTTAAATGGAATGCATGGTGGTTTAAAAAAAATGACGATAACCAGGATGGCATTGTGCAATACAATCACCCATATTCATCAGGTTTAGATGATAGCCCTCTCTGGGATTATGGGATGCCTGTTGATTCTCCAGACATAAATACTTATTTATTTATTCAGATGAAATCACTTGCCATTATTGCAGAAATATTGAATAAGCCTTCAGATACTGAATATTGGTCGGAACGAGCAAAAAAATTATTAACCAACATGATTGATTATTTTTGGGATGAAAAAATAGGTGCGTTCCTCACCTTTCATGAAAATAAAGCCATTCAAACCCTGACTCCATTTAACCTTTATCCCTTATGGACGGGAGAACTGCCTGAAAATATGAAAAAACGAATCATAGAGCATTTAAAAAATCCACATGAATTTTATGGGGATTTTATGCTTCCCTCTGTAGCCCGTACAGATTCAACATATAATTCTGATAAAATGTGGCGTGGTCCAGTATGGATAAATATTAATTATTTTTTTATTGAAGCTCTCCAACAAATTGGTGAATTTGATTTAGCAAAAACTATTCGCGAAAAAACATTGAAATTAATCATGGGCAACACTGGGATATACGAATATTACAACTCAAAAACAGGTAAACCAGGGAAAAATGCTGCACCAATATTTGGATGGACAGCAGCTTTATTCATAGATTTAACTCTCCAAGAATCGAGAGAAATTAATAGCCAATGAACAATAAGGAAGAAATTATTAATGAATAAAAAAGCATGGTACCAAAGCGCTGTTTTTTATGAATTGCATACTCGAGCGTTCTATGATTCCAATAATGATGGGATTGGCGACCTTAGAGGAATCATACAAAAATTGGATTATATTAAACAAATTGGAGTTGATTGCATTTGGCTGCTTCCAATCTTCTCTTCCCCTTTAATAGATGATGGTTATGATATCTCTGATTTCTATGATATTCATCCCGATTTAGGCACTCTGGAAGATTTTAAAGAGTTAATTCAAGAAACGCATAAGAAAGACATGCGTATCATTGCGGACCTTGTTGTTAACCACACCTCAGACCAATGCGATTGGTTTATAAAAGCAGAAGAGGATCCGGAGTCTCCTTATCACGATTATTACGTATGGAGTGATACAGACAAAAAATATAGGGATGCGCGCATCATTTTTATTGATACCGAGACTTCTAATTGGGCTTGGAGCGAGAAAGCACAGAAATATTACTGGCACCGATTCTATTCATCACAGCCCGATCTAAATTATGACAACCCCGCCGTACGTGAGGAGATGAAAAACATTCTGCGGTTCTGGCTTAATTTTGGTATAGATGGATTTAGAGCAGATGCAGTTCCTTACCTCTTCGAAAGGGAAGATACCAATTGCGAGAATTTGCCTGAAACTCATCAGTATCTAAAAGGGTTGCGAAAAATGATGGATGAGGAATATCCACAATGCATGCTGCTTGCGGAAGCCAATCAGTGGCCCATTGACCTGCGCCCATATTTCGCTGATGGTGATGAATTCCATATGGCTTTCCATTTCCCTATCATGCCGCGGATATTCCAGGCAATTGCATTAGGGAAGAGTGATCCAATAATCAAAATCATGAAGGAAACTCCACCAATCCCGGAGAATTGTCAGTGGTGTACTTTCCTCAGGAACCATGACGAGCTAACACTTGAGATGGTAACAGAAGAAGTCCGCCAGATGTTATGGAATTTCTATGCCCCGGAAAAAAGTATGCGTTTAAACCTCGGGATTAGAAGAAGATTAGCGCCATTAATGAATGGAGATGTGCAAAAAATCGAATTTTTATACGCGATTTTATTTTCCCTGCCCGGATCGCCAACCATTTATTATGGGGATGAGATTGGGATGGGTGATAACATAAACCTTAACGATCGGGATGGCGTCCGTACACCTATGCAGTGGTCCTCAAAAACAAACGCGGGTTTTTCTAAACGCCTGAATAGTAAATTATTTTTACCCATAATTGATTCAGAAAAATTCAACTACATGAATATAAATGTGGAAAAGCAGGAGATTAATCCGAATTCACTACTAAATAAAATTAGAAAATTAATCAAGGCTCGAAAGAAACACCCTGCATTTAGCACACATAACTTAACATTCCTAAAGAACCATAACCCAGAAGTGTTATCATTTATTCGCGATGATGGACAGGAGAGGATATATTGTTTTCATAATTTATCTGGTTCGAAACAATCAATAAAACTGGGAATTAAAAATTTCTCCAAAATTCTTGGGACATCAAGTTCTTCTGAAATAGAAAAATCAAATAAAGGGAAGATCACCCTAGAACCATATTCTTTTTTATGGTTGTTAGAAAAATAATCAATATTATATTTTAAAAATTCAGTAGAAAAGATTTTCAGTTTATTTGGTAATCTAGTTGCAGAATAAATTGAGGAAAGGATGGAAACAATGCAATTACAGCGATCAAGTGGAATATTGATGCATATCAGCAGTTTGCCTTCAAAATATGGTATTGGTGATCTTGGCCGTGAAGCTTATCATTGGGTGGATTTCTTAGACCAAACTGGAACAAAATACTGGCAGATCCTTCCTCTGAATCCGACAGGATACGGAAATTCTCCTTACCAGGGTTTATCTGCGTTTGCAGGAAACCCTTTGTTTATTGATCTTCAAAATCTGCAAGAGATGGATTTATTGGAAAAAAATAGCCTTGCAAATACACCAAATTTTTCTAAGGAAAAGGTTCAATTTAATAATGTTATCAAATGGAAAAGAAAGCTGCTTAATGACGCATATTTAAGCTTTAACCGAAAGAGAAATCCGCGTCTTTTACGTAAGTTTGCGGCGTTTAAAGAAAAAAACAGGTTCTGGCTGGATGATTTTTCAATTTTCATGGCGCTTCGGGAAGAATATCAGTTAGTCAGCTGGAGCGAATGGCCGCGGTCTCTCCGGATGAAAAAATTTGATGCAATTAATATTTATACGAAAAACAATGTTCAAAAAATTGACATGCACGCTTTCTTACAATTTATATTTTTCCAGCAGTGGGAAAGGCTGAAAGAATATGCT
>Ga0307421_1000809_pt1 | contig 19942 bp, 17 predicted proteins | sample SalMarWE160270MG_FD_202163 | JGI IMG/M metagenome (GOLD analysis project Ga0307421, IMG submission 202163) | Salt marsh sediment microbial communities from the Plum Island Ecosystem LTER, Massachusetts, United States - WE1602-70 | ecosystem: Environmental > Aquatic > Marine > Intertidal zone >...
TTCTGATCCACTGCCAGATCCATATTTATGTTATCCAATACTGAATCAAAAACAATTTGGATTTCCTTGATAACAGCTTTGGGATTCGCTGGAGCCCAATTGTCTTTTCGGCCTTTTTGTTTTAAGTGGTTTCGAAGCGAACTCAGGCAGCGAGAGATCTCTACCCAATCACCTTTATCATGGGCGTCGGTAATCCTTTTCCATAGATCAATCGCTATCCTCAAATCTGGAACCAGGCTATCTTCTGCCATTTCTGCCTGATTTATCAGTCCTTGTTCTTCCAGGGAGGTCAACCCATCTAAACCGGATTGCACAAGGGGATTCTCTATAAAATCCTTTATGGGTTGAATTAAATACGGCTGCCACAGTTCCCACAGATCAGCTGACAGCTTATCAGCAGCTTCCTGGACTTCCAACCTTTTCTCCAGCAACTCCATGATAATTTTCCTTAATGACCATTCTCCGAAGGTGACAAATAATGAAGCAGCCTCCTGGTCATTTGCTGCCCAACCCAGGGCAGCTTCTACAGACTGCGTTTTCAGACGAGCCATCTCACCGTCTTCAATTAGTTCAAAAGCAGGATCCAACGTCATCTCAGCGGGATTATGATGGAGAATATCGGCTGCCAGACTGTGTATTGTGCTAATTCTGGCAGCATCCAATCCCTCATAAATTCCCCTCCAATAAGTTTGATCATCAATGCCGATATCTGAACTCTCCAGGAAACGCCGCACTTCTTCCCGGATCCTGTTGCGCATTTCTCGGGCTGCTTTTTTCGTAAAAGTTATCGCCACAATGGATCGCAGTGGCATACCTTCCGCTAAAAGCGAAAGATATCGGGCAACCAGAGTGCGGGTCTTTCCCGTACCTGCGCCTGCTGTAACCACAATATCCCGACCTCGAGAAAGTATCGGACCAATTTGTTCAGAACTTGGCTGCATTTGCCCCAGGATCGGATGTTTCTCCATCTCTTGATTCATCTCATTCCTTACCACCGTTTAGGCCGGTACTGCCAACAATAATCTACTGCAGGGCAATAATCTGGACATCCATTATCAGGAGCTTTTGGTTCAAAGCTCCCTTTCCTAACAGCTTGAATGGCTTTCCAGGATATGTCTACAGCATTTTCTATCGCTGCCGACGGACCCCTTTTCCCGTTTATTCTAAATGAAGATAATTTAAAACCGCTTTGTTCCGCGGTCCGAACATGGAAATAAAACCCTTCTTGAATCTTCCCTAGCTTAAGAGCACCCTGAGCAGCCAGGGCATACAGTGGGAGCTGCAGTTTTTTCCCTTCCCGGACTGCTTGATTCGTAAAGCCGTATCTTGCGCTGGTTTTATAATCAATAATCCTGATTTCTCCCGTTTCATTTTTGTCTACCCGGTCAATAAATCCACGCAGGAGAAAAAATTCTCCTCCCCGGTTGCTTACCCGCAAGGGAGGTTCAGGGAATTTTCGTATCCCAAACTTTTGTTCAGCCTGGAAAAATACAAATGATGGATCCAGGGTTTCCAAAACCACCAAACATCGCTTCAGGTTGGTTAAAATTTCTTTCTGGGTATGAAGCCACCAGGACGTTATCCTGAAACCCTCTCTTTGCGGCGCCTGATCAAAAACCTTTCTAGCAATTTCTGGTAATGCTTCCTGCAAATTTTGAAGCCGAGGGCGATCACCTACCTCTTGATACAAATCTTCAAGGATATGATGGTAAATATTGCCAAGCTGCCTGGCATCCAAGCCTTCCCTCGGCAATTCACTCTTTTCCAACCCTAATACATTAGCTACAAAAAAATAATAGGGACATGTCTGGTAGGTTTCCAGACGACTTGCACTCCAAACATGATCCGCCGTATAACGCTCTGAAAAAACAGTACCTAGCCCGGTTAACTTGCCATTATAAATACCCTCTGACGGGTCTGAATCATAAGCCCGGCTTGATAAAATACTTAACGCTTGATTAATCTGGCTGCAAGTTTCAGGTTGATTTTTTTCTGCCCGCCGCCAGGCAGAAATATATTCTGAGCCGGTAGAGATTATTTCAAAAAATTCCGCTTTGGACGAGGCAGCATCCAGGTCTGGCAAACTGCGGCTTGTATGTATTAAAGGCTTTATATTAACGCAGCGCAAGATTTCTTCCCAGTAAGGAGAAGGCTGCCAGGGAGCTCCATTATCTGCGATCCGCGGCCTGGTTACCAGTAAAGCATCACTAGCTCGTGTCACTGATTCGTAAAAATATTCTGCTTCAGCACCTTCAGTTGATTGACGAATGGGCAATCCATATACCTCCCGAAGGAGCTTCCGGTCCCCGTCCCTGAGGAAGGGATCTTCTTTTAATGTTTGGGGAAATTCCCCTTCAGCGAGACCTAAAATGGCTGCGGCACGGAAAGGAATTCCCCGGGATTCAGAAACATCTACGCAATACACTGTTGAAAAATTATATTCCTCAGGCTGGTAAGAAGTCTTCTTGATTATTGACTCTAGGTCTTCCAGGAATATGCTGAAAACCTCCGTTTTTGAACCCATCGCTGCTTCTGCCCAGACCATCTCCCGGAAAATACTCTTTAGAGTTCGGATTGCACCCAAGTCTCTCTGGGCTAAATCTAGAGGTCCCTCTTTTATCTTTTGGATTACCTCGATGCCAGATTGAGATTTCTGGACCCCTTCGTCACCCAGCAAATCTTCCATCCAGGAAACAAATTCACGGACAGATCCTTTTTCGGAAGGTGGAGTTAAAATATAGATGAAAGCCTGGAACTTTTTCCACAACCTCGCTGCGTCGCCACCAACTACGATTCCTGCCGGTAAATTTAAACCTTCCCCATACAAATTCTGTTCAGTTTTGCTCCTCTCTGTCAAAAGGGAGAATGTTTCATCCCACTGTTGATATCCCTGGATAACGCTTCCCCAGCGCGCAATCCGAACCAGTTGATCAGCGTCCTCTAAATGAGTATTCGACGAATCCTGACTATTCCCTGTTTCGCAAAGGCCATTCCAATTAAAATAAGGGGATCGCCAGGCCTCAACTACTGCCCGCCAGTTTAATTGTTCTTTACCGGGCTGCATCGTTTTTAATAAATCAAAAAGGGCAGCGATCGCTGGATTTTCTGTTAAAGGTATACCCCCTTGAACTTGCACAGGGATCCCGTATTCACTTGCCACCCGGTAAATAATCGGACGATAGGGTTCAAGGTTTCTCATCAATAAAGCCATCTGCCCGGGATGAAATTTATCTTTCACGATCAATGACTTAATCCACCGCAGAGCAAACCGGACTTCAGCTTCTCGATCAGGCACAGCAGCCATCTGCAGCACACTATCCTTGTCTTTCAAATTCTCTTCTTCCATCCTGAATAATTTACTTTCCAGGCGATTAAGAAGAGTATCAGGGAATAGCTTTCTATCCTTTTCTTCCAGGTGAATGATCTCCAGGGAGACAGCGTCTGCCAGTAATTCCATTGTGCGCTGAAACCGTTTGTGTACCAGCGGTCTGGTTATGCCATCTTCAGTTCCAGTTAGAGTAATCGTCAAGTCGGAAACTTGGGTTTTTAGAGCCAAAATAATCCTTAACTGAACTGGAGATAGATCATCAAATCCATCAAATAAAAGGGATTTCCAAGCTGAACAGAGTACAGTATTTTGCTCTAGAGCTTCTGCTGCCAACCATACTTCTCCAACATAGTCAGACCAATTCTCTTTCTGGAGTCGTTTTTGATAGGCCGAATAAAGCTTTGCCAATTCACTTAATCTGAGTTCACCACCCATTCGCTCCACAGCAGCAGCAAATTTATCGGGTTGAATTCCACCCGCTTTGAGTTCCCGGATTATCTTCAATGTGATTTTGATAAATCCTGGCAGCGTCTTTATTCCACCGTAGTAGTCCAAATTACAGTTTTGCACAATATTCTGCATTAGTCGCGTCTGGGTTGTTTCAGATATCCGGGTATTGAAGACCTCTGCAAGGCTGAGAATCTCCTGGGCCAAATCCTCAAAGGTGCCAACCTTGACCCCGATAGCTCCTCCATCTTGGGCCAGTCGCTGCCTGAAAGCCATCGCCTGAATTCGGGAAGTCACGATTACGCGCGGAGTATCCATTAACGCAGATGAAAGTTCCCGGGTCCTCTTAGCAACCCAGGTGGTTTTTCCTGATCCAGCGGGAGCAATGATAACCTTAATACTCATAAGCTATACGATCCTATTGATCCACAGGCACTATTTTGCTTTTCCATTTATCAAAAACCCATAGCGGATACGATCACAATAAATGTAGCAATAAACCAGTGAATAAGGAAAGAATAAAAGAATGATCCAGTACGCCAGGCTACCCAACCAAATGCAAATCCACCAAATATTGTGGAGAAGGTCTCAACTTCCGGTTTGCCAAGATGAGCAACAGCAAAGGGTACTGCTTGAATCCAAAGGGCATCCGGGCCGTATTTACGGGCATACCCGAATAGGATCCATCCCCTGAACATATATTCCCACCCAAAAAGCTCAAGGGATTTCTTCCAAATTAATCCCTCTTGAGAAAAGATGTAATATCCTTTCATGCCAGAATTCCTGGTACCGAGAAACCAGATAATTGGAGCCATAAAAAGCAATCCGAGAAATGTCAGCAGCAGTCCGGTTTTCCAATCCCCCAAAGTAAAACCGTAATCCGAAGTTTTCTCCTTAAAAACGAATATTGTAATTCCAAACGGAATAATTACAAAAAGCAAAATGCTGTCCAGATGGTTGCGGGAAGTTGGACTGTAATAATAATCAACCATGATTAACAAAGTGCTGATAATTGTAATAACAGCAATTTTCCAATCAATATTTAATCGCTCACCGAGAATTCTTTTCATCAATCTCCGCATAACTCTGTCATTGCCCTTGATATACACTACGTTTTCAATCAATAAAATCAATTTTATTTTTACTTTCTATAGCATATCATACTCAGCTTATCTGGGTAATTTTGCTTGAACCAAACCGCTCAGTATTGTATACTGATAATAACCTTCTAAAGCAAAAATTTCTTTCTTTCAATTTTTTCTATCTACATTTTTTATTGGTTTTAAACTAGATTTGTTTTTTAGCAAATCTGTCATGCCGGTCTTTAATGCCGCAGGGGTTGGTCGGATTTCAGCTCATTGCGGATCCATTACCAACTTGACGCAGTTCCCTGCGGTTATTTTTTGTACCTCAATTGATATTTCATCCCTACTTCAAGGAGCAATTATGAATCATACTAATACATCTGGACAAATTCAACCGAAGAAAAAACGCGGTTGGATTGTATTTGCCCTTGGCTGTGGTTTTGTATTATTGTTCATCCTTCTCATCGCTGGGGTTTACCTTTATGCCGGCTGGCTCGGATATCAGGAAGCGCCAAAAATCATTGATGTCCAGGAATCAGGCGCGCAGCATCAAGACCCCTACACCCTTAGTCCTGGACAGGAAGAGCAATTATTTGCTTACGGATATCCAGAGGCTTTTACAATTCTCTTTTACGAAGAGGAGACAATCGATGGGGGTGTTGCTCCCGTTCGTTTAGAAACCTAGGATTATTACACCCAGGGGATTGGACTCACCTTCATTAACGGCGAGCTGATTGCAGAGGATCCCATTGAAGTGGACGATCTTGGCACCTTGGATCCCCTGCCGTATTACCCGGAGCAGTTTGGTGCCTTCATGAGCCTTGAAGATATAATCGCTACAGCAGGAATTGATACCTATGTTGAAATTCCACTGGAAAAAGAGTTTCTAAAGGATGGCGTTGTGTATTATGCTCAATCCCTGACCTTTGGTTTAAAAGATAATGAGCTGGTGTACATCGAAGCCCTGGCAATCACTACTGAGCAGGAATCAACAAACAATTCTCCCAAAAAGGAGATCAGGAATGAAATATAAATCCTTATTTTTGCTGCTGATCTTTACCTGCAGTTTAATTCCTCTGGAACCAGTGCAAGCGGAAGAACAAATAACAAAAGCCATCGATGATGCAGCTGCTCTTATGTACATCAGTGATGCTATTCTAACGGACGAGAGTGAAATTGATGATTCGACTGCTTCTTTGGGGCTTTTATCCCCCTCCTATTGCAGGGAGACTGCTATTGATACTAGTGCACTGCTGGCTAGGATCATTCACGCTAAAAAGATGCAGCGCAATGATTTGGACGCCAACTGCCGGTTGCTCACTACAAAACTTCGCTCTGAGGGCAAGGATTGCGAAGCAACTAAGGTCAACGAATACTGCCAAAAAAAGAAAGGTGAAATTAACAGCCAGATTGGCTTTTATCACAAAATGCGGGGCGACCAACGTAAATCCTTTACAAGTATGTGGCATTCTATCAAGCGAAATTCCCGTAATATCTGGCACAGAATCGGACCGGTTGGAAGAAACTTCTTGAGTCGAATGGGTCCCGAAGTCCTCCAGATAGTCGCTTCAGGCGGAACACTCAGCGGGGGGGGTACTCAAAAACCTTGTAAAAAATACTGCTAAATCCCTGGGCAGGGAACGAATCAAACAGGTGGTTTTCCAGGGAGTGCAGCGCCTGCTGCAGGGACAAATAGAAATTGCCCAAGCAGCAGGTGTGGATATTTGTGAACCAGAGGAAGAGAAAGAACAAGACCAGGCTCAAGCCACAGTGGATTCCGCACAATCTCCCAACTCTGTTGATGATTCAGAATTCGCTTTTAAATGGACCTGCGATCCAAAAAATGGAAATTATTATCATGCGCTCCAGGGAGATCTGGCACAGGATACCAACCCCGATCTTCTTGTAGACTTTGCTGAATTTAATTTAAATCTTCAAGCAGGCTCAACAGAAGTGACCTATGATTTAAATTTCCACGGATTATATAGTATTCCTCTCTACAGTGCAGATGTTGATTTGTATGCTTATTTACCAAGTGAAGACAATACCTCCGGCAAAGGGGAAGCTACTTGGGACCATACTTATTTCTATGGATCAATCACCCTTGATCAAACAACCTATCTGCATTACGAATCTGGATCACAAGAATATAAACAGAACATCGAAAAGGCTGTGATAGGTGCACTCTCACCGAATTCAAGTGAAATTCACCTCTGTTTCCATGAACACACCGAAGAGCAGTTTGATTCCATTAAAAACCAACCCTTAGAAAATTTACAGGAAAATTGTTTATACGGATACTTTTTTATCTGCACTCCTCTGGAATAACCCAGTGGTGAAAATAAATCTTGCTCAATTAAAATGGGTTTGTTTTTTACTTGGAGGCGGTAGGGACACACAAATCCCCGACTCGGGTTGCAATTCAGGGGTAATGGCTGGTTTACTTTGTTTATCATCATAGCTGAGATAAGAAAACCAGCCGATTCTGTGCATCCCCATTAAATATCCTTTTACTAATTATCTACCTGATTGTAATTCAGTTTATTTGTATTGGCTTTAAGCCCTTAATAATAGATCCCATTTCGTACTTATAGTAATAATCTAGGTAATATTAGTGCCAGATTGAAATTTATCTGGAAACCCTTTTTATTGTCTCGCTTTTATCTGGTTTCTCAAAAAGAATACCTGCAAATCATGTACAAATAGCTATACCGGAATTTTTACCCATCTACTAAATTAATGGGATAATATTGGCATTATGGACTTGGCTCCCCTGCTCTCTCAAATCGCAGCTCAATATCAGCTTCCCCCGGACGGCGTTCACGGCTTGAGCCATTGGGGAAGGGTTTTAGAGAACGGGTTAAGATTAGCGGAAATTGAAGGCGGCGACACCATTGTAATCACCCTGTTTGCTATTTTCCACGATGCCTGCCGCCACAACCAATCTTTGGATCCCGGTCATGGAGATCGGGGTGCCGCTCTTGCCGAATATTTATTAAGGAACAATTCACAAGTCACGGCTGATCAGCTTGAGCTGCTGAAGACTGCCTGCAGTCAGCACACAGATGGAGAAACTGATGGTGATCTCACTATCCAGATCTGCTGGGATTCAGATCGCCTTGATCTTGCCCGAGTTGGCATCCTTCCCGATGTCCGCTACCTTTGTACGAACGCAGCCAAAGATAACCTGATCATAGGCTGGGCTAACAACCGAGCTCAGGAAAATTACACTCCATATTTTGTCAAGGTAGATTGGAGCATTATCTTTAACAAGACAAAGCAACCCTAACGAAATTCTTAACCACCAATCCGCAAATCAAGCAAAAAAGGCCTGACTCTTACAAAACAGTATAGCAAAACGCCTCTTGAATTCTATCGTTCATGCTATACTCCAATAGGTAATCACTTCATTTATTTAGGCTGAAATTATTTATGAACATGATGAAATACTGCCCAGAATGCTATAAGGAGATTCCACCTGATTCGCCATCCTGTCCCTTCTGCGGTTATAAAACAGTAAACGGCACGGAAGATGATACTCCGCAAATTCTAAAAACCCCAAAAACTGACTCTTACATTCCCCCGGAACAGACGCTATTAAGCCTGTTGTTGTTGTTGATCTTCTTCTGGGGAATCAACATTGCCCTCACCTTTCTCCCAATATTCCTTGACTTTGGAACTACAAAAAATATTTTAATCGCCCTTATAACATCCCAGGTATTAACCCGGGCTCTTATCGGTTTCTGGGCTTTTACAGAAGTATCATTAAAAAAGGATCAAACTACAAATAAGAAATTTGGCGCTTTTTTAATGACATTCATCCCCATCGGAGCCATATTCTCCTTCTTGCATGCATCAAAAACAATGGTGCGCAAGGAGAGCTTATCTATGTTAACGATCTCCAGCGTTGCTGCTGCAATTATTATGTCAATAATGCTTTATGCCACCAAAGATGGTATTACAGAACTCTATTCCGGCACAGATGGCATTACAGAACTCTATTCCAGCACAGAACTTTCAGCTGTTTTTTCCAACTCCACGCCTGATCCAACCCAACTAGAGCAAGTTATTGAGTTGACAACCACCGTTTCCTCACCAAAAGCCACAAGTGTATATCGGGGTAACTGCAGTAGTCCGAAGTCTATTACAACCGATGATGAAGGTAAATTTCGTGACGTCTGCGGGAAAGTCACCAATTACGGTGACATCGAATGTGAGTCATGCCCGTCAGGCTTCTATTCTTTTATTAAACTGGATGGAGAATTCCAGATTGTTTCTTACGATTGGCATTTCTCCTTTGCCTGGTTAGATGAATGCCTTCGGGTATCTGATAAAGTAGAAATTCTTGGCGATGATCCTGTCTTTGTGTTTGGCAAAGGAAAGGGTTACACTGGCTCAGAATGCTATACTGACACTCAAGGAGAATTAGTCTGCGATGGTGTGGTGTATTTCCAGGAATATTCCGGCTGCAAATAAATCCTTCCTTATTTTCTTACCCTTTCTTCTTTCCCATCGTTATAATGCTAATCTTTCCAGGGATGACCCATGACAGAAGGCTATTCCAGTTAAATTACCGGTATGGTAATGAATTAAACCACAAGTAGTGTAAACTTCTTTCTGTAAATTTGATAAATAAAGAATGGTATGGCAGGAGTGGGTCCATAAGAACGATCTACTTAGCGCCGAGGTCATGTCGACGGTTTCAAGTTCAAGACTGTCACTACCCGGATCGCACCGATTACTTTTGATGTGCCTCGGGGTCGTGAAGGTGGTTTCCATCCTCAGGCACTGGAAAAAGATTTGGTTTTGTTCCCAATTAACCCAAGAAGAAAAATTTAAGTTTATACATTCCGAGGGAACTTGATTTCTTACCTAAAATAACAAACGGGGAAAAACAAAACAAGATTCCTGCCTTAGGGCAAAATCGCCTAGGCATCCATAAGACATCCAAAAAGTAAGGACAAACACACACTTGTTCGCTGGTTGTCCCCCTGCTCACCTCAGAAATCCCCTGAAGAGCTGTAATCTGTTTGTTAGATATTAAACCGGATATTAAGGATGTCACCGTCCTGGACTTTATAATCCCGCCCTTCCAGGCGCACCGTCCCTCTTTTCCTTGCTTCAATTAGTGAGCCGGCTTTTATTAAATCTTGATAACTGACAACTTCTGCTCGAATAAAGCCCCTTTCCAGATCTGAATGTATTGTGCCTGCTGCCTCAACCGCATTTGCCCCCTGGGGTATGGTCCAAGCCCGCACTTCATCCTCGCCAACAGTAAAAAAAGACTGCAAACCTAGTAATTTATAATTCAGCCGGATCATCCGGTTTAAACCCGGTTCATTGATACCGTATTCCTCCAAGAATACTTCTGCATCCTCAGGGGAAAGTTGGGCTATCTCCATCTCCAAAGCCCCGTGGATACATACCACATCTGAATGATTGTGCTTGTAATTCGAGTAATCATCCGGATCATCGCTTCCGGTATCACCAACGCTGATAGCTATCAAAGCCGGTTTCGCGGTCAAAAATTGATAACCGCGTAGGCGTTTTTCCTCTGACAGCGTAAAATCAAGATCCCGGATGGGGATTTCCTGTTCAAGGGCATCTTTAATCCGAATTAATAAGTCAAATTCTGCTTGATCTGCAGGTCGTTCAGAATAAGACCCTTTCCTTGAGAGATCATGTTCCAGCCGTTCCAGCCTGCGTTCCACAATATGCAAGTCTGATATCAAAAACTCAAATTCCATGGCGGCTAAGTCCCGGATTGCATCCACAGAGCCTTCCGGATGCGGAATGTGTTCATCTTCAAAAGCCCGCACCACGTGCAGCAAGGCATCGCTTTTTGCAACTGCGTTAAGAAGCTGCCCGCTTAAAGCGCCATCCTGGCCTACCCCCACCCGCAACCCAGCGACATCGTTGTACTGTACTCGTGCATAAGTAGTTTTCCGCGGTTGAAATATCTCGCTTAATCTTTCCACACGCAGGTCAGGTACATCTACCATGGCGGTATGCACCTCCACCTTCCCTGAACTGGTAGCAGCTGTTTGTTCCTGACTGTGGGTCAGAGCATTATAAATGGTCGTTTTTGTACTATTTGGTAAACCTACGATACCAATCTGCATTTTTTACCTCTAAACCGGTCAAACCGGATACTCAACTCAAATCCTCTTCTTTCCTGAGAATATTACGCTATCTATTGATTATTCTATACAGCATTCAGCAGAGCCTATCAACCAGCTCTGCCGGGGGGCATTTTAGCACATTGTTCTTGTTTTGCCAATAAAACCCCAGTGAAACACTTCTTATCTTTTTATCGTTATGTAAATTTCGGGTTAAATCATGATCTTATTTTCAAAAAATATGCTGGGCAAAAAAGATGCGCGATTCGAGTGTTACAAGAACCCGGGCACACTATTCGGAAAAAATAACAAATAACCAACATTGCTATGGACACCCTCAGGACGAGGTTGTCCATTGTTGATTAGTATGGATTCATTATTAACATTCAAATAATTTTAAGTATTCGTGACAATAGGCTCCAGTCTTAAAACGGATATCAAGGATTTTATTCTAGGAATTTCGTGAAATATCTATCAATAACGTCAGGTAATACGCCGGATAACTTGCCCTGTTAGTAGCTTTAGGATTCTCGGCTTATTTTTTAAAGCCCAATATATTGATTGGAATTGAGTGATAACCGGTCAAAACTAACTAGCATTTTAGGTAATTAGTGCAACTTTTTTTTTTAAGATTTGTATTAATGATATAAGCATTTACGACGCCCGCCATCAGGAAAAGCGGGCCCGATCATTGGCTGTTATTAGCCTTTGGAAAAAGAGTTCTATATGCGAACCTTATTTATTGTTTTCGGGGTTATCGGCAGCATCTTCCTCGCCAGCTGTGGAGAGGGAGATAATCCCTCTCACCCTTTTCAGTCACGACTTTATCCGGCAGAATTTTCCACCCTTTATGAGGAACTTTCTACGAATCTCTCGAAGCGCGAAAATGAATTACGTGCTGATTGGAATGGCAGCCATGCACCTGTTATCTATGCCGCTACACTCCTTTCTGCAAGCAGCAATAATGGTAGCAAGTTACTCGATCCCACCTTTAGATCGGGAAACAGCCTGATCCTCAATCGACTCGCCACCCTTGGTGTTCAAGGTATTGTGCTTCAGATTAACTATCCCCTTCTCACCTCTAATTTTAACGCCGATGCGCCAGCTTATCTAAAGGCTTACAAAGAAATCTCCGCTGAGATACGCTCGCTTGGTCTCAAAGTCATTGTTGAGCACAATGTCCTGCTCCCCGGCTACGCATTACTTGATCCGACATCCTACTATTCAACCCTGAATAAGAACAGATTTCGCCAAGAGAATTACGCGGAAGTGCGCAATATCATCGAACAAGTTAATCCAGACTATCTATCCCTGGCAACTGAACCTGGTACTTTCGAGTCGGCTCTACAGCTACAAATGTCTACAGCTGACTGGTATGCGTATGTAGCAGGCATCGTAAACCAGGTGCCCGTCGATTTGCCGGATTGTACTACTAAACTCGGTGCTGGCAGTAGTACATGGGAGACGCCAGATTTCATAACAAATTTCGCATCAATAGAAGGCCTCGATTTTATCGATATTCATTCCTATCCACTCACTAACAACGTCACCGATTACCTGAAATTGTTGGAAACGTGGCCAGAGTTAGTACGCGCGATAAATCCTTCTCTTGAGATCATTAGCAGTGAAGCGTGGTTATATAAGGCGCAGGCTTCTGAATTAGGAGGAGACCCAACCAATCCGGCATTCTTAGCCCGGGATGTTTATAGTTTCTGGAAACTGCTTGATTCTCAATTCCTCAATGTATTAACTATTACTGCGCACAATAATGACTATGCGATCATTGCGCCTTTCTGGTCAACCTATTTCTTTGCCTACTTAGATTTCAACGACCCTTCCCTGTCGGGACTTATCCCGATAGAAATAATGGATCGTGCGTTTTCCGCATCTTACCAGGCTATTCAAGATGGGCAAACTACCAGTCTAGGAGATCATTGTAAAGAACTCATTGGGGGCTTCGGCCCTTAACAAAACTACTGCAGTTGACTGTACTTCCGCTGCACTGCGCAGCGGCTAGTGAGCTTTACTACTGAGAGTCCGACGTATCGTGCCAGCGAAGAACAACCTTTTTCAACCGGCCAGGTCATTCTCCTTATTGAAGTAAAAAACAATTCCTGATATTTCTTGGAGTCTTGACGGCAGAACGTAGTGGTGTAGTAGTATGGAGCGAGCAATATTATTGAGGGTCTTTTAAATATTGTTGAAGAACCCATTTTGAATTGAGCTTCTGGATGGATAAGAACCATGACAAATTGTCTTTCCAGTCAAATATTATTTTTGCAAATAGGGAATTAAAAAAAAGATCACAGAACACTTAATAATGTCGTTCGATCATTGTTTTTCACTCGTCTTGATGATCTTTTTTTGATAGGTTTCCAGCCAATCCTTGATAAATTGAGCCTGTTTGATGCGAAAATCATAGACCAGCTCCAGAAAGGGGTCTTTCTCTCCAGCTTTTTCCTCTTTCCATTCGGTGATCATTTTATGGAAGATTTCCTGCTGGGAGTGGATCAATTCGGTAGCGTTCGGCAGAACCAACCAATCATGAAACCGCAGCTTGGCAAGCAGTTCAACCCGAGCTGCCCTGAGCGAAGGGACCGGTTTCCCCACCCAATCCAGAAAAGTTTCCTTGCCCTGCTTTGTGAGATGGTAAACCTTTCTGTCCGGCCGATTTTTCTGCCGCTCCAGTTCTATCCGCAGCAAGCCTTGTTTTTCAAGATCAGAGAGTGTGACATATAGTTTGGTCTGACCAGCTTTCCAAATCATCCCAAACTTTTCAGACAGGATCTGATCGAGCTGATAGCCGTGTCCTGGCTCCTTCATGAGCAGACCTAACGCCAGGTAACGCAGCGGATAGGATCCAAAACCAGTACGTTTTTTTGAACTCACAAGATCTCCTATACCTTCTGATAACTGAAAGGGCTGGTTTAGCTGACTTTATTATAGCGTATCCCTACGGGATAGTCCTCCAAGATTATGATAAATCGGAGGTCTTTGTAAAGCGCAATATTACCTGCTTCGATGATTTATTCGTGATAATTACCAGCAAGTAGAATAAACTTCCTGTTGTCGGGAAGAGTATCTCATAGCCTAACTTCTTACCGACCATAATCGTTCAGCCGCAGATCTTGTTCTCGATAACAGGATAGACCGATCAACATCTAAAACCTCGTAATTCTGGACGCGTATCACTCCGTCAACCATCACCATGCTGACATCGTTTTCATTGAGGTAAAGGAGCATTTGCTCAAAAAGGTTATACTCGCTCAACGGAGCAGGCAGATCTCCGTCTATCAACTGGAGGTCTGCCTTCCAACCGGGTTCAAGCCTTCCTACTTTCTCCAGGTTAAGAGCGCGCGCTCCTCCCTCGGTTGCCAGGTGCCAGACTACCTGGGCCGGCATCACTCCGGGATCTTGATGGTAGGCTTTATGAATCAGGAAGGCACCTCTCATTACTTCAAAGAAATTATCGATGTATCCAACGCTGCCTAACCCCATCGTAATATCTAATGCGGAAAGTTGAGGAATTGGAGCAATGCCACCTTCCACTTCGCAATTCGACAGCGGCTGGTGGCTGACGTGAATCCCACGTTGGGAAATAATCTGAATCTCGGCTTCATCCAAATGGACACATTGTGAGGCAAGCAACCCCGGGCCAGCTACGCCAAGTGAGTCGTAAAACTGCATGGGTTTCAGGCCATATTTGCTCGATGTGGATTCGGGTTCGTAAGTGCCCTCTGAGACATGGGCTTGAAGAAGCACGTTTCTATCGCAGGCCATATCGAATGCTGTGCGTATGAAATCAGGTGAACAGGTGAAGGTCGTATGAATGCACATCAATCCGGAAACCAGGCCATATTCTTGATTGCAGACATCAATGAAATCGGCATTTTCTTTCAGCCCCAGCTCTCCATTTTTTGTGCTAATTCGTTCTGTCGCTTCAAATGATAATATACCTCTCATTCCACTTTTAAGAACACGTTCCTTCTGAGCAACCAAACAACCGGGCAGAGCATATGGCGCTTCAGTGCAATCAAAAAATGAAGTAACACCGCTTTTGAGCATATCAGCGCATCTCAAATCGTTCGCAATGCAAATCATTTCTTTATCTAGCTGGTTTTCTACCAGCGGCCACCAAAAATCTTCGAGAAAGGGCCAAAAACCCGAGGGGGCTTTTTCCAGTGGGATGCCGTGGGCTAAAATTCAGTAAATATGTGTGTGTGTGTTTACGAATCCTGGCGATAACACTTTACCAGGTGCTTCCAGGATTTCATCACCTTTGAACTTTTTTCGCAATTGATCATTACTGGTTACATCAGTAATCATGTTCCTCGAGATACGGATACCCCAATCTTTCTTTGGCACCTGGAGGGCACCAATTATCAACCAATCTGGGAGAATAAACATTCCGTCCATGTATTACACCTTCTTCTCAAATTAGAATACGTTCAGTATTACTTATCTACTCACTCATATTGCCCAAATGAAGAGGCGGAATGGTGCTTTATCGAACCGGCGGCAATTAAATCTGAGGTGTTCCGCATTTCAAATACTTTCCCTTCCCTTTAATTTTCATTGCTATCCCGTCATCGATGAGAACTTCGCCGTGCAGCACCGTTTTTACAGGATACCCCTGAAGCTGAAAGCCTTCGTAAGGGGTGTAGTCGACGTTTTCGTGAAGCATGTTCTGGGAGAGCTTCTTTTTCAGTGCTGGATCGAAGAGAACGATATCGGCATCTGCTCCCGGGAGGAGGGACCCCTTTTGAGGATAAAGTCCAAATATGACAGCGGGATTGGTGCAACATAGGGACACCCATTGATTCAAGCTGATTAAACCTTTGGATACACCATAGGAATAAACAAGTGATAATCTGGATTCTATACCGGGTAGTCCGCCGGGAATTTCTGTAAAACGTTCTCTCCCTAAATCCTTCTGCCCAATAAAGTTGAATGGACAATGATCTGTTCCAATTGTTTGATTGCTTCCGTCTCCTAGGGCTTTCCACAACGCCGCGCAGTCCCCCGTTTTTCTCAGCGGAGGCTGGCAAACAAATTTGGCGGCCTCAAAGCCAGAGTGCTGGTATTCGGCCTCCGTCAACACCAGATATTGGGGGCAAGTCTCACCAAGCACATTCTTCCTCTGCAATTGCGCATTGGCCAGCGCCTAGGCCCCTACGGCTGATGAAATTTGAACGATGTAAATTGGCGCGTCCACGGCCTCTGTCAGAGAAATTATTCGTTCTATTGCCTCTCCCTCAGCAATTGCTGGGCGGCTGAGGGGATGAAAACGTGGTTCCAGTAACAATCATGGTTCCCCCTACCCAATTTCATCAACTTACACTAACATAAAGACTGTTGCTAAAACTGGTGGCGGGTCACATGTTAGCCCACCGCTGAAATATTTATCTATGTTCTATTCCAGGAGATGAAACAATGAAAATTCTAGTATTTGGTGGGTCGGGCAAAATTGGAGCAGCCGTTGCGTGGGACCTCGTAAAGAGGGAAGACGTCACTTCAGTAGGCCTTGTTGGCCGGAATGAAAAGAACCTACGCACTACAAGTGATTGGATCGGAAGCCCGAAAATACAAATACACGAACAAGATGTACTCGATCTTAAAGCAACCGCGGATCTAATGTCAAAGTATGATGTGGGTGTTTCAACTCTTCCCGACAGAAGGACAAGCTATGCATTGCTGGATACGGCAATAACTGCCGGGTTAGATTTAGTTGATGTGCTGGAAGAGTATCATAGGCGGCCAGATCTCGATGAAATTGAGGGTTTAAAACTCCCTGATGGTTTGACATTGAACGAATATGGAGACCTTCTCCATAACAAGGCCATTAAAAAGGGCATAACATTCCTTGATGGTATTGGATTTGCACCAGGTATTAGCAATATCATGGTAGGTGAGGGCATCCGTAAACTTGATGAGGCTGAGAAAGTTGTTGCCCGAGTAGGTGGGATTCCTTCCAAAGCTGCATCCAGCCGCCATCCTCTAAAGTATATGATCACCTGGTCTTTTGAACATGTTTTACGTGAATACATGGTCAACCTTATGGTCCTAAAAGAGGGTAAAGTGGTTTCAATCGAAGCGGGAACAGAGTTGGAAAGTTTTAATTTTAACAAGTTTGATATCAATGAAATATTAGAGTGTGCCATCACTCCTGGTATGCCTAGCATAATATACACGCGAAATAACCTCCAAGAGTTCGCAGAAAAAACTATTCGTTGGCCAGGTCACTGGCAAGGGATTCAAACACTAAAAGAGACTGGTATGCTCCACCTAGAGCCAATTGAGATTAAGGAAATCGCTATCTCTCCCCGCGAGTTTCTTCTTGCCGTGCTTGAGCCCAAACTTATCCCCCATAAGGGAGACACCGATGTATGCGTGATGTGGAACACAGTCACAGGACGAAAGAACGGTAAGCTGTACAGCGTAGACAGTTATTTATGGGACGAAGCTGATACCGACAATAATATTTCTTCAATGGCTCGCGTGACAGGCTTTTCAGCAGCCATTGGTGCAGTTTTAATCGGACGAGGGGAAATTACCACCAAGGGCATAGTTCCCCCTGAGGAATGTTTCAAAGACAAAGCGTATCAATCCTTCATGAAGGAGATTGACAAGCACGGGATCCATATCATGGAAACTTTCACAGAGATTGATGAATAACTGCTATTGACCTGCCTCTGTTACATATGCTAGACAGTAAGTAGTGGTAGTATCGCAGCATAGAGGAGGTAGGTCATTATTACATTCTGATCTTCACCTGACTTTTTGTCTGACGCCCCCTAAAACCCCTCTTTTTCCCCCCTACTTAAAAGCTGATTCTAAGCGTTTTTTGGCAATATCGACAACTTATCCCTTGCTATTTGGTCTTTTCGCCCTTTAATTGCACCTAGATTGCACCAGGAACGGTAATCCTGAAAAATCCCACCTTAATTATTCAAAGAAAAATGAATATTTCGTGCCTTAAATTGACGAAAAATGCACCTAGTGGATAATAGCCCTACCGCGAACCCGAAGTTCAATGGATAGAGACCTTCGATACGCATTCCTCCTCGATTACACTCGGGGTAATGCTGCTCAGGGCAGGCGTCTGCCTTCGAATTGGCAGGAGGGTCTGAAAATCCTTTCCATGGGGGTAAAATCTGTCCATCCTCTCGATGAAATGGACTAAAAAAGATCCATTAAGAACACAAAATCCATCCTTTCCATCCCGGTTGCACCGGCGTTGCACCAGAAACTTTCCGGAATTTAACTGGATTGCCGGCTCGATTCATTTCTTTTTTTCCTGCTTTCTATTTGAATTCTTGAAAGGGATAGATCAATTCTAGTAAAGGCGACTTGATTACACTAACAATCTCAGTTTGATAATTATCCATTTTCAACAAAGCATATCTCTGGTATCTTTGTTCTTAAGTTGCCGTAGGCACGCAGAGCGAGCTGGTTGTAGCTCAGAAACACTTCTTTGACTTCCAGGTCTCAAGAGGCTTATATAACACCAGTTTACCTTGCACAACCATCAAAGTTGTATTTATTAGTAGAATCTACAACATGAAAAACATTCATTATATGCCATTGAGAAAAAATATAACTAATCCAAAAGAGGATTAAACCATGACCTTTGCAATCACTAATCAACATCTCCCCAACGGAGAACACGACCAAATCAATCACCATCAACATGTAGATCCCCATAGTTATAAATCAATCCTAGCTGATGTTATCCTCGGCGGGCAAGATGGCCTCGTCAATGTTTTAGGGATTGTCTTGGGTATTGCAGCAGCTACTAGTGATCCTCGAATTGTCTTGGTAGCCGGTTTGGCAGCTACCTCCGCCGAGTCAATTTCGATGGCAGCCGTAGCTTACACAACCACTCTGGCTGAAACCGCCCATTACGAAAGCGAACGTGAACGCGAATACCGGCATGTCCAAATGGTTCCTGCTGTTGAACGTGAAGAAATCTACGAAATCTATCGCAAGAAAGGCTTTGAAGGCGAGATACTCAATCAAATTGTTGAAAAGATAACCGCCGATGAAGATGTTTGGGTAGGTGTTATGATGGCTGAAGAGCATCAGCTGACCCCCGTCAAGCATCGGGATGCTTTCCGTTCAGCTATCATTGTGGGAATCGCAGCGGTTGTAGGATCGCTCATTCCCATGATTCCATTTCCCTTCTTAAAAGTCACAACCAGCATATGGGTCTCATTAATTATCTCTGCGGCAACTTTGTTCGCGGTGGGTGTTTACAAGGCCCGTACCACCATTGGTCACGCTGGGAAAAGCGGATTTGAGATGGCTGCCATTGGTATGATGAGCGCGCTGATTGGATATTTGGTTGGTTTTGTTCCCAAAATACCAACAACTCCTTAAGGGCTTGAGGTGTCGATAGAAAAATAAGGAAAAAAATGAATTTTATCTAACCTCCATACGGAGAACTATGTAAGGATGATAAAAATCACCTGCTAGCCGGATAGAAATATCCACACTCCAGCGGTGGGATAACGGGATGGGAGTTTGGATTTCCCCCTTCTCCTATTGGTTATAATCTCTCACACATGAAGCACAACCGCTTTTCACTTCAGGAGAGCGGTTTTTTCCATATTAATAATGGCTTGATTTTTTTATTGAATAATGTTATTTTATGCTAAAATATTCATGTTATTGAATATGTAAGTGTCACGATTGCTCAAATGAAAAGAACAAGAGATAACTCCGAACAGACCAGAACCATTCCTGGATTGGTCCCCAATATTAAAATGCTTTCTGAGCAAGCTGGTGATCGATTCCATCTCAACATGCCATCTCAGACATTGAATAGGATATATGTAGACCACCGCAATCTGGAATGCAGGATCTGTATCAGAAATACCTGGCATCACAGCCCTAGCACTATGTCAATAACGACTTACCAGAAATTGATCAGGACATCGAGCGTCTAAATCCTGTCCCAGAGA
>Ga0307421_1000811_pt1 | contig 19937 bp, 22 predicted proteins | sample SalMarWE160270MG_FD_202163 | JGI IMG/M metagenome (GOLD analysis project Ga0307421, IMG submission 202163) | Salt marsh sediment microbial communities from the Plum Island Ecosystem LTER, Massachusetts, United States - WE1602-70 | ecosystem: Environmental > Aquatic > Marine > Intertidal zone >...
AAGAAATTTTTGACTTACTTGAAATAGTTAGAGTATACACAAAATCTTCTAATAAATCTTCTCCTGATTTTGAGCATCCCTTTATCTTCAAAAAGAATAGCCGACTGATTGAACTAGCCAGCCAAATTCATCGGGATTTCTTTTTTTCTTTCAGGTACGCTAAGTTGTTTAAAAGGAACTTTAAAAAGCCGCAATTTGTTAGCAAAGACTATCTTCTCCAGGATGAGGATATTATCGAAATCCATATCTAAATTAAAAATCGCCGGAAAGGATGGGCGATTTTTTGATTAATTAACTTATTTTATATAAAAAAGCCAGGTATTGGGATAATGTATACATACTTTTTGCACTTTTCTGGTAATTTACTTTCGGTTGAATGCTTTTCGTAGTTCAACTTTTGCTTGCTCAAGAATTTTTTTCTGTCTTAACGATAGGTTTTTCCCTGCGCGATTGATGTAAAAATTAAGCATTGACATTGCCGATTGAAACGGCATTCCTTTCCTATTCAGGCTCAGCTCGGCTGATTTTTTAAGGGACCTAGCGATTTTCCGCGGGTCGTCCCAGGTAAAAACGCCTTCTTCCAAATCCAAGGCAAAACTATGTTTGGTTACGTAATCTGACCAATCTTTATTTTTAGATTTTTTAAACATCGGGCGAAAAAGGCATTTCTACTTTCATTTTTTCTATTCTATCAAAAAATCGCCTCAATAGAAAGGCGATTTTTGTAAAAAGTAAAAACTAACTTATTTAAACTATTTTACAGCCAATAGCTCTTTTAATTCTTTTACATCGGTTTCCAATTTTTCTATTCTTCGGCGATGTTCGGCAATAAGAAGTTTCTCTATCCGTTCTAAACGATTCTCCACATTATCAAATCTTTTATTAACTTCCGATTTTTTCGCCGTTTCTAAAAATCCCTTTTGGATCATTCTCGCTAAATCATCTATTGTAACATTTTTCTTTTTCATCAATTTAATTATAGAAAATGCGATCGATACCTGTCAAATCTTAGCTCCACCAGCTTGGAACACAATGCTAGAACCTATTTATAACACACCTAACTTAATTAATTCTTCTCTTAATTGTTCCGGGCTCTGAAAATGAATTCCATAGATTCCTAACTCCTTTGCTGCTTCACTATTGGCAACTTTATCATCTACAAAAACGCAGGCTTTGGCTAAAAGGTTCAATTTCTTAAGTACAATTTCGTAAATTCTTAGGTTAGGTTTAAGAACGCCTACTTCACAGGACCAAAGGAAAATTTTAAATCCTATTTTTTTAAGTCTATCAATTCTCCCTACTTCTATATGAGCTTGGACATGGGGCGGTATAGTATTTGAGATAAGGACTAAGCGAATTCCTCGATTTTTTAACTCAGTTAAAATCTCCCAGGACCCATTAATATCTTTAGTATAATCCTGATAACTCCGAAACCATAAATCTTTTGTAAATTTATGGTCCACTCTTTTACCAATTTTGTTCTCAAATTCTTTCCAAAATGCTTCTTCATTAATCTTCCCTATATTCCACTCCTTTAATAAAGGCTCGCTAATCTCTCTTACATTTTCTTCGGAAGTTTTCAATTCCTTGGCAATCTTCTTATATATTACCTGCCATTCCCTCCCCACCAATACTCCGCCCATATCAAAAATTACCGCTTTTATCATATTAATTTATTCTACCAAAAAACCGCCTTCTTGGCGATTTTAACGGCTCGCTTGGAAGGACAACTTTCGAACCTTTGATTGGGGTAAGGTATTACCCTATCCCAAAATCTCTATGGATTAAAGTGAGTTTGACATAACTTAAATTACATTATATTAATAACTTAGAATTAGTACTTTAATAATTTAATAAAGGAGTAAAAAAATGGAAAAAAGAACTTGGAAAGTTAAAACCGGCTTGGCCCAGATGCTAAAGGGCGGAGTAATTATGGATGTGATTAATGCAGAACAGGCTAAAATTGCTGAAGAAGCTGGAGCCTGCGCCGTAATGGCATTAGAAAAAGTGCCAGCTGACATTCGAGCAGCTGGAGAAGTAGCCCGTATGGCTGATCCAACTATTATTGAAGATATTAAAAAAGCAGTAACTATTCCAGTGATGGCTAAGTGCCGAATAGGCCACTTTGCTGAAGCTCAGGCGCTTGAAGCCATTGAGGTAGACTTTATAGATGAATCAGAAGTTTTAACACCAGCTGATGAGACTCACCATATCTGGAAGCACGATTTTAGAGTACCCTTTGTTTGTGGCTGTCGCGACTTGGGAGAAGCCTTAAGGCGGATTGGTGAAGGAGCAGCCATGATTCGCACCAAAGGCGAAGCAGGCACTGGTAACGTGGTGGAAGCAGTTAGGCATATGAGAACGGTGATGGATGAAATTCGGAAGATTAAAAATATGCCCAAAGATGAGCTTATGGCTGAAGCTAAGAATTTAGGCGCCCCTTTTGAATTAGTTCAAGAAATACACAAAACTGGAAAACTTCCGTTGGTAAATTATGCTGCCGGCGGCATAGCCACTCCAGCTGACGCAGCTCTAATGATGCATCTGGGTGCCGAAGGAGTATTTGTTGGCTCAGGCATTTTTAAATCCGGCGATCCGAGAACAAGAGCTAAAGCAATTGTTAAAGCAGTGACTCATTATAATGATCCTAAAATTATTGCTGAGGTTTCTAAAAATCTAGGTGAAGCTATGCCAGGTTTAGATGTCAGAACTATAGCTGACAAAGACCGTTTAGCTAAAAGAGGAAATTAAAGTGAAATAAAAACACCTGCCAAAAGGTAGGTGTTTTTATTTTTGGAAGAAATTTACTCCCAAAATCCCGTAGTGCTCCGCCAACTGGACAATGTTAGAATCTGTTTGGGGGTAAAAATAAAAAGCGAGCACTAGAAGGTTGCCCGCTTTTTTTGTCAAAATATAATTCCTTTGTTCTGCTATCTATCCTCCCAGTCGTATGTTATCGTTGCTCCACAACCTATACACTTTAATTCTGCACCTGTTCCTCTCTTTTGACCTTGGTGTTCTATCCTCACCGGGTTTGGATACTCGCAGTCAGGACACTTGATACTCAGGCGCAGATATTTACCTCGTTCCTTTACCTTTATATGAGCTACTTTCATCTTTTCCCTCCTTTTTTTGAATTATAATAGACAGAATCCTAAAGTTATATTTTTAGGATATTTTATATTTAGCATTTAAAATTAAAAATGTCAATCCCTAAATGCCCTAAAAATCGGGGCTCCGATAAATTTCAAGCAGAAATGAAAAAATCCCCATAAGGGGATTTTTTCAACTTTCTTACCAGCGATCTCTTTGAGGACGAGACTCTAAAGGCTTAGCTTCGTTTACTGTAACGTTTTTTCCGTCAATCTCTTTACCATTGAACATCTCAATGGCTTTTTGAGCTTCTTCTTCAGAAGACATTTCAACAAAACCAAATCCCTTTGAACGGCCGGACATTTTATCGATAATCACAATTGCCGATTCAACAGTTCCAGCCTGAGAAAAAGTCTCTTTCAAAGTCGCTTCGGTGGTCTCGTAAGATAATCCACCGACAAATAATTTTTTTACCATAATGTGAGCGAAGTGAAAATTATCTCTAGAATTATAATTTTGTAGTAAAAGAATATCCCTAAAAATATAATTGTTCCTTACGCTATTTATAGGCGAAGAGGATAAAATCCTCTTCTTCGTCTGCGCCTTCATAAATGAAGGCTTAATTAATAAGTAAGTCGACCACTGTTTTTATTCTCTTTATTACAATAGTTTACTGTTGACAAGAAGTCAAGGGGGAGGGTTATTTTCATGTTTTCTTCTTCTTAATTTTTTCTTTTTCTCCTTGTGGTAAAGAAGTAAGCCATGAAATAAATGGCCTCCGGAGTTTATCTATAGACCAATCATCATTTTTAAAGAGTGATGCCTTATCTATCCTAAAACGAGAAAGTAAAGCCATTGTAGCTTGCAGATTTAAAGGAGATAATTTGTTATGTTCTGATAAAAATTGTTTTTTTGTAGTCATTTTAAAATAAAAAGCAACTCTTAATCGCATGAGTTGCAAATAGCATTATTTATTACCCATCCGGAATAACGAATATACCTATTTGTGATCCAGGCTCCCAACTGATTCTATCTTATATTAATTCTTTTAAAAAATCAAGCTCTTGTCAAAAACCGTCTATTAGAACTGATAGCATTTCTTTTAAGTTTATTTTTTATTTTAATATTATGGTAGAATAGACATAATTAAAATGTATTTTAAAATGAAACATAAAATCTTTTTTATTTTATTTAATATATTCTTTTTGGTTTTTTTATTCTCTGGAGTTAAAACGGTTGAAGCTTCTGTCCAAACAGATGTCCAAACAGAAAAAGATAGATTGATCCAGCAAATTCAAATCCTTCAAAAAGAAATTCAACGTCTTAAAGCGCTAATTTCAAAATTTAAATTAGAAAAAGAAATCACCGCTGAATCGTATCTAGCAGTAAATCTTTCTGATAATTCAGTTGTTTTTGAAAAAAACATTGATCGATTATATCCCATCGCTTCTATTACTAAACTAATGACTGCCGTAGTTGCTTTTGAAAATATTGACATTAACCAAACAATAACTTTAACAGAAAAAATGCTTGAACCTTTAGGATATAGCCCGTCTCTTTTTTTGGGTTTAAATGTTAGCGCAAAAAACCTTCTAAGGGCTAGCCTTATTCAATCAACTAATGATGCTGCTGAATCTTTAACTTATTTTTTAGAAAAGGGGAAATTTTTGGCTTTAATGAATCAAAAGGCAAAAGAACTTAATATGGTCAATACTTTTTTTTATGACTCTCATGGATTAAATCCCAAAAACCTGTCTACTACCCCTGACATCGCTAAACTTTCAACTTATATTTATGAAAATCATCCAGAAATTTTAAACACTACCAAGTATGATAACTTTTGGCTCCCTAATCAAGCGGGAAGATTGCTCAAATTTAAAAATGTCAATAATTTTTATCAAATTCCTGAATTTATTGGCGGAAAAACCGGTTATTTACCAGAAGCTAAACAAACATTGGCCTCATTATTTAATTTGAACGAAGAACCTATTGCCATTATCTTGCTTTATTCCAAAAATCGCCAAACTGATACCTTAAAAATCCTTAACTGGTTCAAAAATAATCCTGTGCTTTAATGAATAACTTTCAATAAATTAATAATGAATGCCTTTTAAAAAAAATCGCTGAAAAAGCGATTTTTATCATCCTATAATGCTCGGTCTAGCGGACGATTTTAGAACCTTGAGATGGGAAGAGGTATTCAAATATCCCAAGATAGCTTTAAAACAAATAAGGGAGTTGACTGAAACCGCAAAACAGTGAATAACTTGGTTATACTGATTTTTTAAGTTCAATTTCAGGCAATGTTTTTCCTGAAGGTAAAGTAGCTGCGCTATCTAACTTTCCCTTTCTTTCTGTTTCAGAAAATCCGTGACTTTTATAGAAGTTTATTGCGTTTAAATTGTATTCAACAACATTTGTATATATAGCCATATTATTGCTTAACCATTTAAATACCTTTGTTATTAGTCTATTTCCTATTCCTTTACCTTGATATTCTGGTAAAACATATATCGCCAAAATTCTGTCTTTCCCTTTTTCATTGCCTGCAGAACAAAAACCTATTATTTTCCCTTTTTCTTCTGCTACCCAAGTTCGCTTGCTCTTATCTTTGTATCTTTCTTTTTTTTCTTCAATCTTTTTTCTTCCCTCTGAAGTATCATCATCTTTAAATTTACTTTTAATATCCTCTAAAGTTATCCCCGCTTTATCATTTGGATAAGTATTTATCCAAGTTACCTCTTGGACCTCCCTAATCCCATATACATCACTAGGAACAGATTTTCTAATTTTTATTTCTATATTTTTCATTCCTTTATTCTACCAAAAAACCGCTTTATCAAGTGCTTTTACAAATTTCGCTTCTTTTGTAGGGCTTCCTTCATATTCATTCCATAAATTAGATACTTTATTTCCGAGTTTTAAAGGTAGGCTTTCTTTAAGTTTTTCCATCGCTTCTTTTTCATTTCTTTGTTTTTCTTCTTTTGATACCTTACCATCAAAAATTAAAACTTGGTCTATATCCCCTGTAATTGCTTCTACAATATCGTGAATAATAGCAATCTCTAAGGCGTGCTCTATATTTATATCCAAATTTAATTCATCAGCTACTATAAATACCATTAAGACCAATCTCCACGAATGCGCAGCACTTGAGTCTTTTAAATCTTCAGGCATGTTTTTTACCTCACTAAATCTGAAAGTTAATTTTAACTTTCCTACTTTATGTAAAAAATCGAAAATTTTACCTAAATTTTCTGAGTTAAAATTATTATTCATATTCCTATTCTACCAAAAAATCGCCATCTTGGCGATTTTCCTTACGGCGACTTATTTTGAATAAATACTGGAGGTAGATTCTCCACCATTAACTGAATATAGCCCACCAGTGATATAATTTGCTTCATCTGAAGCTAAAAAAACTGCTATATTTGCAACATCTTCAGGTTTTCCAATTCTTTTCATTGGATTTAACTTTTTGTATTCTTCAATTTCCTTTTCTGAAGAAAAAACATTTCTTAATAATGAGGTATCTATTGGTCCTGGCAATATCACATTTACTCTTACTCCCTCTGATGCATATTCTTGAGCCATACACTTTGTAAGCATTATTATTGCTGCTTTTGTCGAGCAATAAGCAGGAGATTCTGGCTCAGGGGCAACTCCTATTCCTGACGAGATATTGATAATATTGCCTTTAGTTTTCTTTATCAGGGGAACTGCGTGTTTGGCCATTAGGTATGTTCCTTTTAAATTTATATCCACAATTTTATCCAACTGCTCCTTTGAGGTTTCTTCTACAGATACCTGAAAATATACTCCAGCATTATTTACAAGGATATCTAATTGTTTAATCTGACCAAACGCCTTTTCTATTTGTTCTTCTTTACTTATATCAACTTGATAAAATTCTACTCCGTAATTCGGTTTCTCAATATCAAAAACTATAACCTTTGCTCCTTCTCTAATAAACCTTTGAGCAATGGCTCTTCCAATTCCTTTTGAGCCACCAGTTACTAAGGCAATTTTGTTAGTTAATTTCATAATTTTGCTGCGGGGGAACGATTCGAACGTTCATCTTGGGAGCCAAGGTCCCAGGTGCTACCATTACACCACCCCGCATTATTAATATTTTTGGCAAATTCCTTCAATCCATCCTGCTATTTTTCTGTTAAAATTACTACTTCTTCTTATATTAACTCTTAATAAGCCGTAATAATCTTTACCAATATTTTTTCTTTTTGTATTTATTTTGTGTTTCTTCCATCTAATTCTTTGAAATTGAGTTAGAGGAAAATTGGTCATTTTTGACCAATATTTCTGGACTTCCTTCTTTCTTTCAGTAGTAGTCTCATGAAGGTAAATTTCGCAAAAAATATCTCGTTTAGGAACTTTACATATCTTTTGGGTCCATTCTAAAAATAATCTTATCATCTGTGGATCTGAATTGCCAAATTGAACATTACTTGACTTAGTCCTTTCTTTCGATCCTTCTGCCCAATAAAGAGCAGTACCAACAAGCCACAATTCGCGAGTAGATAGCCTTTTTATCTCATTTCTTGCTTTATCTTTAATCTCTTTAGTAATAGCTAATCTATAATCTCTCTTAGCCATCGCTCCTCTAAGAGCAGCGGCGACTCTTTTTTCTGTAAGCCTTTGTTTTTGTTTTTTGGCCAATCCAACACTTCTTAACCACAAAGATAAAGTAGATTTAGCTACCGGAACCTCTTTTAAAATTTCAGAATAAGAAAATCCTCTTTTTCTAAGCTTTATTGCTCTTTCTTTTTCTTTGAGTTTTAATATCATGAACCACGAATTAATATTTTTTAATCATATCACCGTGGTTCAAATAATACAAGCTAAACGACCCCGGAATAATTACTCCCCTACTCCGATTGCTTCAATTATTGCTAATTCCAAGGGTAATTGGGGTATTGAGGAATATTTCATTTTATTTTCAGCTTCGAGGAAAAGCCCTAAAATATTTCGAAGCTCATCTTCTTTAAAGAAAGCTGATTGTTTTTCAATTTTTTGAAATTCCTCTTTGGTCAAACCGGTAATTATTGAATTTCCTTCTCCTCCGCCGGTCATTTTTAAAATTAAAGTCTGTCTTAAATAATTAATCAGAGCTTTGGTAAAATTTTGAAGGTCTAATCCTTTATCAATTGTATCGTTTAAAAAAGTAATAGCTTCTGAAACTTTTTTTTCGGCAATAAAATCGCAAAACTTGCTCACCAAGTTTATCTCAACCAATCCCAGTAAATCCTTAATGTCTTCCGCTTTTATTTCTTTCCCTTCCCCAGAAGTTCCGGCGAAAGTTAGAGTCTGGTCCAATAAACTTTCTCCGTCTCTGATTGAACCTCCAGAATTCAAGGCAATTAATTCCAAAGCTGCTTTTTCGATTTTAGCTTTTTCTTTCTGGGAAATAATTTCTAATCTTTTAATAATTTCCGGCAAGGTTAGTTTTCTGAAATCAAATCTCTGGCAACGAGAAATGATGGTTGGAATCATTTTATGAATTTCGGTGGTGGCTAAAACAAAAATGGCGTGAGCTGGCGGTTCTTCTAAAGTTTTTAAGAGGGCATTGGCAGCTTCTTTCGTAAGCTGATGACTTTCATCAATTATAAATACCTTATATTTTGACTTTGTAGGTACGAATCGAATTCCATCTTTTAATTCTCTCATTTCATCAATTCCCCGATGGGAAGCAGCATCAATTTCGATTAAATCCATTGACCTTCCTTCCATAATTTCAAGGCATGACGAGCATTTATTACAGGGCTCATATTGGTCATCTTTTCGATTTTCGCAGTTAACTGCTTTTGCTAAAAGCCTGGCAATTGTAGTTTTTCCTGTACCGCGTCCGCCGGAAAACAAATAAGCATGGGAAATCATCCCTGTTGAGATGGCGTTGGTTAAAGTCTGAACAATATGTTCTTGACCGATAATTTCAGCAAAAGTTTGCGGTCTGTATTTGCGATAAAGGACCAAATTTGTCATGCGAGTAATAACGAGCACCGAGCACATAATTTATTTATGTGCTCGGTTTCGCTTCGCTTACTTTTTAAATACAATAAATTTGGATGCTAAAAAATTCCAGACCCAGGCAAATAGAACAGCAGTAAATGCCCCAACATTTGCCCACATTTTCTCTGTTATACCATATTGAGTCCCAATAATATTCACCACAAAAGAAGCAATCCCCACATTGATAAAAAGACCAATGGTAGTTACTACTAAAAACTTAGAAAATTCCTTGGGAGCAAAAACTTTCTCTCTTTTGCGAAAAGTCCAGTGTTTATTCCAAAAATAACTATTAGTAGTAGCGACTAAAAAAGAAATGCCTTTAAAAACCGAAAAGAAGAGACCGGTAGCAATACCTGAAATCCAAATTAATCCATTTAGTAGCCCTAAATCAATAAAAGTATTAAGAGCTCCTACCAAAATCCACTTTGCTGCCTGGTAAACAATTAAAAGCTTTTTACCAATATAGGAAGAAAGGAACATTCCAAGTAAAGAGAGAGGAGGAAAAACAATTAAAAGCAACCAGCTATAAGGAAAGCTTTTCCCGATATTTTTCAACCCAATAAAGAAGAAAACTCCTATTAGGAAACCGATTATAATACTGATTATTGCGTCTACTTTTTTCATTTCTTTATCTTATCATAAATTTTCAAAAAAATCAAAATAATGGTAAAATAATTTAATATGTTAAAACTCTACAATACCCTATCTCGAAAAAAGGAAATCTTTAGATCAAAAAAGGCAAAAAAGATAAATATGTTTGTCTGCGGGCCGACGGTTTACGATTTCTCTCATATTGGACATGCCAGGACCTATATTGTTTTCGACGTGATTACAAAATATCTAAGAGAAAAAAAATTTGATGTTTTTTATCTTCAAAATGTTACTGATATCGATGATAAGATTATAAAAAGAGCAAAAGAGAGAAAGATTTCTCCCCAAAAATTAGCTCGAGATTTTGAGAAGGAATATTTAAAGGATATGAAAAGTCTAAAAATTGACAGCGTAACAAAATATGCCAGAGCCACAGACCATATTAAAGAAATTATAAGCCAGGTTAAGAGACTTTTAAAAAAAGGATATGCCTATCAAATAAAAGACGGTATTTATTATGATATTTCAAAATTCAAAGATTACGGAAAATTGTCAAGGAGGACGGTTTTGCAAGCTGAAGATGCAGTATCAAGGATTGATGAGACGAAAGAAAAGAGAAACAAAGGAGATTTTTGTCTCTGGAAATTTTCCAAACTTGGTGAGCCAAAATGGCCAAGTCCTTTCGGGCATGGCAGACCTGGTTGGCATATTGAAGATACAGCTATCACTGAAAAATATTTCGGTTTCCAATATGATATTCATGGTGGAGCCAGAGATTTAATTTTTCCTCACCACGAAGCTGAAATTGCTCAGATGGAAGCTATATCCAAAAGAAAACCTATGGTTAGATATTGGCTCCATTCAGGCTTTCTAACTGTAAAAAGTCAAAAGATGGCAAAGTCCTTGGGTAATTTTATTACCATAAGAGATTTTCTAAAGAAAAATTCTGCTCGAGTCTTAAGACTTTTTGTAATTAAAACTCTTTATCAATCCCCTATTGACTATCAAGAAAGGGCAATTTTACAAACTAAAAGAGAATTAGAAAAAATTGATGAATTCATAGATAAAGTCAAAAATCAAAAGCTAAAAGCTAAAACTACAAATAAAAAGTTGAAATTATTACCTAAAATAGAAAGTGAATTTGAGAAAGCGATGGATGATAATTTTAATACTCCAAAAGCCTTAGCTTCAGTTTTTCATTTAATTAGTCGGGGAAATTATCTTTTTGATAGAGGTAAGTTGACCTCAACTGATGCTAAAGATATTTTAAACTTTTTAAAAAAAATTGATAAAGTTTTTGGATTTATCTTCTGGAAAAAACCAAAAGAAAAAATCTCTGAGAAAATTTTAAAGCTGGTTAAAGAAAGAGAAAAATATCGCAAGTTGAAAAAATGGAAAGAAGCAGATAATCTCAGAAAAAAAATCAAAAAACAAGGCTGGTGGGTCAAAGATACTAAAAAGGGCCCAAAATTAAAAGCAATTATAAATTAAAAAAGGCACCTCTTGAGAAGTGAGAAGCGCCTTTAAATTACTCTAAAATTGGCCTTCTTCGCAGTTTTTTCTTTTCGGAATGCCGTTTTTTCCCTAAAAGTCGTCTCCTCCTTATATAAACTGGCACTCCGGTTGAAACTCTTCTTTTCCTTAGCTTTTTTGACTCTCTTAGTTTTTTTTGAAGCCGCTTAAAAGCAATCGCTAGATTCTTTGCCTGAGACCTTCCCTTAACAGTTATTCTTATCCCAGAAGGAAAATGATAGAGTCTAATTCCAGTTTGTTTTCGATTCGCTCTTTGGCCTCCTTTGGTAGAAGCCCCGAATCTAAAAACCTCTGTCTCCTTTTTTAAAGTTCCAATATCTGTTTCATACATTGTTTTTCCTCTCTCCCTTTTATGCTTTTATTATAGCAACTTCAAACAAAATTGTCAACTCGTTGCCAACCTTTTTTCCATTTGCTATACTGTAATTGATGGATATGGGTAATGAATTTTCAAAAAGTGAATTACCAGAAAAACTGCCTCCTCAAAGCATTGAAGCTGAAAAATCGCTTCTTGGCTGCTTACTTCTTGACAAAAATGCCATAATTCGAGTGGCTGATTTTTTGCAACCTCGGGATTTTTATAAAAAAATTCATCAGCAAATTTACCAGGCAACAATTGAACTTTTTGAAAAAGGAGAGCCCATTGACCTCCTATCAGTTTCTACCCGCTTAAAAGAAAAAAACCTCCTTGAAGAAATTGGCGGGGCAAGTTATTTAACAGAGCTCATAAATTGCGTTCCCACTGCCAGCCATGTTCTAAACTACGCCAAGATTGTTCAGAGAAAAAGAATCCTCCGAGATTTAATTGAAGCCAGCCAAGAAATCGGGACTATGGGCTATAATGAGTCAGAAGACGTTGATATTTTATTAGATAATGCTGAAAAAAGAATTTTCAGCATTGCTCAGAAAAGCTTAACTCAAAATTTTTTACCCGTTAAGGCCACCTTAGAAGAAGCTTTTGAAAGGATTGACAGATTATCCAAGCACCAGGGAGCTCCCCGGGGACTTCCTACTGGTTTTGTCGATTTAGATAATATTCTGGCTGGTCTTCAAAAATCTGACCTTATTATTTTAGCTTCCAGGCCAAGTTTGGGAAAAAGTGCTCTCGCTTGTAATGTTGCTGCTAATATTGCCACGAACGATAAGGTGCCGGTCGGTATATTTTCGCTTGAAATGTCAAAAGACCAGGTAGTAGATAGATTAATTGCCGGGCTGGCTAACGTTGACTTATGGAGACTGAGGACGGGCAGACTCTCTGATGAGGGCGAAGATAATGATTTTTCAAGAATCCAACAGGCTCTGGGTATTTTATCTGAGGCCCCAATCTATATTGATGATGCCGCTACTTCAAACATTTTACAAATGAGAGCAATGTCCCGTAGATTGCAGGCAGAAAAGGGACTAGGGTTAATTATTGTTGATTATTTACAATTGATGGAACCGAGAAATCCTGCAGTCAATATGGTTCAGCAAATGACTGAGATTTCTCGTTCTTTAAAAGCTTTAGCCAGAGAAATTAATGTTCCGGTTTTGGCTTTATCACAATTATCAAGAGCAGTAGAGCAGCGTTCTCCCCAAATTCCACGATTATCTGACTTGAGAGAAACCGGAGCCCTGGAGCAAGACTCGGATGTGGTTTTGTTTATACACCGTGAGGATCGCTACCGGTCTGATACTTCAAGAAAAAATATTGCAGACATTATAATAGCTAAGCATCGTAATGGTCCGGTGGGAAAAATTGAATTATATTTTGATGAAAGACGAGTCAGTTTCAGAAATTTAGAAAAAGAACACGATGCATCCTAAATCTATCCAAAAACTCATTGATATCTTCTCTAAATTTCCAACGGTTGGGCCGCGAACTGCTGCCCGTTTTGTTTTCTATTTAGTCAAGATACCGAAGGAGAAGATTAAAGAACTTATAAAAGCAATTGAAGAATTGAAAGTCAAAATAAAAATTTGTCCCCTTTGTTTTAAATCATTTGAAGCGGGTGAAAGCGAAGGAGAACTTTGCTCCATCTGTCAAGATAAAATTAGAGATAGAAGTTTAATTTGCGTCATAGAAAAAGAGGTTGACCTGGAAGCTATTGAAAAGACCGGTAAATTCAAGGGACTCTATTTTATTTTAGGGGGCACAATTTCCGGGCTTGAAAGGGCAAAGCAAAAAGAAGAAATTGAAGAAAGAATTAAAAAACTAATTAAGAGAGTAAGAAAAGAGCGAATCAAAGAAATTATATTAGCCCTCAATCCAACGACCGAGGGCCAGAATACGAGCTTATTGCTTCAGAGAAAGTTAAAAAATCTGGGAATAAAAAAAATTACCCAGTTAGCGAAAGGATTACCCGTCGGCGGGGAATTAGAATACGCTGACGAAGAAACTTTATCTTCAGCTCTGGAAAGCCGACGAGAGAATAACAAATAACCAAACAACAAGACACAAACTGCTTGGTTGTTGAATATTGATTATTGGTTATTGTTTGGAACTTGTATCTTGTATCTTGGTAATTTCAATCTCGGTGAAGGGCTGACGATGGCCCTTTTTTACTTTGTAGCGAGTTTTTGGCTTATATTTAAAAATGATTACTTTTTTACCTTTACCTTGAGATAACACTTTACCAATAACCTTGGCCCCCTTGATTAATGGACATCCGATGTCTATTTTTTTACCCTTTTCCAATAATAAAACTTCTTTGAAGGTAATCTCTTTACCTTCTTTGGCATCCAACTTTTCAATTTTTATTTTATCTCCTGGAGTCACAACGTATTGCTTACCTCCAGTTTTAATTACTGCTAACATATTCTAAGAGTTTTGTTTTACTTTTTTTAATTTTTTAGTTTCGTCAACCTCGGCTAATCTTTCCACTCTTTCTCCAAGTAAAGAAAGCCGTTTTCCTGAGGTGTCATAAGCAGAACTAGCATCTCTTAAATGGTTTCCCAGTTTTCTAAAATCGTTCTTTAATTTTTGAGCATCTTGATAAACACGGTCAAGTCTTTTTAGAATTTGCTGAGTTTGACGAGAAATCTGCATACTTCGAAACCAATGTTCGATTGTTCGCAAAGCTGAATAAAAAGTATTAGGTGAAGCTAAAGTAACCTTTTTTTCTTGAGCATATTTTACTAAATCTATTTCTTTTGCCATTATTTCATAATAAATAGCTTCCGCCGGAATATACATTAAAGCGTAATCAAGAGTACCTTCTGAAGGCAAAATATATTTTGAGGCAATCTTATCTATATTAAATTTCACGTCTCCAATAAATTTTTTGCGATAAAGAACTATTTCTTTATCAGATTCAGCTTCTTTCATTTTTTCAAAATTGACAGAAGAAAATTTAGCATCAATTGGCAACAATTTGCCATCAGGAAGTTTTAATACTGCATCAACTTGTTCTCCAGAAGAAAAAAGATATTGAGCCTGGTAAAGTTCTTTGGGGAAATGCTGGCTCAAGACGTGCTCTAAAGAAGCTTCTCCCCATTGCCCTCTAAGCTTCGGCGCTTTAAAAATCTCCTGGAAAGAGGAAATGCCCTTCATTGTCTCCTGAACTTGTTTTAATTCTTGACGAATTTGAACTGTTTCTTTTGTAAAAGAAGAAATTTGTTCATGCATTGCCCGAGAGGTCCCATCCACATTTCCTCGAATCTCCTTTAATTGGTTAGTCATTAAATCAGTTAATCGTCTTTCTAAATCTCTTATTGCTGTTGTCTGGCTGCGGTCAATTGCTGATTTTCTAATGTAAAAAAACCAAATTGCCGCTCCTCCAGCCACAATTAGAAATAATATTAAAGCAAAAAGGGAATTGTCCATGTTATGGTCTCGGTCGGGGCGTCCCGCCAGGCGGGCACGCCTCGCGACCCGTCCAAAATTGTGGAAGCAATTTTGGAGTAGAGATTAACCTATATTAACATTACTTCATTAAAATTTCAAATATGACAAAGAGAATATAAATTCCTAATAAAAATAAGGCTTCTTTTTTGGTAATTTTTTGACCGCTTCGAACTACCCATAGGAAAAATATAGCTGAGATTATCAGAAAGAACCGGCCTATGGCAAAGGGTGAAAAGTCAACAATCTCAATTGGACAAATTAGAGCAACAATCCCCAGTACCAGGGTGGTTGGAACCATAATTGAACCCATCAAATTACCAAGAATCATCCAGGTCTGGCCCTTTCTGGCAGAGGCAATTACAAAATAGGCTTCAGGTAGAGTATTCCCTAAACCAACAATTAAAATTCCAATTATGGCTATCGACAAATTAAAACTTCCAGCAAAAAATTGAGCTGATTTAACAATGCCTTCGGCAGCTGCTAATAAAAAGATTATTCCCAAAATTACTTTTCCGAGGTCTTTCATAAAAACTTTAAATTCTTTAGCAGTAGAAATTTTGTTTTCTTCATAAACTTTTTTAAATCTTTCTTCTTTGGAAAAAAGCCAAAAGACGTAAAAAGTGAAAACTAAAATTAAGAAAATTCCGTCTCCCCTGCCCAAAACCCCATCTAAAATTAAAAGTAAGGGTAAAATGGCAATGCAGATAGTAAAAATTGAAGAAGTTTGAACCATCCTGCTTTCAGCTGGAAGGCCTTTAGCAATTAAAGCAGCTATTGCTACAACTATTGTTAAGTCAACGAGATTTCCACCAACTATGTCGCCAAAAGAAAGTTGAGGAATTTTATGAAGAGCTGAAGAAATGCCAACAAAAAGATTAGGTAAAGAACCTACAAAAGCCATAACAAAAAAAGCTACCACAAATTCCCTCCATTCTAAAAATCGAGCCACTCTAACTAAGGCATTAACTAACCATTTCCCCGACCAAAAAAGTAAGGCAAAAGAAGCTAAAAAAATGAAAATATAAAATAAAATCATATTATTTTACAAAATATATTATTTCATAAATAATCCCTCCCAAAAATATTAAAACTAAAGGATAAATTAAGAATTTTCTTTCAGGTCTAATTTTCTGGTACATTAATAAAATTAAAATTCCATCAATACCAAGCATTACTCCACCAACAACAGATATTACCGGAATAAAGCTTTTAATTCCAATTAAAAAAAGAATCAGGGGCAAAAAACAAATAATTACCCAGGCCAAATTTTTTCCAATTTTTAAATCATACCAAAAAACTTTCTTTAGGGTAAGACCCAAAACAATAAACGAGGTGAAGGTTGTTAAAACACCAAAACAAAGTGCTAAACTAACTACTCCATCGCCTAAAACATCTTTTAGTCCGGTTAAGGCAGATTCTGTGGTTTGAGGTCCCGTAATGCCTAAAATTAGATAAATAAAAAAGAGATAAACAACTATCGGAATTAAAATGGCAATGGGAATAATTTTTGAAATTATTTTTTTTTGCCCTCCCAGCATTTCCTCAACTTCCGGAATTAAAGCTGCTCCCCATAAAGAAAAAAGAATGGCGCCGTAAGGCAAAAATAAGTGCGAAATATCAGGAATAGGAAAAAGATTTTCGATTTTTAAAAAAGGAAATCCTTGAAGGGAAGTAGCAATTAGAATAATAAAAAACAAAATTAGTCCCCAAAATTCGATTTTGGAAATGGCTTTAATTCCCCAAAAAATAAGGCCTGCTCCCAGGACAAAATATAAAAGAGTATAGAAAAGATTGCCCCCACCAAAAATTGGTGATAATAAATTTGTCAAAAACTCTCCACCAATAATTAGATAAGCTAAGATTGCTCCGAAAAGCCCCAAAATTGTAGAAGTAAGAGCTATTTTTCCACCAAAATTTCCTAAATGAAATTTAGCAAAACCAGGAAGTCTCTTAAAATCAGGTGTCTTTTGAGCTATCTCTCCAAAAAATAAATGAACCAGAATAACTAAAGCTCCTAAAACCAAAAAATAGCCAAGGATTACACCAAAGCCAACCTTTGAGGTGATATAAGGCAAAGAAAAAAGCCCAACGCCAATAATGGTTCCAGAAAGCATAGCTATTGGATAGATAAATGTTTTAATGTTTTTAAACATATTCTTTTTTAGTAATAAAATGCCATTTGGTAACTTCAATTAAAATTATATTTATTAATCCTAAGCCTAAAATTAGTTGCCAGTCAAAAAGATTTAGGGGAACTGTTTTTAAAAGTGTTTGTAATGGAGAAAAATAAAGAGAAGATATCAGCATTATAATACCGAAAATCCAGGCAAAAACTAAAAATTTATTGGCGAAAGGATTTATCTGCCAGAGATTCTTTCTTAAACTTTTACAAGAGAAAACATAAAAAACCGAATCAACGGTAAGTCCGACAAAGATTATTGATCTAATATGAGAGATTTCATAACCAGAATATTTTATTAGCCAGAAAAGGAGCCCTAAAAGTAAAAGGTCAGTCACTAATCCGATAATAAAAATTAAGGCCTTCATCTCCCGGGTTAAAAGAGGAACATCATGGCCTCGGGGTTTCTGCTTCATTAGGTCTTTTTCTTTTGGTTCAAAAGCCAAACAGAGGCCGAGGGGCCCATCTTCAATAAGATTCACCCACAAAATTTGAGTAGCTAAAACTGGAAGAGGCCAGCCTAAAAAGAGACTTATTCCAATTAAAATTATTTCGGTAAAACTATCAGATAATAAATAAGTAATAACCTTTCTAATATTATCAATAATTGCCCTCCCTTCTTCAACTGCCGCCACAATAATAGAAAAACTATCATTTAATAAGATCAAGTCTGAAGTTTCTTTTGCCACTTCGGTTCCAGAACCCAAAGCTACTCCAATGTCGGCTTTTTTGAGCGCCGGAGCGTCATTAATTCCATCGCCGGTCATTGCCACCACTCTTCCTTTTCCTTGCCAGGCTTCAATAATACGAAGCTTATGTTTTGGCTCAACCCTGGCATAAATTTGAATGTCTTTTACTTTTTTTAGAAACTCTTCATCTGAAAGTTGATCAAGCTCTTTCCCTTCCATAATATTTCCTTCTTTTACTTTAAAACCCAACTCCTCAGCTACAGATTTTGCCGTCAATTTATGGTCACCTGTAATAATAATTGGACTCATTCCTGCCTGCCTACAAACTTTCATTGCTTCTTTTACTTCTTTTCTAACCGGGTCCTTTAAGGTGATGAAACCAAGGAAGGTTAAATCCTTACACAATTCCTCAAGTTGCAGAGGTCGGACCTCTGCAACTTTTCGGGAAGCTGAGGCAACGACTCTTAGTCCTTTTTGAGCTAGTTGTTCTAATTTTTTTTCTAAATTTTCCTTATCTTCCTTTTCTAAGTTTGAAAGGTCTAAAATTTTCTCTGGAGCTCCACAAACATACAAAAAACTTCCCTCATTTTCCTCATATAAAGTGGCGGCAAATTTATTTATTGGATTAAAGGGAACTTCAGCTATTTTCTTTTTTTTGAATTCTTTTTTTGGGTTAATTCCAATAGCAAAACCAGCTTCAAGTAAAGCCTTATCAGTTGGCCTCCCTCTGAAAATCCATTTTTCCTTTGGCTCTGCAGGGTTTTCGATGAAAGCTGCTGAAGTTAAAGTAGCCGCTTTTAGAGTTAGAAATTTATCACCTATTATATCGCTTACTTTCATTTTTCCCTCGGTTAAGGTGGCGGTCTTATCGCTACAAATCACCGAAGTACTCCCCAAAGTCTCTGCTGAAGCTAATTTTCTTACCAATCCCTTCTTTCTTAATATCCTTTGCATTCCGAGAGCCAAAATCACTGTCATTGCTACTGGTAATCCCTCAGGGATAGCAGCTACCGCCACGGCTACTGCCGTCGTAAACATTTCCACAAACTCTTTCCCGGCTGCCATTCCTAAAACAAAAATAAAAAAACAAATAAAAGCGATGATAATCCCGACAATTCTAGAAAAATTGGCTAATTTTTTTTGATAGGGAGTTTTTTCTTCTCTAGTCTCCTTAATTATTTTAGCTACTTTTCCAATTTCAGTTTGAACTCCTACTTCAGAAACTATCGCTTTTCCCGTTCCATCTTCAACTACACAACCCATATAGACCATATTATCTCTATCAGCTAAAGGTTTCTCTTTTGGCAAAACCTCTGACAATTTTTTTGCTGATAACCACTCCCCTGTCAAAGCCATTTCATTAATTTTTAAATCATGGCATTCAATGATTCTGCCATCAGCTGGGACTTTATCTCCTGGATTCAAAATAATAATATCGCCAGGAACCAATTCTTCTGAATCAACAATTTTTAAATTTCCTTCTCTCAAGACTTCAGCTGTATGTTTAACCGCTTTTTTTAACTCACTTAAAGCCTGAGATGCTTTGTTTTCCTGAAAAAACCCAACAATTGTATTTAAAAAAACAGCGCCAAAAATAACAATGGCGTCAGTATAATCTCTCAAAAACAAAGTAATAACTCCCGCTATCGCTAAAATATAAATTAGAGGGCTTCTAAATTGCTCTAAAAATACTCTTAATCGAGATAAAGGCTTCTCTTCTGGAAGTAAGTTTTTGCCTGATTTTCTTTGTCGCGATTTTGCTTCTTTTTCAGATAAGCCCTTTTTAGAGTCAGAATATAATAATTTTGTTACTTCTTTCCAGGTAAGATTATGCCAAGAGATTTTTCCCATTAACTTATTATATCCAAAAAAGAGACTAATTAGAAGTCTCTCAAAAATTGGTGGCCTCATCGGGATTTGAACCCGAGTTACAGGGATGAGAACCCTGCGTCCTAAACCGCTAGACGATGAGGCCAGAGAAGTGAGGCTGTTGGTTAAT
>Ga0307421_1000814_pt1 | contig 19918 bp, 19 predicted proteins | sample SalMarWE160270MG_FD_202163 | JGI IMG/M metagenome (GOLD analysis project Ga0307421, IMG submission 202163) | Salt marsh sediment microbial communities from the Plum Island Ecosystem LTER, Massachusetts, United States - WE1602-70 | ecosystem: Environmental > Aquatic > Marine > Intertidal zone >...
TCGTCATCTCCGAGGCGGTACGGCTGGCCAAGGAGTACTCGACCGAGCGGAGTGGAGCGTTCGTCAACGGGGTGCTGGCCCGGCTCGCCGAGCTGGAGCGCCCGGCCGACTGATTTCAGCCTCGCGGGCGGCGTGCTACCGTGGCCTCGCACTGTCCTTTAACCCGGTCCGGTGAGGCCGGAAAGGAGCGCCACAGATGAGTCTGCGTACGCCACGAGCCACCCCGCGGGTGGCCGTTTTTTTACCATGCGCGCGGTGATGGACGCAGCCGACATGGCCCGGGCGCTGCGGCGCATCGGCCACGAGATCGTGGAGCGAAACCGCGGGGTCGACGATCTCGTTCTCCTGGGCATTCACACGAGAGGGGTTCCCCTGGCCCAGCGTCTCGCCCGGGAGATCGCCGATTTCGAAGCTGCGGTACCGGTCGGTGAGCTCGATGTCGCCCTTTACAGAGACGATCTCGATCGCCGCCCCAAAACCCGGATCGGCGCTACCAGGGTCCCGGTCTCGATAGACGACCGGGTTGTGGTTCTCGTCGACGACGTGCTCTTCACCGGCCGCACCGTGCGCGCCGCACTCGACTCGATCGCCGATCTGGGCCGGCCGCGTCGTGTCGAGCTGGCCGCGCTGATCGATCGGGGCCATCGTGAGCTGCCGATCCGCCCCGACTACGTGGGGAAGAATCTTCCCACGTCGCGCCGGCAGCGGGTGATGGTGCACGTCTCGGAGATCGACGGCAACGATCGGGCGTTCGTCGAGGAGGCGGTCTGATGCGGCACTTCATCGACATCGCCGATCTCGAGCGCCACGATCTGGAGTCTCTGCTCGATGAGGCCGACGGGTTTGTGGAGATTCTCGAACGACCCATTCCCAAGGTGCCGGCCCTTCGGGGCAAGACCGTGACGACGGCCTTTTTCGAGCCGTCGACGCGTACTCGGCTCTCGTTCGAGCGGGCGGCCAAGGCGCTCTCGGCAGACACGATGAGCTTCGCTCCCGGAACCTCCTCGCTCTCGAAGGGCGAGAGCCTCAAGGACACGGTGCAGACGCTCGAGGCCATGGGATCCAATCTCCTGGTGGTGCGGCATCGTGCCGTGGGGGCGGCGCGCCGGGTGGCCGATTGGACCTCGATCCCGGTGGTGAACGGGGGCGACGGTGCCCACCAGCACCCGACGCAGGCTTTGCTGGACGCTCTCACCATCAGGCGCCACTTCGGCAAGGTGGAAGGGCTCCATGTGGCCATCGTCGGCGACATCCGTCACTCCCGTGTGGCGCGATCCAACATCCTGGCCTTCTCCGCCCTCGGCGCCCGGGTGACGCTGGTGGCACCGCGTACCCTGCTTCCCGTCGTCACCGATGGGTGGCCGGTGGCGGTGAGCCCGTCTCTCGATGAGGTTCTGGGAGAGGTCGACGTCGTCTACCTGCTGCGGGTGCAGATGGAGCGGGGCGGCGCCACGGTGTTCCCCTCACTGCCCGAATACGTGGGGCGTTTCGGCATGACCCGCCGGCGTTTTGCCCTGTTGAAGCCGGAGGCGATAGTCATGCATCCCGGTCCCATGAACCGGGGCGTGGAGATCGCCGACGAGGTTGCCGACGACCCCAGGACGCTCGTGTTGGAGCAGGTGGCCATGGGGGTGGCGGTGCGTATGGCCGTTCTGTTCCGCCTACTCGGGGGTGAGCTCGATGAATGAGATCGTTCTCACCGGAGGTCTGGTGGTGACCCCGGGCGGGGTGGTGCAGGCCGACGTGAGGGTGGTGGGAGAGACCATCGTCGGGATCGGCCGCAAGATCGCTGCCGGCACGGCAGACGTTCTCGACTGCTCCGGCTGTTGGATCGGCCCTGGGCTGGTCGATCCTCATGTGCATCTACGGGAGCCGGGCCAGGAGTGGAAGGAGGACATTGCCTCGGGGTCGATGGCTGCGGCGGCGGGCGGCTTCACTGCGGTGGTCGCCATGCCCAACACCGAGCCGGCCATCGACAGCGGCCACATCGCCCGGTTTGTCGCCGATCGGGGACGAGCCGTGGGTCTTGTCGATGTTTTCCCGGCCGGATGTGTGACCGCGGGCCGTGCCGGCGAGCGGCTGGCTCACCTGGATGAGCTGTGGGCCGCCGGCGTGCGGGTGTTCAGCGACGACGGCCCCGCGGTGTTCGATGGCGGGGTGCTGCGCCGGGCCATGGAGTACCTGGGTGATCTCGGTGGTGTCGTCGCCCAGCACGCCGAGGATTTGGGGCTATCTGCCGGCGGTCACCTGCACGAGGGTGAGGTCTCGTCTGCTCTCGGGCTCCAGGGAATCCCGGCCGCGGCGGAGGAGGTGATCGTGGCACGGGATCTGGCCATTGTTGAGCTGACCGGGGCCGCTTACCACGTGCAGCACGTGTCCACGGAGGGTACGGTCGAGCTGGTGCGGCAGGCCAAGGCCGACGGACTGCCGGTGACCGCCGAGGTCACGCCGCACCACCTCAGCTTCGATCACCGCGCCGTGCTAGGCACCGACTCCGCCTTCAAGATGTACCCACCGCTGCGGTCGCCCGAGGATGTGCAGGCACTGCGGCGCGCCTTGGCCGACGGGATCATCGATTGTGTCGGCACCGACCACGCTCCCCACGCCGCCCACGAGAAGGATGTGCCGTTTGAGGAGGCACCCAAGGGTGTGATAGGGCTGGAGACGGCCGTCGGCGCCGTGCTGGGCGCGGTGGGCCTGGGGCCGGAGCAGCTTTTTGACCGTATGTCGGTGGCGCCGGCGCGTATCGCCCGCCTCGAGGACCACGGCGGTCTCCTGGAGGAGGGTGCCTCGGCCTCGGTCACCGTGATCGATCCCGGTGCGGAGTACGTCGCGGAAGATTTCCTGTCGCGCTCGGCCAACAGCCCCTTCCGGGGCCGGTCGCTCACCGGAGCGGCGCGCCATGTACTGCTCCGGGGCCGGATCACGCTGCGGGACGGGAAGGTGGAGGCGTGAAGCCGGGCTTGCTCGTGACTGCCGACGGGGCGGTTTTTTGCGGTGAGGCGTGGGGGGCCGAGCAGCCGGTGACGGGCGAGGCGGTCTTCAACACGGCCATGAGCGGCTATCAGGAGGTAATCAGCGACCCTTCTTACGCCGGCCAAGTGGTGGTGATGACCGCTCCACACATCGGCAACTACGGGGTGACTGCAGCCGACGACCAGGCGGCGGCGCCCTGCTGTTCCGCGCTGGTCACCCGGGCGCTGGCGAGGCACCACTCGTCGTGGCGCGCCGAGGGGTCGCTCGACGGGTACCTGCGGCGGCACGGCCTGGTCGCTCTCAGCGGCGTCGATACACGCCGGCTGACGAAACATCTTCGTGACCAGGGCGCGATGCCCGTTGCGGTAGGCACCGGCGACGATGTTGCCGCACTCGCCAAGCTGGCGGCGGCCGCGCCCTCGATGGCGGGTCAGGATCTGGCCACCGGGGTGGGGACCCGGAAGCGCTACGTGGTGCCCGCCGCCGGATCGACTCGGGCCCGGGTGGTGGTGTTTGATTTTGGGGTGAAGCGGGACATTCTGGGACAGCTCGCCGGCCGCGGCATCGAGGTTGAGGTGGTGCCCCCGGGAACGTTGGCCGAAGAGGTCGAGCGGCTCGAACCCGACGGTGTGTTCCTGTCGAATGGGCCCGGCGACCCGGAACCGCTTGCCGGGCCGGTGGCGGCGGTGAGGTCGCTCCTGGGCCGGGTTCCCATCTTCGGCATCTGCCTCGGCCACCAGATTCTCGGCCTGGCTCTGGGAGCCAAGACCTACAAGCTCACCTTTGGTCATCACGGAGGCAACCATCCGGTGCGGCGCTTGGGCGACGGTGTCGTGGAGATCACGTCGCAGAACCACGGGTTTGCCGTGGACCTGTGGTCGCTCTGCGACGGAGAGGCCCCGGAGCGGGCTGGTCTCCCCGGTCCCGAGCTCCTGCCCGAGCGGGTGGAGACCCCGTTCGGGACCGTGATGCCCACATACCAGAACCTCAACGACGGGACTCTGGAAGGACTGGCCTGCGCCGATGTGCCGGCGTTTTCCGTTCAGTTCCATCCGGAAGCCGCCCCGGGTCCTCACGATGCCTCACATCTTTTTGATCGGTTTGCCATGCTCGTGGGAGTGGGCTGATGCCTCGGCGCGACGACCTCGAGACGATCCTCGTGATCGGCTCCGGCCCCATCGTCATCGGTCAGGCTTGCGAGTTCGACTACTCCGGCACCCAGGCCACTCGGGTGCTGCGCGAGCAGGGGTACCGCGTGGTGCTCGTCAACTCGAACCCGGCCACGATCATGACCGACCCCGGCCTGGCCCATGCCACCTACCTGGAGCCGATCACCCCCGAGGTGCTTGAGGCCATCATGGCCGTCGAACGCCCGGACGCCCTGCTGCCCACCCTGGGGGGACAGACCGCGCTGAACGTGGCGGCTGCGCTGTCGCGAATGGGTGCCCTCGAGCGCTACGGGGTTGAGGTCATCGGGGCGCGTATCCAGGCCATCGAGGCGGCGGAGAATCGGGCCCAGTTCAAGCGGCTTATGGAAGGCGCCGGGCTGGCCGTTCCTCGCTCCTGCTATTGCGGCTCGCTGAGCGAGGCCGACGAAGCGGCAGAGGAGCTGGGGTATCCGCTGGTGGTGCGGCCCTCGTACATCCTCGGCGGAGGCGGCACCGGCACCGCCGACGACCCGGAGGCCCTGCGCCGCGTCGTCGCCGCCGGCCTTAGGGCCTCTCCGGTGACGGAAGTGCTCGTCGAGGAGTCGGTGGCGGGGTGGAAGGAGTTCGAACTGGAGGTCATGCGGGACCGTCGCGACAACGCGGTGATCGTGTGCTCCATCGAGAACTTCGATTCCATGGGGGTGCACACCGGTGATTCGATCACCGTGGCGCCGGCGATGACGCTGTCCGACCGCGAGTACCAGGAGATGCGGGACGAGGCCATCACCTGCCTGCGGGTCATCGGCGTCGACACCGGGGGCAGCAACGTGCAATTCGCCGTGAACCCGGAGACGGGCCACCGCCTCATCATCGAGATGAACCCACGGGTCTCCCGCTCCTCGGCGCTGGCCTCAAAGGCGACCGGGTTTCCCATCGCCAAGATCGCCGCCTGCCTCGCCGTCGGGTATACGCTCGACGAGATCCCCAACGACATCACCGGGGCCACCCCGGCATGTTTTGAACCCGTCCTCGACTACGTGGTGGTCAAAGCGCCCCGTTTCGATTTTGCGAAATTCCCCTCTACGCCCATCCGCCTTGGCACCGAGATGCGCAGCGTCGGAGAGGCGATGGCCATAGGGCGCACTTTCCCCGAGGCACTACAGAAGGCACTGCGCAGCCTGGAGAACGGGCGCCGGGGCCTGAACGCCGATCCCGCCGAAGCGCCCCTGCTGGAGATGACCGACGAGGATCTGTGGACCCGCGTTCGGGTGCCGTCTCCCGACCGCGTGTTTGAGGTCGGGGAGGCCCTGCGCCGCAGCTTCGATTTGGCCGAGCTCTCCCGAAGTACCGGGGTCGATCCGTGGTTCCTCGACCAGATGGCACTGATCGTGGAGGAGAGGAAGGCGCTTGCTGGCGCCGCGCCCGAGGTTCAGGCGGCTCGGCGGGCCAAGCGGCTTGGGTTCTCGGATCGCCAGCTGGCGTATCTATGGGGGATCGGCAAGGACGAGGTGGCCGATCTGCGCCGCTCCTGGGAGCTGAGCCCCACGTACAAGACGGTGGATACCTGCGCCGCCGAGTTTGTGGCTCGCACGCCCTACCTCTACGGAACCTGGGAGGACGAAGACGAGGCGCCGCCGCCGGGATCACGCACGGTCATGGTCATCGGCTCCGGCCCCAATCGAATCGGTCAGGGCATCGAATTCGACTACTGCTGCGTGCACGCCGCTCAAGTGCTCTCCGAGATCGGCTACGAGACGGTCATGGTCAACTGCAACCCGGAGACCGTGTCCACCGACTACGACACCGCAGACCGCCTCTACTTTGAGCCCCTCACCGAAGAGGACGTGCTGGCGGTGGCGGCGGTGGAGCAGCCGGTGGCCGTGGTGGTGCAGCTGGGGGGCCAAACTCCACTGCAGCTGGCCCCGGCACTGGAGGCGGCGGGGCACACCATCGCCGGCACTCCTCGTGAGGCGATTGACCTGGCCGAGGATCGGGAAAGATTCTCTGCGGTATGCCGTGGCCTCGGCATACCGCAGCCGCCGCACGGTCTGGCCAAGTCGGTGGCCGAGGCCGAGCGTATCGTCGACGACATCGGCACGCCGGTGCTGGTACGGCCCTCCTACGTGTTGGGAGGCCGCGCCATGCGTGTGGTTTGGGGCCGCGAGGAGCTTCTCAGTTATCTGGGGGAGCTCTACGGGGCGGTCCCCGGGGGAGAGGTGGACCTGACCGCGGCGCCGGTGTTGATCGACCGGTTCCTCGAGGCCGCTGATGAGGTCGACGTCGACGCCATCTACGACGGCGAGGACCTCCTGATCGGCGGCGTCATGGAGCACGTCGAGGAGGCCGGGGTGCACTCGGGCGATTCGGCGTGTGTGGTGCCTCCGCACGGTATTTCCGATACCGCCCACAAACGCATACTCCATTACACGGGCGAGCTGGCCCGGGAGCTGGGGGTACGTGGGCTGGTCAACGTGCAGTACGCGGTCAAGGGCGACGAGGTGTTTGTGCTGGAGGCCAATCCGCGCGCCTCGCGTACCGTGCCTTTCCTCTCCAAGGCCATCGGTGTGCCTCTGGCCAAGATCGCCACCAGGGTCATGATGGGGGAGAGTCTGCGATCGCTTCGGGACCAGGGTGTGCTGCCGGTCTCTCACGAACCGCCTTTTGTCGCCGTCAACGAGAAGGTGCTGCCCTGGGAGCGGTTCCCTGAGGAAGACACGGTCCTGGGCCCGGAGATGCGCTCCACCGGTGAGGTAATGGGTGTGGGGTCCGATTTCCCGAGTGCCTACGCCAAGGCGCTGCTGGCTGCAGGGCATCGGATTCCCCGAGGAGGAACCGTGTTCTTTTCCCTAGCCGACCGTGACAAGGAGGCCGGGCTCGCTGTTGCCGAGGTCTTTGTTGGATTGGGTTTCCGGCTCCTGGCCACCAGCGGCACGTCGAAACACCTTGCCGGCAAAGGATTGCCCGCCACTCACGTGGACAAGGTCGGCGAGGGCCAATGGGATCCGGTGCGGCTCATTGAGGAGGGAAAGGTCGATCTTGTGGTGAACACACCCCGGGGGCGGCGCGCCCGCGGTGACGGGCAGCTCATCCGGCGCGCGGCGCATCGCGGAGGGGTCCCCTGCGTGACCACATTGAAGGGCGCCGCCGCGGTGGCGCGCAGCCTGCAGGAGGCCGGAGCGGTGACCGCGGTGAGCAGCCTGCAGGAGCGTCACTCGTGGACCTGAGCACTCGGCTGGGGCCGCTGAGGCTGCGCAGCCCTCTGGTGGCGGCCTCCGGAACGGTGGGATCCGTGGCCGACTTTGCCGCGGTGGCATCGTTGCAGGCCTACGGCGCCGCCGTCGCCAAATCCGTCACCCGGACGCCGCGACCCGGGCTGCCGCCGCCGCGTCTAGCCCCGGTGGCCTCGGGCATGCTCAACGGCATCGGCATCCAGAATCCCGGCATCGAGGCCTGGCTGAAGACGGTGGCGCCTGGCCTCGCCTCGCTGGAGGTACCGGTCTGGGGCTCAGCGGCGGGGGAGACCGCAGACGAGTTTGCCGAGGTGGCCGCCGGTCTTGCTGCTGGCGGGGTGGCGGCGGTCGAGGTGAACCTGTCTTGCCCCAACCTCGAGGGCAGGATGTTCTCTCTGGATACCGAGGCTGCGGCGGCGGTCGTCTCCGCGGTGCGGCGGGAGGTTCTGGTGCCGGTGGGGGCGAAGCTGTCTCCAAATGCACAGGACATCGTTGCGGTGGCGGGAGCCGTTGCCGAGGCCGGCGCCGATTTTGTTGTGCTCACCAACTCGATATGGGGTGCGGCCATCGATTCCTCGACACGGCGGCCGCTGCTCTCGGGAGTGATCGGCGGGTACTCCGGAGTACCACTTCGGCCGATCGCGCTGCGGTGTGTTTTTGAGGTGCACCGGGCCCTGCCGGAGCTGCCGATCGTCGGCTGCGGCGGAGTTCGGCGTGGAGAAGATGTGGTCGAGTATCTTCTCGCCGGCGCCAGCGCGGTGGCGGTGGGTACGGTGCACTTCGCCGAGCCGCGGGCGGGCAGGCGTATCGTGCGCCAGCTCTTGGCCTACGGCCGCAAACACGGTGTAGAGCGGGTGGAAGAGCTGGTGGGGGCGGTGGAGCCGTGGTGAGCCCGCCCATCATCGTGGCGCTTGATGTGCCCGATGCCGAGCAGGCGGTCCTGCTCGCAGAGCAGGTTTCCCCTCATGTCGGGGCTTTCAAGGTGGGACTGGGCCTGCTTCACGGCTCCGGGCCGAGTGTCATCGGGGAGCTGGCCCGGATGGGGCCGGTCATGGTGGACGCCAAGCTTCACGACATACCCACCCAGGTGGCAGCGGCGGCACGACGGCTCGGTGAGCACGGAGCGCGCTGGATCACGGCTCATGCAACGGGAGGCGTTGCCATGCTCGAGGCCGCCGCGGACGGCCTTGCCGCCGGCTCTGCGGGGCGAGAGGCGGGGGTGCTCGCCGTCACGCTGCTGACGAGCATCGGCGATTCCGCCGCTGGGGACATATTCGAAAACACCCCGGCCGAGATCACCGCGCGGTTGGCGGCTTTGGCCGCCGCAGCCGGGGTGGAGGGCATCGTCTGCTCTCCACTCGAATTGGCGATTGCCGTCGAGGCGGCCCCCGGTCTGTTGCGGGTCACTCCGGGAATCCGGTTGGATGGAGTGGCGGCCGAGGACCAGCATCGCACCGCCGGTCCTCGTGAGGCGCTGGACCTGGGGGCCGACCTGCTGGTGGTGGGAAGGGCAATTATCGGCGCTGACGATCCTGCCCGGGCAGCAGAACGCCTCCGCGCCGTGGTCTGTGATGGATAGAGTGCGAGGCGGGTACCGAGGAGGTGCATGGGACCACCGAGGCTGACTCCGGAACAGCGGGCACGGGCGCTCGAGAAGGCTGCCGCGGCCCGTCGTGCCCGGGCCGAGGTCAAACGTTCGCTCAAGGAGGGTGGGCTCACCCTGCGTCAGCTTCTGGAGAGGGCTGACCGCGACGAGATGATCGGCGGCATGAAGGTGGATGCGGCGCTCACCTCGCTCCCCGGACTGGGGAAGGTGAAGGCCATCCGCCTGATGGAGAAGCACAACATCGCCGCGAACCGCAGGCTGCGGGGGCTCGGCGCCAAACAGCGAGAGGCATTACTCGACGCTCTTTCCCGATGAGCCCCGCCGTGGCCGCCTCATCGTCATCTCGGGTCCGTCCGGGGTGGGGAAGTCGAGTGTCGTGGCGGGGCTGTCGAAACGCCTGCCGTTCCACTTCTCGGTGTCGATGACGACGCGCCCGGCGCGCCCGGGAGAGGAGGACGGTGTCGCCTACCACTTTGTCGATCGGGAACGATTCGAATCGGCCGTTGCGGCCGAAGAGCTGGCCGAATGGGCCGAGTACAGCGGCCACCTCTACGGGACGCCGCGCCGGGCCATCGAAGAGCACCTGGCCGCCGGTGCAGACGTGGTGCTCGACATCGAGCTGCTGGGATCCGAGCAGGTGCGGGCCGCGTTTCCCGAGGCGATCCTGGTGTTCATCGAGCCGCCGAGCGTGGAGGCCCTGGAAACTCGGCTGCGGGGGCGGGGCGATACCAGCGACGGCGACGTGGCCTCACGGTTGTCGGTGGTTCGCTGGCAGATGGAGCGGGCGCGACGCCTCTTTGATCATTTTGTGGTGAACGACAGCCTTGATCGGGTGGTGGACGAACTGATGGGTATACTGTCCCGCCCCCTACCTACCGGCGATCCCTCATGATGATCGAACCCCCCATTGAGACCGTGCTGGAGCGCACGGAGAACCGTTTCACGCTGGTGGTGCTGGCGGCTCGCCGCGCTCGCCAGATCAACGCCTACTTCAACCAGCTCGGCGAAGGTTTCGGCAGCTACGTGCCTCCTCAGGTGCATTCGTTGTCGCGCAAACCCCTGTCGATCGCCTTCGAGGAGATCGCCGCCGACAAAGTCACCGTCGACAGCGGCGAGTAGGCATGCTCGCCGGTAGGCGGATCGTGCTCGGTATCACCGGGGGCGTCGCCGCGTACAAATCCGCCTACCTGGCCCGGCGGCTCGTAGAGCAAGGCGCCGAGCTACAAACGATCATGACCGAGTCGGCCGGCCACTTTATCGGCGCGCAGACGCTGGCGGCCATCACCGGGTCGGTGCCGCATACCGAGTTGTTTGGCACGTCGTCGGTCAGCCCTCACATCGAGCTTGCTGCCTGGGCCGACCTGATCTGCATCGCCCCGGCGACGGCGGCGACGATGGCGCGTCTGGCGATCGGTCTCAGTGAGGATCTCCTGTCGGCCACCGTGCTCGCCACCGAGGCGCCAGTGGTGCTGGCTCCGGCCATGCACACCGAGATGTGGCAGCACCAGGCCACGCGGCAGAACACGGAGACCTTGCTCGGTTACGGGTATCACATTGTGGGCCCGGCCACGGGAGCGCTGGCCGGCGGCGACGCCGGGCCGGGACGGATGTCGGATCCCGAAGATGTGCTGGCCGCGGTGCACCAGGCCCTCGGCGCCGGAGCTCTCAAAGGGTGGAGGGTGCTGGTGAGCGCCGGAGGAACCCGCGAGGCCATCGACCCGGTTCGTTACGTGGGTAATCGGTCGTCGGGCAAGATGGGCACGGCCATCGCACTGGAGGCGGCGAGGCGGGGGGCGGCCGTCACCCTCGTGACGACTGTGCCGGGGCCCGGCCATCCGGGCATCGAGGTGGTCGATGTGGAGAGCGCCGAGGAGATGGCGGAGGCGGTGTGGTCCCGGGCCCGCGGTGCCGATGTGGCCGTGCTGGCCGCCGCCGTGGCCGATTTCCGTCCGGCACAGCCGGCACGGGCAAAACTTCGCCGCCGCACCGGGCCGCCGAAGATCACCCTGGAGAAGACCCCAGACATCCTTGCCGGGGTGGCCGCCATGGAGAGCCGACCTTTCCTGGTGGGTTTTGCCGCCGAGACCGGGCCCATCGAGGAGGCGATGCCCAAGGCCAGGGATAAGGGTGTCGATCTGCTTGTCGCCAATGATGTGACTGCTCCGGGCGCCGGGTTTGGGTCGGAGGCGAATCAGGTCGGCCTCATTCGCCCGGACGGCACCATCGAGGCGTGGGAGCTGATGCCCAAACGCATCGTGGCGGCTCTTCTCTGGGATCGCATCGTCGAGATGCGGGAAGGCTTGGAGAGCTGATCGGGCACCCCGTCGTCCGGGTGGTGCCCGATCTGCCTGCATTTGCCGTCGACGACGGATTCGCCTACGCCGTCCCTTCCGGGCTCGATCTTGAGGTGGGGGCCGTGGTCCGGGTTCCGCTCGGCGGGCGCCGGTTGCGCGGCTGGGTTGTTGCCGTCGATGAGCCGGAGCGTGACGGGCTTCGTGAAGTGCTGGGGCGTTCGGGCGAGATGCCCGTTTTCACCTCGGGGCTGCTGGAAGTGCTGCGCTGGGCGGCACTCCACTATGTGGCGCCGTTGTCGACGGTCGTCACCAAGGCGGCCCCTCCCAATCTTCCCCGGCGCCGGGCGCAGCATTTGCCCGCGCCGGTGGAGAAGATTCCGCCGTCCCCGCTGCCGGAGGTGAGCGCGGCGGCAGCGGCGGGTCGGCGTGTGGGGGCGCATTACGTTCTCGACCGTGCTCCCTGGTCTAGGGCCATCGCCGGGCTGGTCGGTCCCGTGCTCGCGGCAGAACGGAGCGCTCTGGTGGTGGCGCCGTCGCTGGTCGAGGCCACCGGGATCGCCGCCGATCTCGGGGGGCAGTATGGGGGGCGTGTCCTGCTCGCATCCTCCTCACAGCCGGCGGCCCAGCTGACCCGAAGCTGGACTGCTGCCGCGTCTTCGGCGGGACGGGTCCTGGTCGGCACGCGTGAGATCAGTTTCTGGCCGGTGGCGAACCTCTCGCTGGCCTGCATAGTCGACGAGGGACGGCGCGGCATGAAAGACAAGTCGACGCCGACGACGCATGCGCGGGACGTCTTGTGGCGTCGTGCCATGATCGAGCGGTTCTCCCTCGTCCTCGCCGGGTCGGTCCCCACCGCAGAAGCACTGCATCGTGCCCCATCCGTCGTGCCCGCCGCGGGGCGCCTGTGGGGTCTGGTTGAGGTGGTCGATCGCACCGAGGAGCCTCCCGGAGGCGGTGTTCTCACCGAGAGGGTGCGGCGGGCCTTGGGGGTCGTGGCCGGGCGCGGGGGCCGGGTGTTCCTGTTTTGCGATCGACGGGCCCCGGCGATGCGCTGCATTGCCTGCAGGACGTTGCGTATCTGCCCCGGCTGCGGAGCCCGTCCCGAGGGCGGTGACTCCTGTGCCCGCTGCGGCGCACAGCTTGGCGGATGCGCTTCGTGTGGTGGGGGCAGGTTCGAGCCGCTGGGTGCTCCTGTGGGCCGTGTGCTTGCCGAGGCGGCGCGTGTGGTGGGAGCGCCACTGGTAGGCGAGCCCGGCAGCGGGCGCCCGGTGATCGTGGGCACGGAGCGGGATCTTCCCGGCATGGAACCGGTGGACCTGGCGGTGGTGACCGATGCCGACGGCGTGCTGCGCCTTCCCCACTACCGGGCGGTCGAGGACGGGTTTCGTCTCCTGGCTCGGGTCGCCGCCTCCACCGGCAGCGGGCCGGGCCGCAGGACGATGGTCCAGACGGCGGATCCCGGACATCGTGCGCTTGCTGCCCTGCGGCGGGCCGAGCCCATCGGGTTGGTGGAGGACGAGGTGAGACGCCGCGCCGGCGTCGGCTTCCCGCCCGCTGGCGAGCTGCTCGCTCTTGAGGTCGGCAGCGCTCCCACAGGGGCCGACTCGGCTCTTCGGGATCTGATGTCCGCGGAAGTTGCCGTCTATGGTCCGGCGGAGCGCCGCGGACGTTCCCACTGGCTGCTGCAATCACACGATCTGCATTCGGCACGTGTCGCTCTGCGGCGCCTTGTCTCCGATTGGCGCGACGGAGGGGCCAGAGTCCGGGTCGACGCCGATCCCATCGATCTTTAGGCATCGGTTGGCCGGCCGGTGCTGGGCTAGTGTGGCCGTGCCATGGCGATCTTCCCGATCCGAACCTTTCCCGATCCTGTTCTACGCATGCCGGCGGCAGAAGTCGCCGCCATCGACGACAGCGTTCGGCGGCTGGTCGACGACATGTTCGAGACCATGTACGAGGCTCCGGGTGTTGGTCTTGCCGCGCCGCAGATAGGTGTATCGCTGCGGGTGATCATTTTTGATGTTGGCCAGGGTGCCTGTCACCTGATCAACCCGGTGATGCTCGAGACCTCAGGATCCTGGACCTACGACGAGGGGTGCCTGTCCGTCCCCGGACGCTACTGGGATGTGAAGAGAGCCGCCTTTGCCCGGGCTCGGGGTCTGAATCTGGATGGTGAGGAGACCGAGTATGCCGGCGACGAGCTGGTGGGGCGGGTGCTGCAGCACGAGCTCGACCACCTCAGCGGCCTGCTTCTTCTGGAGCGTTTGCCCAGGAGAATCCGGAGGCAGGCTCTGCGTGAGCTTCGTGAGGAGGCACTGGGGCTGGGGGGACCACGATGAGGGCGGTCTTCTACGGTACCCCGGCGGCTTCGGTGCCCATTGTGGCCGCACTTGTGTCGGTTGCCGAGGTGGTGCTGGTAGTGAGCCGGCCCGATTCCCGGCGAGGCCGGTCGGGCACACCCGTTCCGCCGCCGGTGGTGGAGGCCGCCCGGTCCTGGGGTCTGCCCCTGGCGCAGCCGGAGCGGCCCGACGACATGCTGGACCGAGTCCGGTCTCTCGGCGCCGACGTGGGCGTCGTTGCCGCCTATGCGCATAAGATCTCGCCGAAGCTGTTGGCGGTTCCGGATCGGGGTTTTGTCAACGTTCACTTCTCGCTCCTGCCGCGCTGGCGGGGCGCCAGCCCGGTGACGCGGGCCATCCTCTCCGGTGACACGATCACGGGGGTGAGCCTCATGGAGATGGACGAGGGCCTCGACACCGGGCCCGTCCTGGCCCAGGAGACGCTCGGGATAGAGGCGCAGGAGACCGCCGGAGAGTTGACGGCGCGCCTGGCCTTTCTGGGCGCCCGGCTGCTTGCCGATCGCCTGCCGGAGTACCTGGCCGGCTTACTGGAAGGGTCACCGCAGCCGGATCAGGGGATCACCGAGGCCGGCAAGGTAGAAGTCGAGGAAGCCTTTGTCGACCCAGTGGTCTTCCCGGCCCCGCGGGTGCTGAGAATGGTGCGGGCCTTCAATCCCAATCCGGGGGCGTGGACCACCGTTGGCGGGTCGCGGCTGAAGCTGTGGGGGGCCCGGCCCTGGGACGGGGCCGGGACGGAGGCCGGGCTTGCCGCGATGGTCGAGGGCCGGGTCGTTCTCGGCACCGGCGACGGCGGGCTTGAGCTGATCGAAGTCCAGCCGGCAGGCAAACCGCGTATGGCCGCGGCCGACTGGATGCGGGGGCGTCGCGCCGAGACGGCGCGTCTCGGTTAGCGGATGACGATCTCGCCCAGCTCTTCCTCGGGTGGCGGGTAGGCCATGTCCAGCTTTTCGAGGGCGTCGACGATGACCGAGGCGACCACAAGGTTGCGATACCACTTGCGGTCGGCAGGCACGATGTACCACGGGGCGTATTCCGTGCTCGTCTTCGACAGCGCGGCCTCGTAGGCGGCGGTGTAGTCGTTCCAGCGCTCACGTTCGGCCAGGTCGGCCGAGCTGAACTTCCAGTGTTTTGTCGGTTTCTCGAGGCGTGCCCGGAGCCGTGTGGCCTGTTCCTCGGCTGAGATGTGCAGGAAGAACTTGAGGATGGTCGTGCCTTCCTCGGCAAGCAGGCGCTCAAAATCGTTTATGTGGTCGTAGCGCCGGGACCACACCTCCTCGGGCGCGAGGTTGTGCACCCGCACCACGAGCACGTCCTCGTAGTGACTGCGGTTGAAGATGGTGATCTCGCCGCTCGCCGGAGTGTGCTCGTGCACGCGCCACAGGTAGTCGTGGTCGAGCTCCTCGTCGGTCGGCGTTTTGAATGAGGCGACCTTCACCCCCTGCGGATCGACGGCCTTGAAGACGTGGCGTATGGTCCCGTCCTTGCCGCCCGTATCCATGGCCTGAAGCACGATCAGCACCTGGTGACGGTCTTCGGCGTACAAGAGCTCCTGAAGCTCTCCAAGTCGTTTGGTGAGCTCGCGCAGCCTTTCCTTGGCTTCGCCCCTGGACTCGGCGAGTTTTGGGTCGCGCGGGTCCCACTCGGTCAGTCGAACGGTGGTGCTGGGTGGAACGTGATAGAGGTCCATGCCGGGAGACTAGGGGCTACCCAGAGCCGGGGCAGTGCCGGGGCGGGCAGGTGCCGGGCCATTTCCGGTGTTGTGTTGGCCGGAGCCGATACACTCGCCGCGCGTGTCCAGATCAATCAAAATCGCACCCTCGATCCTGAACGCCGATTTCACCCGTCTCGGTGAGGAGATTCGCGGTGTGGAAGGGTGCGCCGATTTGTTCCACCTCGATGTCATGGACGGCCACTTTGTGCCGAATCTCTCCTTCGGCATCCCGGTCATCCGGGCGGTGCGCCGGGTGACGAAGCTCTACCTGGACTGCCACCTGATGGTGTCGAATCCGGTGTCGCTATTTGCCGCGATCAAAGAGGCCGGGGGAGACCTGGTCTCCGTCCACATCGAGGTTCTCCCGGATCCAACGGCTGCGGGGGTGGCAGCTCGGGACCTCGGCCTCGATTTTGGGATCGTGATGAATCCTCCGACTCCATTCGAGGCCGTGCGGCCCTTTGTTGAGCTCTGTGACCTGGTGCTCGTTTTGTCGGTTGCGCCCGGGTACGGCGGACAAGCGTTTATCCCCGAGGTTCTGCCCAAAATCGAAGCAGCGAGAAACTTTGTTGACTCGGAGGGTTTGCGTGCCGATATCGAGGTCGACGGTGGCATAACACCGGATACCGCACGGCTTGCCCAGGCCGCAGGCGCCAACGTTTTCGTCGCCGGGACGGCGATTTTCCGTGCACCGGATCCGGTTGCCGCTGTGGAACAGCTGCGAGGAGCAGTCGGAGACGAATGAGCGAGCGGATTCTCGTCATTGACGATGATCCCGACGTGATCGAGTTCACCAGGCTGAACTTGGAGCGTGAGGGATACGAGGTGGCCTGCGCGGTCAGCGGACGTGACGGTCTCGACGAAGCGGCGGCAGCGGCACCCGACCTCGTGCTGCTCGACGTCATGATGCCGGACATCGACGGTCTCGAGATCCTCAACAGGCTTCACCTGAATCCATCGACGTCGAACGCGGCGATCGTTCTGCTTACCGCCAAAAGCGCCGCCAAAGACCGCATCCGCGGGCTGGAGATGGGCGCCGACGACTACATCACGAAGCCTTTCGACATCGAGGAGCTAGTGGCCCGTGTGGGAGCCGTGCTGCGCAGGTCCAAGGCGATGCGCGACCTGTCGCCTCTCACCGGTTTGCCGGGCAATTTCCGTATTGCCGAGGAGATGGAACGCCGGGTGATGAGTGGGCGGCCGGTGGCCATCGTGCACGCCGATCTGGACAACTTCAAGGCCTACAACGACCACTACGGGTTCATGCGAGGCGACAACGTCATCAAATTCACCGCCAACTGCCTGATCGAGTCCGCGGTCGAGGTGGGAGATCCCACGTGTTTTGTCGGCCACGTCGGTGGTGACGACTTCATCGCAGTCATGAGCCCCGAGGTCGCCGAACAGTTCTCCAAGGGCGTAGTGGAGCGTTTCGACGACGGCATCCTCGATTTCTACGACACACAGGATGCCTTGCGGGGCTTCGTCGAGGTCATCGATCGCCGCGGAGAGCGGCACGCCTTTCCCATCGTTTCCATATCGCTCGGGGTGGCCAACAACTTGCGCCGCACTTTCACCAGCGAATGGGAAGCCTCTGCGGTGGCATCGGAGATGAAAGAGCACGCCAAGACCCAGGTCGGTTCCTGCTACAAGGTCGACCGGCGCTCGCGCTAGGGCTCATTCGAGTTCATTCCCGGCCTCACTAGAATCTGTCCTGCCTTTCTTCGGGGCAGGGTGAAATTCCCGACCGGCGGTGACAGCCCGCGAACCCTGTGAGGGTTGACCCGGCGCAAATCCGGGGCCGACGGTGAGAGTCCGGATGGGAGAAGGAGGGTTCGTGCCGCACGCTCGCGGACGCGCCCCCCCCGACGCGGAGGAACGAATGGACGAGCGACGGCTCATGTACGAGGCCATCGGGCTGGCTCGGGGAGCCACTCCACACCCGAATCCGAGTGTTGGCGCCTTGGTGCTCGATGCCGCGGGCCTAGTCGTGGGCCGGGGATTCCACGAAGGCCCCGGATGTCCCCACGCTGAAGTGGTGGCCCTCACCGAAGCGGGTGAGGCCGCCGTCGGCGGCACGCTTGTTGTCACCATGGAACCCTGCGTGCACACAGGGCGCACTCCGCCGTGTATCGACGCGGTGCTGGGCGTGGGCCTGCGCGCCGTGATCATCGGGACCATCGATCCCGACTCCCGGGTCTCGGGGAGAGGAGTGGCCCGCCTCCGCGAGGCCGGCATCGAGGTCACCATCGGAGTGGCCGTCGACGAGGTGGAGGCTCTGGACCCGGGGTATTTCCATCATCGTCGCACCGGAAGGCCGAGGGTGACTCTCAAGGCGGCGCTGACCCTGGATGGGCAAGTTGCCGCCGCCGATGGCTCGTCGCGCTGGATCACGTCGGAAGAAGCGCGCGCCGACGCGCACCGACTCCGCAGCGGCGCGGATGCCGTGGCGGTTGGGGCCGGAACCGTGATCGCCGATAACCCGGCCCTCACTGTGCGCCTGCCCCAGTACCTGGGGCCGCAGCCGCAGCCGGTGATCTTTGCCGGCAGGCGGCCTCTGCCGGAGTCGGCTCAGCTGTGGGCCCGCCAGCCGCTCGTTTTCTCCCCTGAAGATGCCGGTTACCCCGGCGAGGTGGTGGTGCTGCCCGGTCCCGGCGGCGTCGACCTGTCGGCGGCGGTGAAGGAGATGGGCCGGCGCGAGGTGGTGGACTTGCTGGTCGAGGGAGGCCCCACCCTGGCCGGGAGTTTTGTGAGCGGGGGACTGGTCGATCGCGGGGTGTTCTACTTCGCCGGCAGCCTGGCCGGAGGCACAGGGCGCCCGGCGCTTGCCGGGACCTTTGCCTCGCTGGGATCGATGCGCCGAGTGGACATTGTCTCCGTGGATCGGGTAGGGCCGGATCTGCGCGTCGAATTCACTATGGAGGAGGCTTGATGTTCACCGGCATCATTGAGCGTATCGGAACCGTCACCGAGGTCGAAGACTCGGGCGGCCGACGCCGTTTTGTGCTCGAGACTGGCGATCTGGCCAGGGACATGGAGGTGGGGGATTCCCTCGCGGTGAACGGGGTATGCCTCACTGCAATCCAGGTGAACGCTGGGGGCCTGGCCGTAGAGGCGGTGACGGAGACCCTGGATCGCTCCAACCTCAGTGACCTGGGCGTGGGTGATGCAGTCAATCTCGAACGGCCCATGCCCGCCGGAGGCCGGTTCGACGGCCATATCGTGCAGGGGCACGTGGACGGGGTAGCCACGGTGCGTTCCATCGTGACGGAAGGGGCGTCGATTCGTATGTGGTTCGATGTTCCCGGAAAGCTGCGCCGGTATCTGGTGGAAAAGGGGTCCGTGGCCGTTGATGGTGTCAGCCTGACGGTGTCGGGGGTCGACGGCGCCGGATTTGAGGTGGTGCTCATTCCGCATACTCTCGATGTGACCGTTTTCGGTTCGCGTGCTGCTGGAGACGCGGTGAACCTGGAGATGGATGTGCTGGCCAAGTACGTGGAACGGCTTCTCGGAGAGTCATGAGCTTCTCCGCCATCTCCGAGGCGATTCAAGCCCTGCAAAACGGGAGTTTTGTTGTGGTCGTCGACGATGCCGACAGGGAGAACGAGGGCGATCTCGTGGTGGCGGCGGAGAAGGCCACTCCCGAGCACATCGCCTTTTTGGTTCACTACACGAGCGGTCTCATCTGTGTTCCGGTCGAGGGGGCGCGCCTGGACGAGCTTCGACTGCCCTTGATGGTGGCCGAGAACACCGATTCCCACCGCACCGCCTTTACCGTCTCCGTCGATTACGTGCACGGCACCACCACCGGCATCTCGGCGGCCGACAGAGCCGCCACCATTCGTTCGCTGGCCGATCCGAATACAAAGCCAAACGATCTGGCCCGGCCCGGGCACATCTTTCCACTGCGTTACTGTGAGGGGGGAGTGCTGAAACGGGCCGGGCACACGGAGGCTGCCATCGATCTGGTTCGATTGGCCGGTCTTCGCCCCGCCGGTGCCCTCTGCGAGATCGTCAACAACGACGGGAGCATGGCACGACTGCCCCAGCTGGAGAGTTTTGCTCAGGAGCACGGTCTGCCTCTGGTGAGCATCGCGGCTCTTATCAGCCACAGGCGACGTTTGGAGAAGCTGGTGCGTCGGGTGGCGGAGGCGACCATTCCCACCGACATGGGGGAGTTCAGAGCGGTGGGCTTCGAGTCTTTACTGGATGGAGTGCACCACATTGCGTTGGTGCGCGGGGACGTCGCCGGCAAGCAGAACGTGCTGGTGAGAGTGCACTCAGAGTGCCTTACCGGCGATGTTTTCGGGAGCAGGCGCTGCGACTGCGGCTATCAGCTGCGAGAGGCGCTCCGCAGGGTGGCCGAGGAAGGGGAAGGCGTTGTGCTGTATGTGCGGGGTCACGAGGGCCGCGGCATCGGCCTGCTTCACAAGCTGGCTGCGTACGCGCTTCAGGAGAGCGGGAGGGATACGGTACAGGCCAACCTGGATCTGGGGCTTCCGGTCGACTCCCGCGACTACGGCATCGGGGCGCAGATACTGGCCGACCTGGGGATTACCAGCATGCGTCTCCTGACCAACAATCCGGAGAAACGGG
>Ga0307421_1000815_pt1 | contig 19916 bp, 20 predicted proteins | sample SalMarWE160270MG_FD_202163 | JGI IMG/M metagenome (GOLD analysis project Ga0307421, IMG submission 202163) | Salt marsh sediment microbial communities from the Plum Island Ecosystem LTER, Massachusetts, United States - WE1602-70 | ecosystem: Environmental > Aquatic > Marine > Intertidal zone >...
GTATCGTTTTGAAAAGTCACCTTTGCACGGATCAGGTCGTGGAACGAGGTTTCGCCGTCAAGAGGAGTTTTGAAGCGAACTACCGGGGTAACGCCGCTTGCCTCCAGTTGAGCCCTTTGTTGGACTGTCAACTCTCGACAATGTCGGTCGTATTTTGGTGGCTGTTTTCTCCTTATTTGTTCTTGGCGCATTTCCTCTAACCGGTGCGGAGAGCAGTAGCATAAATAAGCATGTCCCTGGTCAACTAACTTACGAGCTGTTTCCTGGTAAAGCGGCAACCGTTGCGATTGGAAATAGAGACCTTCATCCCAATCCAACCCAAGCCACTTCAGGCTTTCGGTGATGTTTTCTACTGCACCTTCTACCTTTCGAGTGACATCAGTATCCTCGATGCGTAAAATAAGCTTGCCGCCGTGATGCCTGGCGAAGAGCCAGTTGAATAGAGCGGTTCTGATGTTGCCCAGATGAGGATATCCTGTAGGGCTGGGTGCAAAGCGAACCCTTATTTCTGAGCGTGACATGAAGGTTTGCCAAAAATTATTTGGAGAGGACTCGTTGCAAATCCTTTAACTGTTTGAGATGTTTCTTGAGTTTGTCTACTAGTTGCTCTGCTCTTTCTAAGTTGCCCTGGGTCTCCTCTATTTCAGTGGCTAACTTGAATAACAATTCGGTCCGATTCTCCGTCAACTGGGATTCAAATTCAACTCCCTCTTTCAAATGAGAAAGTATCTCGCTTTCTCCTTCTGCTTGTTCCTTACTATATTTGTTAAATAAATCCATATTGATATGTCCCTTCTACATTACTTGCCTTATAAATATATCATATCCTTGAGCCATGTAAAATAGTTTGGCTTGCAATGAATAAGGTTGCCAAGGACACAAAAGCCGCTGGCAATGAATAAGGTTGCCAAGGACACAAAAGCCGCTGGCAATGAATAAGGTTGCCAAGGACACAAAAGCCGCTGGCAATTTGATAGTTTAGCGGGCTTTGCTTATAATCAAGCTACCAATGATTAAAACCTTTTTCAGGATTGCTTTTCTGGCGCTACTGGTAATTCCAGTAGTGGGGCTTGTGTGGGGCGGCGTGGTTGGTGCTGCTAATCGTGATGTTCACGTTCTTCATGTAGAGGGTACTATCGTTCCTGCAGTGTATAACTATATCAATAGAGGCATTAGTCAGGCGGAGGAGGGTGATGCCATTTGCGTCATTGAGCTAAACACACCGGGAGGACTCCTTGATTCCACAGATAAGATAGTGGGGCGGATCATGAATGCTGATGTGCCTGTGGTGGTCTATGTTTCACCTAAAGGGGCCTGGGCAGCTTCTGCAGGGACATTCATCACCCTATCAGCGCACATAGCAGCAATGGCGCCGGGAACCACCATTGGCGCTGCTCATCCGGTAAGCGGTGGAGGAGAAGAGATACCAGAGGACCAAATGAAGAAGATAACTGAGTTCTCCGCAAAGTGGATTGAGACTATCGCCATGGAGCGGGGTCGCAATTTTGAGGAGGCAAGGCTAGCGGTAACCGAGAGCAAATCATTCCGGGATGATGAGGCACTGGAGAGCAATCTGATTGACCTGCGGGCTGACAGTCTGGAAAGCCTTATTTCCGAAATCAATGGCTGGGAGGTTACGTTAGCAAATGGGCAAGAAGTCACCGTTGACACTACTGGCTATGGGGTGGTGAGGAATGAAATGAATGGTGTGGAACGATTTCTGCAGGTCATCAGCGATCCCAACATCGCTTACATCTTGCTCACTCTAGCCACGATAGGGCTGATTACCGAGATCTCCAACCCGGGGATGATTTTCCCTGGGGTAGCTGGTGGTCTTAGCTTGATTCTGGCGTTCTACTCTTTGGGTGTGCTCAATGCTTATTGGGGAGGGGTGTTTCTCATCTTGCTTGCCGTGGGGCTTTTCGTAGCTGAGTTATTTATCACCAGCCACGGTGGACTAACTGCTGGAGGGATAGCTGCACTGGTTGCTGGGTCGTTAATTCTATTCAGCCATACCTATAGCTCACCAGCCATGGAGGTAAATCGTGGGCTAATCGCCGGGGTAGTTACTGCAGTCGTCTGTTTTCTTATTTTTGTCATTGGTGCTATTATCCGAGGGCAACGGCGGCGTAAGGCTACTGGTGCTGAGGGCATGATTGGTGGGGTAGCAGTAGCTAAAACACCGCTGGACCCCATGGGGACGGTTTTAGCTAAAGGGGAGCTATGGACTGCTGCCACTGAAGGCGAAAAGGTGGAACGGGGGGAGGAGGTGCTAATAACCAAGGTGGAAGACTTAAAGCTGTGGGTAATTAAGAAATTAAAGAAAGGATAAGATAGTGGATATAGAAATGACTGGTCCTATCATTGTGGTGATAGTCTTCTCCGTTGCCTTCGTTGTCTATGTTATTTTTGCTATTATACAGGGGCAAAGACGAAAACTTACCGCTGGTATTGAAGACATGGTGGGTAAAATAGCGGTGGCGCAGACATCGCTTAACCCGAAAGGCATGGTTCGGGCTGAGGGGGAAATATGGGCGGCGGTAAGCGAAGGAGGTGATATAGAACCGGGAGAAGAGGTGGTAATAACCCAGGTAAAAGGACTAAAATTGCGGGTGGCAAAAAAATCTAAAGAAAAGGAGGGGAGATAATATGTGGTTTTTCTATGTTGTCATCGTCATAGTAGTGCTAATACTGCTTTCAGCAGCTATCAGGATTGTTCAGGAGTATGAACGAGGAGCGGTTTTCCGGTTGGGCAGATTTGTTGGGCTGAGAGGTCCGGGACTTATTTTTCTTATCCCGTTCGTTGAGCGGATGATGAAGGTTGACCTTCGGGTAATTACCATGGATGTTCCTTCCCAGGAATGCATCACCATGGATAATGTTACTGTCAAAGTTGACGCCGTGATTTACTTTCGTGTTGTTGATGCCTCGGATGCGGTGCTTAAAGTGCTTGATTACATCAAGGCAACTTCATTGCTTGCTGCTACTACCCTGCGGAACGTGGTGGGGCAATCTGAACTGGATGAGCTGTTAGCTCATCGAGATAAGCTCAATGAGAAGATACAATTGGTGGTAGATGAGGGGACGAATCCGTGGGGGATAAAGGTGAGCATGGTTGAGGTTAAGGATGTGGAATTGCCAGACACAATGAAGCGGGCAATGGCAGCGCAAGCTGAAGCGGAAAGGGACAGGAGAGCTAAAGTTGTTCATGCTGAAGGTGAATTCCAGGCAGCGGAGAAACTGGCAGGGGCGGCGAAGATCATCTCCACTCACCCATCAGCGATGCAGCTTCGTTACCTTCAGACATTGTCGGCGATAGCGACGGAGAGAGCCAGTGTCATAGTGTTTCCCTTGCCGATGGACTTGATAACACCATTTCTGAGCCGGGGTAGCTCTGAGAAGAAATAAATCCGGTAAGGGATAATTGTGGCCAGCAATAGCAAGGCGGAATGGCGCGAGAATATACTGGCGCCATTGGTAAGGAAGCGGCCTGAGCGACAGGACAAATTTGAGAACAGCTCAGGCGTGGAATTAGATGCCTTATATTGTCCTGAAGATATAGCTGACATCCATTACGCTCAACAGTTAGGCTATTCCGGCGAATATCCCTTTACTCGTGGTGTCCAGCCTAATATGTATCGAGGCAGGATATGGACGATACGCCAGTACGCTGGATTTGGAGCTGCTGAGGAGACCAACCAGCGGTATCATTACCTTCTGGGTCAAGGGCAAACTGGCTTGAGCGTGGCCTTCGATTTGCCTACCCAGATTGGATACGATTCAGACCACCCCCTGGCTAGAGGGGAAGTTGGTAAGGTAGGCGTGGCGATAGACAGCCTGCAGGATATGGAGGTTCTTTTTCAAGGTATTCCCTTAGATAAAGTCAGCACTTCAATGACTATAAATTCCACCGCTTCTATTTTGCTTGCCATGTATTTGGTTCTGGGGAGGAAACAAGGCGTTGAAGCAGCTAAATTGAATGGGACTATTCAAAACGATGTGCTGAAAGAATATATCGCTCGGGGAACTTATATCTTTCCTCCGCGTCCTTCGATGAGGTTGACCACGGACATATTCGCTTATTGTGCTGAAAATGTTCCTCGCTGGAACGCTATCAGCGTTAGCGGTTACCATATGAGGGAAGCGGGATGCACTGCTGCTCAGGAGGTTGGCTTTACCTTAGCCGATGGCATTGCCTATGTGCAGGCAGCTGTTGATAATGGACTGGATGTAGATGCTTTTGCTCCGAGGGTTTCTTTCTTCTTCGATAGCCACGTTAACTTTTTTGAGGAAATTGCCAAATTCAGGGCGGCACGTCGGCTCTGGGCGAGGATAATGAAGGAGAGGTTTGGAGCTAATGAGGAGCGTTCCTGGATGCTCCGCTTTCACACTCAAACTGCAGGGTGCAGTCTTACGGCACAACAACCATATAACAATATTGTCAGGACTGCCCTCGAGGCTCTGGCGGCAATATTGGGAGGCACACAATCATTGCATACTAATTCCTTTGATGAGGCTTACTGGACGCCTTCGGAAGAAGCGGTGACCATTGCGGTACGCACGCAACAGTTGCTTGCTTATGAGAGCGGCGTTGCTGATGTTGTTGACCCTGTTGGCGGCTCCTATTACGTGGAATCCCTTACCGCCGAGTTGGAGAAACAAGCCAGTGATTATATTGCCAAGATAGATAGTCTCGGGGGTGCCGTGACAGCTATTGAGCAAGGATATCAGCAAAGGGAAATTCAGCAGGCTTCCTATAAATATCAAAAGATGGTTGAAGAAGGGAAGCAAAAAATAGTAGGGGTGAACGACCTTGTTACTGGTGAATCTAAGATAGCCAGCACGCTGAGGGTCAAGTCGGAGGTAGAGGCGAAGCAGAAAAAAAGACTGGCGAAGGTTAAGCGGGAGAGGGATAACGATAAGGTAAAGGAAACTTTGAAAAGATTGGAGAAAGCGGCGCAGGGTAAGGAAAACACCATGCCTCCGATCATTGAGTGTGTAGAGGCTTATGCCACCATAGGTGAGATATGTGATGTGTTGCGCAATGTGTTTGGGGTTCAGAGAGAATTTCTGTTTTTCTAATTAGGAGGGAAAGTGGTTATAGGAATTGGTCATTTAGCTATTCTAGCAGGTAATTTAGACGAAACGGTGAAGCTTTACCGGAAATTGTTTGGCGCCACATCGAGCGAGGTTACAGCTATTGCTGAACAGGGGGTGAAGACAGCCATGCTTGATATGGGCGGCGATAAGCTGGAAATATTGGAGCCCCTTCCGGGGAGTGGCATGGAGAAGATTTTGGAGAAGAGGGGGGAGGGGATACATCACATATGTCTTGAAGTTGATAACATTGAGCAAACTCTCGATTTCCTTGCTGGTGAGGGTGTGAACTTGATTGATCGGAAGGCGCGTCGTGGTTTAGAGGGCATGGTTGCCTTTATTCACCCCAAATCGACCAAAGGCGTCCTTGTTGAGCTTTGCCAGAAGTATTGAGGAGATTGGCCATGCTGGGTGAAGCTAGAATTCGTGTGCTGGTTGCCAAGCCAGGACTTGATGGGCACGACCGCGGTGCTAAGGTGGTCGCCAGAGCATTGCGCGATGCCGGTATGGAAGTAATTTATACCGGTATCCGACAATCACCGGAGATGATTGTGAGGACAGCGGTTCAGGAGGATGTAGATGTTGTCGGGCTGAGCATTTTGTCAGGTGCCCATTTAGAACTTCTTCCGCCAGTGATAGAAGGTCTTAAGAGGGAAGGGAAGGGGGATGTTCTGGTCATCGCTGGTGGCATAATACCAGATGAGGACATACAGCAGCTACAGCAGATTGGAGTGAAGGCCATTTTCGGTCCGGGCACGAAGACAGGTGAATTAGTGACTTTCATAAAAGATGAAATAGCCGCCAGGCGGGAATAGAGCGAAAGGCAAAAATCAAAAGTAAAAATGCAAAATGACAGAGAAAAAGGCAAAATTCCAAATCCTAAACCCGAAACTCTAAACAATAACAAATGTTCAAAATCCCAATGATCAAAACTGTTTTGAGCTTTGAATTTTGATATTAGTAGCATGGTGACTTCCTCTCCTTATGTCCTGGGTATCGCGGGCAGCCCACGCCGTAATGGTAATACTGACCTTTTGTTACAGCGAGCGATGTGCAAAGCATTCTTAGCGGGGCAAAGCTTGATTGAAATTGACTAGGAAGAGAGGTCATTGCTACAATTGCAAAGGCGGGCGGTTAGCTCAGTGGTTAGAGCGCTGCGTTGACATCGCAGAGGTCACTGGTTCAAGTCCAGTATCGCCCACATTTATATGAAAGAGCTTGGACACGTTAAACGATAGGGTATTAAGGTAGTTCATTTCTTGTTTTATTCAGGGTCAGGGAATATATAATGTCAAATAAAAAAGAGAGTGACTGGCTGGAGGAGATGCGGCACTCAGCAGCTCATGTCATGGCTGAGGCGGTGGGGTCTCTTTTCCCTGATGCTAAATTTGGCATTGGACCGTCTATTGAGAACGGCTTTTATTACGATTTTGAATTACCACGTTCGTTGACACTGGATGATTTACCCACAATCGAGGATAAGATGAAGGAGATCGTTGCCCAAAATGTGCCATTTATCAGGGAAGAGGTAACTAAGGAAGAGGCACACAGGATTTTTGCCAAGCAGCCCTACAAGCTGGAGCTTATTGATGAGCTTCCTGATGAAAAAGTGAGTATTTATAATCAAGGTTCCTTTACTGATTTGTGTCGTGGTCCTCATGTTGCTTCTACAGGGGATATAACGGTCTTCAAGCTTACTCATATAGCTGGGGCTTATTGGCGAGGTGACGAGAATCGACCTATGTTACAGAGAATTTATGGCGTCGCTTTCCCGAACGAAGCGGAGCTTGAAGATTATCTAGCTCGGCAGGCTGAAGCGATGAGGAGGGACCACAGGAGGCTGGGAAAAGAGCTCGACCTTTTTAGTATACATGAAGAAATCGGGCCTGGTTTGATTTGCTGGCATCCCAAAGGCGCCTTAATACGGGGAATAATAGAGGATTTTTGGAAGGAAGAACACATTAAACGGGGCTATGAAATTGTTTATACCCCTCATATTGCCAAGCTGGATTTGTGGAAGACCAGCGGGCATTGGGAGTTTTATCGGGATTATTTGTATTCCCCGATGGAAGTGGAGGGGCAACAGTATCTCATAAAGCCGATGAACTGCCTGGGACATATCCTGATTTATAATAGCCAAATACGTAGCTATCGCCATTTGCCATTGAGATATGCTGAGTTGGGCACAGTATATCGGTATGAGAGGGGTGGTGTATTATATGGATTAGCCAGGGTAAGGGGATTTACCCAGGATGATGCCCATATTTTTTGCCGTCCTGACCAGATTGAAGACGAAGTGGCAGATGTGGTCAAACTGGCGCAATTTATGATGTCTACCTTTGGCTTTAGTGATTATGACCTGTTATTATCTACAAAGCCTGAAAAGTATACTGGAACAGTGGAGATGTGGGATAAAGCTACGGAATCTTTAAGGAAAGTATTGGAGAAACTTGGATTGCCTTACGAAGTAGACCCCGGTGAAGGAGTTTTCTATGGTCCCAAGATAGATATTAAGCTCAGGGATGCTGTAGGACATGACTGGCAAGGTCCCACTATCCAGGTTGATTTTAACTTGCCACAGCGGTTTAATGTTTGTTACATTGGTGATGATGGCGCAGAATACCAGGCAATAATGATACATCGCACAGTGTTAGGCAGTATGGAGCGATTTATGGCTTGTCTTATCGAGCATTATGGTGGTGCCTTTCCCGTATGGCTTTCACCGGTACAGGCAATAATAATTCCCATAGCGGATCGCCATAATGATTACGCTCATCAAATAGGAAATGAGCTTCAACGGAAGGGGATTCGCAGCAAGGTTGATGACCGCGTGGAGAGGATGAACTTGAAAATAAGAGAAGCGCAATTGGGGAAAATTCCCTATATGCTTGTGGTTGGTGATAAAGAGGTAGCTTCGGCCGGTGTGGCGCTTCGGTTAAAAAATGGAGAGGATGCTGGGCAGAAGTCTATCTTGGAGGTAGAAACGATGATAGGGGCGGATATCGAAGCTTATAGGTGAATCATGGTAGAGGTAATAGAGGGATAGTTAAACGGTTACGCATTAACCTCCAAATCAGGGCTGGGAAGGTCCGGCTCATTGGTGAGCAGGGCGAGCAATTAGGGGTAGTGCCATCATCCCAGGCACTTCAGATTGCTCGAGAGCACGAACTTGATTTGGTGGAGGTGGCACCCACGGCGAGTCCACCGGTGTGTAAAATTATTGATTACGGCAAGTATAAATATGAGCAAGCTAAGAAAGAACGCAAAGCAAAGAAAGGCCAGAAAGTGGGGTTGCTCAGGGAAGTTCGCCTGAGGCCAAAGATCGAAGATCATGATTTGCAAGGCAAGATTAAAATAACTCGGAAGTTATTGGGAGAAGGTAGCAAGGTGAAGGTCAGAGTGAGATTCAGAGGGCGTGAGAGAGTTTATCCTGAAATGGGGGTGAAAGTGCTCCAAAAGTTAACCGAATCTTTAAAGGATGTAGCTATGGTGAGCAACTGGTCTACCGGGGAAACTGGGAATATGTTTGCTGTTCTTGCCCCGGTTTCCCGGGAGAAATCTAAAGAGGTGAAATCAAATGCCCAAAATCAAGACACATAAAGGGGCGAAAAGTCGCTTCAGTATAACCAGCGGTGGTAAAATTATGCGTACGAAATGTGGCAAAAGCCATCTGAGGCGCAAGAAACCGGCGAGGACCAAGCGACTTTATAGTAAAATGTTGCCGGTATCTTCTGCAGACCAGAAGCGTATTAAGAGGCTGTTGCCTTACGAGTAATCAGGAGGTCTTATGGAATATAGGACGTTGTTTATTGGAGCAATAGTGTGTGGACTTGGAGGAGCCGGGCTAATCAGCTACGGTGCTTTCGGTACACCTAAAGGGGTGGCCATTGCCGGCTTATTTTTTCTATTGGTAGGGATTGCACTATTAGTAGTTTATTTTCTTGGTGAAAAGAGAAGGTGAAGGCTTTGAAAGTAAGGAGGAAATTTGCCGCGAGCTAGAAGCGGGAAAGTTAGCCATAGGCGTCATAAAAAGGTGCTCGGCTTGACCAAAGGGCAACGAGCTACCAGACATGCGCTATACCGTCGAGCTCATGAGTCGATGCTCCATTCTTTGTATTATGCCTATCGGCATCGTCGTGAGCGGAAGGGCGACTTCAGGAGATTGTGGATTGTTCGCATAAATGCTGCAGCGCGTGCTCAAGGGCTTTCATACAGTCAATTTATGAGTTTGTTGACAAAGGCGAATACCGGGCTAAATAGGAAGATACTGGCGGATATGGCAGTTAAAAGCCCTGAGGATTTTGCCAAATTGGTGGATTCCATAAAGGCTGCAAGTTAAACTCTTATCGGAATAGTGCTACAGCAACTGGAACAAATTCAAAAGCAAGCTTCTGAAGAGCTGGAAAAGATAAATGACCCTAACGAACTCCAGTTATGGAAGGTTCGTTACCTGGGGAGAAAAAGCAGACTGACCCGAGTTCTGAGGTCTTTGGCTACCTTGCCATTGGAGGAGCGGCGAAAAGTAGGTGTTCGAGGTAACGAAGTTAAGAACATTCTGGAATCAAGTCTCGCTGAACGGGAAAAGATTTTGGAAGAAGCCCGAATTGCTTCTTCTTTGAAATATAAGAAGTTAGATGTCACCTTGCCTGGCCAGCCTCTCTCTGTGGGTCGGCTTCACCCCATCACTCAAACGCTAGAAGAGATTTGCGACATTTTTAAAGGGATGGGGTTTCAAGTGATTGAAGGTCCTGATGTAGAATGGGATTACTATAATTTTGAAGCTTTGAATATTCCTCAGGAGCATCCGGCAAGGGATATGTTTGCCACATTATGGGTGGATGCTGAGGTGGGGAGTGGCAAAGCGAGACTTTTACGCACTCACACTTCACCGGTGCAAATCAGGCTGATGGAGGAGAAACGGCCACCGATAAGGGTGGTGGCGCCAGGACGATGTTACCGATATGAAGCAACTGATGCTACTCATGAGTCAATGTTCTATCAAGTTGAAGGGTTGGCGATAGATAAGAATATCACCATGGCTGATTTGAAAGGCACATTGTTTGAGTTTTGTCGCTGTGTTTTTGGTAAAGAGAGGAAGGTTCGCTTTCGGTGTGATTATTTCCCCTTTGTTGAGCCTGGTGCTGAAGTAGCTGTTGAGTGTTTAGCTTGCCACGGTGCTGGGTGTCGAGTATGTGGCTATACTGGGTGGCTTGAAATTCTTGGTGCTGGCATGGTGCATCCTGATGTGCTCAGGCGTGGTGGCATTGACCCCCAGGCTTATAGTGGTTTTGCCTTTGGAATGGGAGTGGAGCGTATGCCTATGCTCCGCTATGGCATCGATGATATTCGCCTTTTTTACGGGAACGACCTCCGGTTTTTAAAGCAGTTCTAGGTAAGATGAAGGTTTCGCTTAAGTGGCTCAGTGAATATGTTGATATAAAGCTTACTCCTCAGGAGCTAGCTGAAAGGTTAACAATGGCTGGCATTGAGGTCCAGGGGGTACAGACTATGGGTGGCTGGGAAAAGATGATGGTGGGAGAGGTGACTGAGGTGAATCCCCACCCTGATGCTGACCGTTTGAAGTTGGTGACGGTAAACCTGGGCTCCCAACAACTTACCGTGGTTTGTGGTGCCCCCAATATCGCTGTAGGTCAGAGGGTGCCTTTCGCCCGGGTAGGAGCGCAGCTTATAGACGGTCATACCGGGGAGATGTTGACACTGAAGCCAGCTAAGATTCGGGGCGTTCTCTCCGAAGGCATGGTTTGTTCCGAAAAAGAGCTGGGAATTTCCGATAGCCATGAGGGCATAATGGTTTTGCCTCCAGAAGCACCTGTAGGCATACCTCTTGGTGAGTATCTGGGCGATACCAATTTTGATTTGGATGTAACCCCCAATCGCCCAGATTGTCTGTGCTTGATGGGCATTGCCAGGGAAGTTGCTGCACTTACTGGAGAGGAAGTTCATTTACCCGAGATTGACTACCAGGAAAAGGAGCAATCGATAGATTCCCTTATTTCTGTTGATATAACTGCTCCGGAGCTATGTCCTCGCTATTGTGCTAGCCTGGTCACTGGAATCACTATATCCTCCTCGCCTGTGTGGCTCCAACAGCGACTGAAAAGCTATGGCATGCGTCCCATAAATAATGTTGTTGATATCACTAATTACGTGATGCTGGAGCATGGTCAGCCTCTCCATGCCTTTGATTATCATAAACTTAAGGGGCATAAGATAATTGTTCGTCGAGCTGAAAAGGGTGAGGTAATTACTACTCTGGATGAGGCGGAGCGAACACTTAATGAGGATGTTCTGGTTATCGCCGACGGGGAAAAGCCTGTTGCCATTGCGGGCATTATGGGAGGATTGGAGAGTGAGGTTACCGATGAGACCACTGCTATTTTGCTTGAATCGGCTAATTTTGACCGAGCGACTATCCGTCGTGGGGCGAGGCATTTTCAGCTTCCAAGTGAAGCCTCACTCCGCTTTGAAAAGGGATTGAGTCGAGAATTGCCCCTGGTGGCATTGAAGCGGGCTACCCGGTTATTCCACGAGCTTGCCCATGGCAAGGTGGCAAAGGGTGTAGTCGATGTCTATCCTGGGAAGGTGAAGCCAGAAGGGGTATTGATTTCCAATGAGGAAGTGAAACGATTATCAGGTTTGGATGTAAGTATTGACGAAATAGTCAGGGTGTTAACTTCCCTGGGGTTTGAATGTCAACAAACCAGCGTGTCTTCACAAGCTTTGGTATTCAGTCCTTACTGGCGCAGTGACATTAACTGTGCTGCTGACCTTGTAGAGGAAGTGGTTCGCATCATCGGCTATGACAAAATTCCGACTACCATGCTCAGCGCTACTTTGCCAGAGCGAGAACCAAGTTCGAGGCTCGCACTAAGGAAGAGAATACGAGAAATTATGGTTGGTCTTGGCTTCCAGGAGGTATTGACCTATTCCCTAACCAGTTTAGAGAAGTTGAGGAAGCTTGCGATTGAGCTGGAACCTGAGGCTTTGAAAGTGGCTAATCCAATGACGAAGGAGCAAGAATACTTGCGACCCAATTTGCGCGCTGGCTTGCTAGTCGCTTTAGCACAAAACCAAAAGGTGGAGCCCGGAAGCATAGGGCTCTTTGAAATTGGCAAAGTGTTTTTGCCGCAGCGTCCCTCTGTCATTGCGAACAAAGCGAAGCAATCTCGTCGTAGTGAACATGAGCTACCCCGGGAGGAGGAAATGTTGTGTGCCCTGCTCAGCGGTCCGAAATCGAGCTTATCGTGGAGGGGTGAAAAAGGCGAATTTGATTTCTTCGATGCCAAAGGGATGGCGGAAAATCTGTTACGAGGGTTAGGGTTAACCGCGGAGTTTAAACCTGGTAGTGACCAAAATTTGTCCCCGGCTGAGAGCGCCGAGATAATCAACGAAGGTGACAGGATAGGTGTGTTGGGCATTTTGCACCCTAAAATGACACAGGCCTTTGAGCTTGATGGTGTTGTTTGCCTTATCGAAATTGACGTCGAGAAGCTGCTCACCAAATCCTCCGGGCAGAAGCGATACACACCTATTTATCGATTCCCTGCTGTTTCCAGAGATATCGCCTTAATAGTGAATGATCAAACAAGCTATCAACAAGTGGAAAGCATAATCAGGAGCCTTCTCTTGGTGACCGAAGTTACGTTATTTGACTTTTACACTGGGGAGCAAATACCTGAGGGTAAGAAGTCCTTTGCCATAAGGGTTGTGTATCAATCGCCCGACCGTACTTTGACCGATGAAGAGGTCAATCAAATCCAGCAAGACATGCTGGATAAGCTAAGTCAGGAATTAGGGAGTATTTTAAGAAGCTGATTTTTCCCTTAACTGCTTGTTGATCTCAGCAGCCAGGTTCTCCAGTGGCAATAGCTGCGTTTCCTTCTCGGTGCGCCATTTGGCTTCGATGCTCTGGTTTTGTAAGGTGCGTGGTGAAAGAGTCAGGCGCAGTGGAATTCCCAGTAAGTCGGCATCGTTGAACTTCACTCCTGGGGATTCGTCACGGTCATCGAATAGCACCTCTATGCCGGCGTTTCCCAGCTCCTGATAAGCCTTCTCAGCAGCAGAGGCAACCTCAGGACTATCCAGGTGGAGTAGGCAGAGGTAAATTTGATAAGGGGCTACCGAGAGGGGCCAGATAATTCCCTTATCATCGTGATTCTGTTCCACTATTGCTGCAAGCAATCTCCCCAAACCGATGCCATAGCATCCCATTACGGCAGGCCGATATGCTCCGGTCTGGTCAAGGAAGGAAGCTCCCAGTTTCTCACTGATGAAGGTGCCTAATTTGAATATATGTCCTACTTCAATGCCTCGTGTTGAGGATAGGTTACTGCCACATTTGGGGCAGCTATCACCATGGTGGGCTAAGGCGATGTCCGCGGTGATGTCAACCTCGAAGTCTCTGGGATAGTTAGCGTTTTTGAAATGATATCCTTGCTTGTTAGCACCCGTGATGAAATTAGAGCCCATGGTTATGGAATCGTCGGCAATGACTTTAGTTCCCTTTATACCTATGGGTGAAGCGAAGCCAACGACTATGCCAGTCTGTTGCACTTCATCTTCGGTAGCAAGGCGAAGCTCAGTGCACTTCAGGGTATTTCTCAGCTTTGTTTCATTTACCTCGAGGTCACCTCGAATAACCACGAAGATAAGTTTCCCATCAGCGATATAAAACACTGCCTTGAGCGTCTGCTCTTGCGGGACTCCAAGGAAATCAGCTACCTCTTCGATGGTTTTTTGCTCCGGTGTGGCGATTTCCTCCAGGGGAAGAGATTGCTTCGCCGCCCCTTCGCTACGAGATTGCTTCGCTTCGCTCGCAATGACATCTTTCATTATTGCTTTAGCGATTTGAGCCTTTTCCACGTTAGCGGAGTAGCCGCAGTGAGGGCAGAATACCATTTCATCCTCGCCTGTTTCAGAGATAACCATAAATTCATGGGATTCCTTACCGCCTATGGCACCGCTATCGGCTTCCACTATTGAAGTCGAAAGGCCGCAGCGGGCATAGATATTCTGATAAGCCTGGCTCATTTTGCGATAGCTTTCATCAAGCCCAGCTTCATCGACATCAAAGCTATAAAGGTCTTTCATGATAAATTCACGCACTCGCAATAATCCACCACGTGGCCGGGGTTCATCACGAAACTTGGCTTGTATTTGATAAAGGAGGAGTGGTAGGTCTCGGTAGCTTTGTAGGTAACGATGAGCAAGTTCGGCGATGACTTCCTCATGGGTGGGTCCCAAAGCCAGCTTGTGTTCCTTGCGGTCGGTCAGGGTAAACATAGTTTGCCCGAAGGAAACATATCGTCCCGACTGTTGCCACAGCTCGAAGGGCTGCAGTACGGGAAGCATCAATTCCTGCCCATCAGCGTTATCCATTTCCTCTCTGATTATGTTTTCTATCTTTCTGAGCACTCGCCAGCCTGAAGGCAAGTAGGAATAAATGCCAGCAGCTACCTGGGCAATCATGCCGGCTCGGAGCAATAACTGATGGCTCGCGCTTTCTGCCTCCGCCGGCGCTTCCCGTAAAGTCTTGCCAAAAAGTTTAGAAAACCGCATCTTTGTTTACCAATTCTTAATAATTCTGCCTTCTTTGTCCTTCATGCGTCCTGAAACAGCAAATATGAAATCGATGAGAGCCCAAATCCCCAATCCACCCAAGGTGAAAAGCATAGCGATTGCAGTTCCGATCTTTCCCAGATAGAATCGATGGGCACCGAATTCCCCAAGGAACCAAGCGAGCAAGCTGGTAGCAAGCCTTGATTTTGGGAAATTTCTTCTGCTGTTGCCTTTGCTAGTCTTGCCACGCATTTGATGCATATTTCTGCCTGTGGATTTGTCTGGGAACCACATGCGTGACAAAAGGCATTTTCACCAAATGGCTTTGCCCCACAATTAAGGCAAATTTCTGGCGTTCCTATTAGTTCCTTGCCACAATTTCTGCAAAACATTTTTCCTACGCTATATTGTTCGCTTTATTTCCTCCGTCAAAGCTTCCAGAAGATTTTCCGCAGTCGCTGTCTTTAATACTTTGCCTTTCCTAAATATGACACCCTTGTCTTTGCCGCAGGCAATGCCGACATCGGCATCTTTAGCTTCTCCGGGTCCGTTGACCACGCATCCCATAACAGCCACCTTGATGGGCTCGGTTATCTTTTCAAGGTGTTTATCCACTGCCTCAGCTAGCTTTATGATATCAATTTCGGCTCGTCCACAGGAGGGGCAGCTTACTAAGGTTGGCCCGTGCTGGCGAAGCCCGAGGCTTTTCAGAATTTCATAAGCAGCGCGCACCTCTTCACAGGGATGCGTGGTCAGGGAAACACGGATGGTGTCACCAATGCCTTGATAAAGGAGTATGGCGATGCCTATAGCGCTGCGTATTGCCCCTGCCTGGGGGAGTCCTGCTTCGGTGATGCCTAAATGCAAAGGGTAAGGGATTTTATCGGCGAGCATCTGGTAAGCCTTTACTGTTGTGGGCACATCAAAGGCTTTAAGGGATACCTTTATTAAGTTGAAGTCGATATCTTCCATAAGCCTTATCTGCTCCAGAGCGATATCGACCATTCGTTGAGCTAAAGGGAGCTTGGGCTCGAAACTGGGTGGCAGGCTGCCAGCGTTCACGCCGATGCGGATGGGAATTTCTCTTTCTTTAGCAGCGAATACCACCTTAGCAATTTGTTCCCTATCGCGAATGTTGCCGGGATTAAGGCGAATGCCATTGATGCCAGATTGCAAAGAAGCTAGAGCGAGTCGATAATCAAAGTGGATATCGGCGATGATTGGTAGCGATGTATTCTTTTTAATTGCCGGGATGCTGTCAACTGCTTGCCTGTCAGGAACTGCTATGCGCACTATTTCGCAGCCGCATTCCTGTAGCTCTTTAACCTGGTTTACGGTGGCGTTAACATCTCTGGTGTCAGTTTTGGTCATCGACTGAACAGCAATGGGTGCATTGCCGCCTACAGTCACATTGCCAATTTTTAATTCCCTGGAGCTCCTCCGTGCTGTCATTTAAATAAGCTTCCTCCAAATAAGCTTCCTCCCCCGATAATGCGAGTAATATCAAAGTAGGTAATTATACACATTAGCAGAATAAGCAGGGCAAAACCGACGGCGTTAGCCAAGTGTTCCACTCTGGGTGATACTCGTTTACCTCGTCGAGCCAATTCCACGAGGAGGAACACAATTCTGCCGCCATCCAGGGCGGGTAATGGAAGCAGGTTAATTATCCCTAAATTCAGGCTGATAAAAGCGGTAAATAATATTAGTGGGAGGAGACCTGCTCTAGCTACCTCCGCGGTCATCTGGTAAATACCTACCGGTCCAGCCACTTGCAGAGTTGTAGCACCGATAATCCAGCTACGTATTGCATTTCTGAATAAGACAAGGGTCTCAACACAGCGTTGTGTTCCCATCATGCTTGCTGTCCAGGGGGAATAGGATTGGCGAATTACTTGCTGGCTGCCTTCGACGTTGGTGACTGTAACTCCCAAAGGTCCTTCGTCTTCGGGCGGTGTCCATCTCGGCACCAAGGTGACCTCCTGTTCGCCGTTGACAGCCTTGTTTAGTAGCAGAGTCGTTTCTGAACCGAGGGAGAGTTGAACATAATAGGCTAGGTCCCCACGATTGTTAATTTTATGATCATTTATTGCCAGGATAATGTCTCCTTGTTCTATCTCTGCCTCTGCCGCTGGTGAACTCGGGGCTACCTGTTGCACCTGAACCTGTTCCATCAAAACGTTATGGGGGATCATAAAAACAAGGGAGAACAGAATTATCGGCAATAGCAAGTTCATCAAAGATCCGGCGGCGAGGATGAGTGCTCTAGTGCCGACGCTTTTGCTGGCAAAGCTGCGGGGCTCTGTGGGGTCTTCCTCCCCGAGTAGCTTGACAAACCCGCCTAAAGGCACAAGATTCAATGAATATACTGTTCCCCCTCTTTTGATGCTTGCCAGCTTTGGGGGGAAGCCTATGCCAAACTCCTCCACTTCTACATCGCTGCGCTTGGCAGCAATAAGATGCCCGAACTCGTGAATCAATATGAGCACCGACAGCATGGCGAAGAAGATAAGTATCATTATTACTGTGGTTAACATAAGCTTATATCATGGGCTATTTGTAATGTCGTTTCCCTTGTTTGCTCATCAGCAGCAAAGATTTCCTCTATTGACGGTTGAGCAATACTCTGATGTTGCTCCAATGCTTTGCTTACTATTGTGGCAATATCGGTGAACCTCATTTTCCCCTGGAGGAAAAACTCCACTGCTACTTCATCTGCGGCACAAAGAGCTGCAGGGTATGTTCCTCCTAACCTGGCAGCATCCAACGCCAGTTTAAGGCAGGGAAATTGAGCGTAATCTACAGGTTCGAAGCTCAAAATTTCCTTTCTGCTTAAATCAAGGCGTGGCAGCTCAGGATTAGGCAATCGTTCAGGATAGCAAAGTGCATACTGTATTGGCAAATGCATATCGGGGAAGCTGAGCTGTGCTTTCATCGAGCCATCGACAAACTCAATAATGGAATGAACGAAGCTTTGTGGATGCACTAATATCTCAATCCTATCCACTGGAATGGCGAAAAGATTGTGTGCTTCAATGACCTCAAGCCCTTTATTCATCAGCGTTGCTGAATCGATGGTCACCTTCTTGCCCATTTTCCAGGTGGGGTGCTGGAGGGCTTGCTCCACAGTTACTCGGTCTAGTTGTGACTGTGAGTGGTGATAAAATGGTCCTCCTGAGGCGGTCAAGAAAAGGCGGTGAGGTTCACTTTCTTCGCCCAGCAAACATTGCCAGATGGCGCTATGCTCGCTATCAACGGGCAAGATTTGGACACCGTGTTGGGTGGCTTCTGTGGTAACGATATTGCCTGCCATCACTAACACTTCCTTGTTTGCCAGGGCAACTGTCTTGCCTGCTTGCAAAGCAGCTATGGTGGGGAATAATCCGGCCTTGCCCGATGTAGCTATAACGATAAGGTCAACGTCGTCGTGGCTTGCTATTTCCTCCATGGGCATGAACTTCCCCTGGTACCTGAAATCAGGTTCAACAGAGCAATAAAACAGTTGTGGTTTAAATTCCTCAAGTTGCTGCTCAAGGAGCTTAATATTTTCCCCTGCTGCCAAGCCGCTCACCTGGAATTTGGTGGGAAAGGTGCGGATTACGTCCAACGCTTGCTGTCCTATAGAGCCTGTTGAGCCTAAAATGGCGATTCTCTTTACCCTACTACCCATATTACATAATAATATACCATTGGGGCAACGAAGATAAGGCTATCAAGGCGGTCGAGAGCACCGCCATGACCAGGCAGCAATTTGCCGGCATCCTTTGCCTCCAAATTGCGTTTAAGCAGGGATTCCACCATGTCGCCAAACTGGGCAAACAGGCTAATGAGGCAGGCGAGAAGAATAAGTTGCCAGTAGAGCAGAGAAAAAGTACAAAATAAATTGAGGAGCAGGAACACAACCACAGCACCAGCGATGCTGCTTAACAAACCACCCATTGCTCCTTCCCAGGTCTTGCCCGGGCTTGTCGCCGGGGCTAGTTTATGCTTGCCCCATTTTCTCCCGATAAAGTATGCACCAGTATCATTGGCAAATGTGGTGAATAAAGCAAGATAAACCCAATTCCGTCCAGCCTCTAGCATATCTAGGTTGAGCCAATAGCTTAGCATCCATCCCACGTATAAAACGCCTGCTACTGTCCATGCCCAATCTTGAAATGCTGTTTCTCGTGATGAACGAATCAGTATCCACGCCAGGGAAATTATTACCGCTATGGACATAATAGCGGGCAGAAGATTGATGTCGCGGTAATAAAGGCTCAGCGGGGTTAAAGTGAGTGCCACTGCCCATAATATGCCAAAGCGTGTTAGAGAATGCCCTTTGCCTGAAATGGCCACCATGCCATAGAACTCTAAAGTGGCGACTAATGCTGCTGCGGCAATGAAAAGACTGAACAACCAAGGGTGGCCAAACCAGACGGCGAGGAGGATAATGGGCAAGAGTATTGCTGCAGTGATAATCCTTTGTTTAAGCATGCCTAAATCCTAACCGCAAAGCACCAATCCTAAACAAATTCCAATATCTAAACTCAAAAGTCAATCTAGTAGCTATCAGCCTTCAGCCATTAGCTAACCTCTGACTGCTGATTACTGACTGCTTTTTCATGTTGTTTAGTGTTTCGGGTTTAGTATTTGGAATTTTGTTTTGCTGGAATTGCTGCGCTTTCAGCTTGTAATGACAAGGATGAAGTTCCTTTATTTATCTGTTTATATTTGCTTTATTTCCTTTTCTTTGTCGTTGCCCATCTGGCTTACTTTGCCTATGAACGCCTCGGCGAGTTGGTCCACCTGTTTGGTAGCGCTTTTAAGCTCATCCTGCGATATTTCCTTATTCTTTTCCATTTTCTTCAGTTTTGCGATGCTATCCCGCCTTATATTGCGTATCATCACTCGGTGGTCCTCTACCCTTCTTGCCAGCAATTTGGCTAGTTCGGCACGGCGTTCCTCACTCAGTGGCGGGACAGCTATGCGAATCAGATTACCGTTGCTTGAAGGGCTGATACCTAGATTAGATTTAAGTATCGCTCTTTCGATCGCTTTTAGCGAGGTGCGCTCCCATGGTTGAATAACGATGAGATTGGCTTCGCGGGCAACTATATTAGCCAGTTGGACCAGGGGAAGAGCTTCACCTTGGTAATCAACCATAATGTTATCCAGTAATGCTGGGTTGGCTCGACCGGTGCGGATAGTGGTGAATTCACGAGCCAAAACATCCACAACCTTTTCCATTTTGGCGGTTA
>Ga0307421_1000818_pt1 | contig 19894 bp, 16 predicted proteins | sample SalMarWE160270MG_FD_202163 | JGI IMG/M metagenome (GOLD analysis project Ga0307421, IMG submission 202163) | Salt marsh sediment microbial communities from the Plum Island Ecosystem LTER, Massachusetts, United States - WE1602-70 | ecosystem: Environmental > Aquatic > Marine > Intertidal zone >...
ATGACCTGGTACTTGCGGCCGCCGCGCAGCGTCTGGCCGATCCAGGGGAAGAACAGCCCGGCGAAGTTGGACCCGCCGCCGACGCAGCCGATGATGATGTCTGGCTCCTCGCCGGCCATCTCCATCTGGGCGATCGACTCCTCGCCCACGATCGTCTGGTGGAGCAGGACGTGGCTCAGGACCGATCCGAGCGAGTAGTGCGTGTCATCTCGCTTCATCGTGTCCTCGACCGCCTCGCTGATGGCGATGCCGAGGGACCCCGGGCTCTTCGGATCCTGGGCCAGGATGGCCTTTCCCGCCTCCGTCTCGGGGCTCGGGCTGGGCGTGACGCTCGCGCCGTACGTCTCCATCAGGATGCGGCGATACGGCTTCTGGTCGTAGCTGGCCCGGACCATGTAGACCTTGATCTCGATCCCGAAGACGGCACCGGCGTGAGACAGGGCGCTGCCCCACTGGCCCGCCCCGGTCTCAGTCGCGATGCGCGTGATGCCTTCTTCCTTGTTGTAGAAGGCCTGGGCCAGGGCGGTGTTGGGCTTGTGACTGCCGGCCGCGCTCAGGCCCTCGTACTTGAAGTAGATGTGGGCGGGCGTGTCGAGAGCCTTCTCGAGACGGTGGGCCCGGACCAGCGGGCTGGGGCGGTACTGCGCGTAGGCCGCCCGCACCGGGTCGGGGATCTCGATCTCGCGCTCCGTCGAGACCTCCTGCATGATCAGCGCCATCGGGAAGAGGGCCGCCAGATCGGGCGGGGTCAGGGGCTCGTGCGTGACGGGGTGGAGCGGCGGCGACTGCGGGACGGGCAGATCCGCCGAGATGTTGTACCAGGCCCGAGGGATCTTCTCCTCGTCCAGCAAGAAACGCGTTCGCTCGACCATCGATCTCCTCCAATCACTCTGCGGCGACTCTCGGATCCGGTCCCCCGATCCACCATCCAAGCGGTAGCGTGAAGCCTACGACCTGCAGCAGCAGCCCTGCACGGCAAGTGCGCACAATGGCCCCGGGCGATCCCCTCTCCACGTCCCGCGCTCCCGCGCTCCGATCTCAGCCCAGCCGGGCCTCCGAGACGACATCGTAGCGCGAGGGCCCGCGCCCGATGTGGCTTCGATACAGGACCAGGCCGCCGGCCTGCCAGCCCAGCCGCATGTCTCGCGCCAGCTCGACAAGGCGCCTCGCCCGGGCTTCAGAACCGGGCACCCCATCGGTCCGGGCCAGGGTCAGATGGGCCGACAGCGGCCGCTCGTCGCGAGGCCAGCCGCAGGCAGCCAGCTCGTCGTTGAGCCGATCCGTCAGCGTGGCCAGCTGTGGCTCGCCCGCGACCACGCCGATCCACAGAACCCGCGGCCGGCTGGGCGACGGGAAGGCCCCTCCCCCGCCGAGCTCGATGCGGAACGGCGCCACTCCGCGGGCGGCGGCAGCCAGGGCCTGGCTCAGCTCCGGGATGCGGTCGTTGGGTGTGGCGCCCATGAAGCGCAGGGTGAGGTGCAGGCCCTCGACGCTGACCCAGCGCGGCTGGCCCGGGGCGCGCACCTCGATCGGTGCGCCCGCCAGCTGCCGCATCAGCTCGGCGACAGCGTCGCGAACATCGTTCGCGACCGGCACGGCCACAAACAGCCTGCTGGTATCGGGCGGGTCGTCGGCCGGAGTGTGGTATCGGCGCATGCCGCAATCCTAGTTCCTGCTCGATCGAGAGGCGCCTTGGCGGCGGCCTCGCGCCGCGAGCGGTGCCGGGCGCGAGCGCATTCGGCGACCGAAGGTTGGTTATGCGCGAAGCGAGGGCCCCCTGAGAAGGCGCGAGGCAGCGGCTCGCCGCGAGCGGTGTCGGGCAGCCTCAGTCGTTGTAGAGGCGCTCTTCGATCAGCTTCTCCTGGACGGTCCGCCCGTTCGGGTCGAAGCAGGAGTACTCGAAGTGCTTCTCGAACTCGAGGTCGACCGCGTCCTTGCCGCCCCGGTTCTTCTCAACGGAGACGATCACCCAGTCGCGGAAACGCTGGGCCTGGTAGGGGTTGAACTCGATGTTGACCTTGGCCACGATGTGGTACTTCTCGTTGAGGATCAGGATGATGTCGGCCTCGTAGTTGATAGCCGACGAGCCACGCAGGTGGTGGTTGCGCAGCCGCTGGGCCTTGAGGCCCTCCTTGTCCGCGGCCACGATGGAGATCATCGCCACCTGCTCGGAGAGGGCGATGTCCTTGAGGCCGTTGACGACGAAGGTGACCTTCTCCGACTCGGTGGGCGGCTCGGGGTAGACCGGCACCTTCTGCAGGTAGTCAACGACCACGAACAGGCGCCGGTCCCCGGACAGATGGCGGTGCTCCTGCACGAGCTTGCGGATGTTCTCGACGGTGCTGGCCGTCTGCGAGCCGCGCATCAGGTACAGGCTCTGGCCGAAACGGGCGATGCGGTCCAGGCTCGGTCGGAGCTTCTGGTTCGCCGTCAGACCTCCCCCACCCTGGCCCTCGGCCATCATCGTGGCCAGGATCTCCTTGCGGACGTCCACGATCTTGATCGCGCCCGCCTTCTGCGGCAGGTGGGCCATGAGCGATTCCATCGCGATCATGCGGTTGAGCAGGTACTGCTCCTCGTGCTCGAAGCAGATGTACAGGACGTTGGCCATGCCGCTGGAGGCCACGTTCCGGCCCATCTGAAGCGCCATCGTCGTCTTACCCGTGCCCTGGGCCCCGCCGATGAGCAGCAGCTCGCCCGGCCGGAGACCCTCGCCGATGGTCTTGTCGAGCATGCCGAAGCCAAGCGGAATGGGCTGGTACTCGCCGAACTTGCCGGTCGACAGGTTGTCGTTGAGGTCGACCATCACGTCCAGGGCGGACCGCGGCACCATGCTGCCGTTGTCCGTGTCGAGGCGCCAGGTCTTCCCAGAGGTGGAGTCGGATTCGAGCGGACGGATCGGCGTGGTCACCAGTGCCTCCAGCCTGCTGCTGTCGGGTTTCGAGCAGCGGCAATCCTAGCAGCCCATAGGGGGCCCTTCCAGGCGCCGAAGGTCCCCCCTCGACCTACAGCCCGCCCGCCTCCACGCTGGCCGCTTCGTCGTAGAAGCGAGCGATCGTCCTGATTCCGGTCTCGAAGTTGGACATCCACATCCACTCGTTGGGGGCGTGGAAATTGCCGTCCGCCGGGGCAAAGCCCAGCAGCACCACCGGCCGCCCCAGGATCTTCTCGAAGCTGGCGCAGACCGGGACCGAGCCGCCCTCGCGAATGTACAGGGGCGAGACGCCGAAGGTCGACTCGATGGCCCGAGCGGCGGCCTGAGTGCCCGGGTGGTCGATGGGGGTCAGGCTGGGGGCGCCGTCGCCCAGGCGCTCGATGGCGCATTCGACGGTCGGCGGCGCAACCTGGGAGATGTACGAAGAAACCAGCTCGAAGATCCTGTCCGGATCCTGGTCGGCCACAAGCCGGCAGCTGATCTTGGCATGGGCATGGGCCGGAATGATGGTCTTGGGCCCCTGGCCTTCGAAGCCGCCCCAGATACCGTTGACGTCCAGGGTCGGTCGCGCCCCCAGGCGCTCCAGCGTGGTGAAGCCAGGCTCGCCGTGCAGGGCGGGCACGCCGATCCCCTCCCGGTAGGCCTCCTCGTCGAACGGCAGCTCGGCCAGCGAGCCGCGGTCCAGGTCGGAGAGAGGAACGATGTCGTCGTAGAAGCCGGGCACCTTCACGACGCCGTCGGGGCCCTTCAGTGCGGCCACGATCTGGCACAGGACGTTGACCGGGTTGTCGACCGCGCCGCCGTACACGCCCGAGTGCAGATCCTGACGGCCGCCGGTGACGTCCAGCTGGATGTACACGATCCCGCGCAGGGCGACGGTGATGGCCGGCAGGTTGCCCTCGAAGAAGCTGGTGTCGGAGACGACCACCAGGTCGGCCTTGAGGCGCTCGCGATTCGACTCCAGCCAGGGGTCGAGGTGGATCGAGCTGGTCTCCTCCTCGCCCTCGATGACGACCTTGACGTTGACCGGCAGCGCTCCGCGCACGGCCAGCAGAGCCTCCAGGGCGCGGGTGTGCATCTCCACGTGGCACTTGCAGTCCGACGCGCCGCGGGCCAGCATGCGCCCCTCGCGCACGATCGGCTCGAAGGGGGCCGCCTCCCACAGCTCCAGCGGGTCGGCTGGCTGGACGTCGTAGTGGGCGTAGACGAGCACCGTGGGCTTGCCCTCGGCGTGCAGCCAGTCGGCGTAGACGACCGGGTGGCCGCCCGTCTCGCAGACCTCTACGTGCTCCAGGCCGGCGGCGCTCAGATCGTCCGCCACGAACTGGGCCGCGGCTCGACAGTCGCCGGCATGGGCCGGCAGGCCGGAGATGCTCGGGATGCGCAGCAAGGCCTCGTACTTCTCCAGGCGGCGAGCCTTCGACTCCTCCAGGTAGCGCTCCAGCTCGCCTTCCACGGCGATGGGATGTGGTCGGTCTCCGGCCATCGGCTGTTCTCCCGCTGCTGCTTCCGCCCGATTCTAGCCCTCGCTCCGCCCGTTCCGAATCGAGACCGGCGGCCTCTCGACCGCCGGTCTTGCCGTTCTCTGCAGTGGCTCCGTCCCGTCAGGAGGGGCTCGGCTTGGGGCTGGGAGTCGTCGTCGGCGCAGCGCCGGGGCTCGACTCGCCGGGGGCCTCGGCGCCGACCGAAGCAGCCCGGCTGATGCCGTGGGTGTTCTCCTTGGGCGGGAGGTCGGAGAATATCTTCTCGAACTCCTCCGCCTCGACCGTCTCCTCGGCGATCAGCTTGTCGGCCAGAGCCAGCAGCCGCGCGCGGTGCTCGGTCAGGACGGCCGTCGCCCGCTTGTAGCCGGCATCGATCAGGGTCCGGACTTCCTCGTCGATCAGGCGCGCCACGTCGTCCGAGTAGTTGCGCTGCTCGCCGATCTCGCGGCCCAGGAAGACCAGCTCGTCGCGCTTGCCGAACGCCAGCGGGCCGAGCTTCTCGCTCATGCCCCACTCGGTGACCATCCGCCGGGCGAGGTCCGTCGCCTTCTCGATGTCATTGCTGGCGCCGGTCGTCGTGTCGCCGAAGATCAGCCGCTCGGCCGCATTGCCGCCCAGCAAGCCCGCGATCTTGTCCTCGAACTCGGTCTTGGACTGCAGGTAGCGGTCCTCCACGGGCAGAGCCATGGTGTAGCCGAGAGCCATGCCGCGGCTGATGATCGTCACCTTCTGGACGGGGTCGCACTTGGGCAGGACTCGCTGGACGACGGCGTGGCCGCCCTCGTGGATGGCGATGATCCGCTTCTCGGCGTCGGAGATGATGCGGCTCTTGCGCTCCGGTCCGGCGACGATCCGCTCCAGGGCCTCGTTGAACTCCGGCATGGTCACGACCTTGCGGTTGCGCCGCGCGGCCAGAATGGCGGCCTCGTTGACGAGGTTGGCCAGGTCCGCGCCGGAGAAGCCGGGAGACTGCCGGGCCAGGTTCTCGACATCGACGCTCTTGTCGAGGGGCTTGCCCTTGGTGTGGACCTTCAGGATGGCCATGCGGCCACGCAGGTCCGGCCGGTCGAGGATGACCTGGCGGTCGAAGCGGCCCGGCCGCAGCAGCGCCGGGTCGAGCACGTCCGGACGGTTGGTGGCGGCGACCACGATCACGTTGGTGTTGGTGTCGAAACCGTCCATCTCGACGAGGATCTGGTTCAGGGTCTGCTCGCGCTCGTCGTGCGAGCCACCCAGGCCGGCGCCACGCTGGCGGCCGACAGCGTCGATCTCGTCCACGAAGACGATGCACGGGCTGTTGCGCTTGGCCTGGTCGAACAGGTCGCGGACGCGGCTTGCGCCCACGCCCACGAACATCTCCACGAACTCCGAGCCGGAGATCGAGAAGAACGGCACGCCCGCCTCGCCGGCCACGGCCCGGGCGAGAAGGGTCTTGCCCGTGCCCGGAGGCCCCACCAGCAGCACGCCACGGGGAATGCGCGCGCCGAGGCTGTTGAACTTCTCCGGATACTTGAGGAACTCGACGACTTCCTGGAGGTCCGTTTTTGCCTCGTCCACGCCTGCTACGTCGGCGAAGGTCACGACCGTCTTGTTGCCCAGGAACATCCGGGCCCGGCTCTTGCCGAAGCTCATGGCCTGGTTGTTGCTGCCCTGGGCCTGGCGCATGAAGAACAGGAAGATCAGGACGATGACGATGACCGGCAGCAGAGTTGAGAGCAGAAGGGCGATCCAGGTGGTGTCGGCCGGCTTCTTGATCTCGTAGGTCGGCCACTGACTCTTGTCGATGCCGGCGCTTCGCATCCAGGACTTGATCGTGTCCCACTCGCCGTTCTCCGGCGAATCGGACTCGACCGTGTAGGGACTGTTCCCAGCCTGGAGAGTCACCGTCAGCGTCGTCCCCTCGCGCACGATCTTGGTGACCAGGCCTGACTCGACGTCGTTCTCGAACTGCGAGTAGACCTTCGTCGTCGGCTGGGCGGGCTGGATCAGGATGTAGAGCAGCAGGACCGTGGCCGCCACCAGGACGACCATTACGACCCCGTTGCGAAGGAAACCTCTGTCCAAGATGTAGCGGAGCCTCCGGAGTGTCATGGCCGGCACGAGTCCACCGGCGGCCGCAGTATACGCCCGAGGGCGCCCAGCCTCGACGCAGCGGTTCTGCCCGTTGCGAACTCGGCATCCGGTGCCCGGGGCGGAAGCCGCCCCACTATCAGAGACTCGTCGGCGGGCCGCAGTGTTCAGGCGCGGGGTTCTGCCGGTGCCGATCGGCCCCAGCGTTGCGCCGCGTGAGCCGGCGAAGGCGCGACCCGGGCGGCGCCCGGGTCGCGATTGGCGGCGTTGGTAGCGGAGACTGGATTTGAACCAGTGACCAAGGGCTTATGAGTCCCCTGCTCTACCACTGAGCTACTCCGCCGTAGCGCGGGGTAGTTTAGCGGATGATCCCGGGCGAGACCAGCAACCGCCCCGCCGGAGCCCGGCGGCCGGCGGCTGGCGGTCAGCCTCCGTCGAGAAGCTCCAGGGCCGGTGCCAGGCCGTCCAGCGATTCGAGGGTGATGGGATCGACGACAAGCTGGACCTCTGCCACTCCCGCCCTGGCGTAGGCGCGCAGGCCCTCGGCGATGATCTCGGGTGAGCCCGTAAGCGGGTTGGCCGTGCCGTCCAGGTAGCCGTCGCCCTGGCGGCGGCCCATGCCGCCGGGCATGCGGACCAGGACCACCACGCTCGCCTCGACGGTGGCCGGATCGCGCCCCACGCCGCGGCAGACTCGCTCCACTCGCTCGCGCAACGGAGCCACTCCCTGGGGGCTATTGCCAACGTCCGCGTGCCATACGTTCCAGGACCGCGCATAGGGCATGGTGATGGTCAGCATCCGCTCACCTGTCGATCCGACCATGATGGGCGGCCCGCCCGGCCGGGCGCGCGGGACCAGCTCGCAGTCGCGAGCGCTGAAATAGCGGCCCTGGAAGTCGATGCGACCCTCGGTCAGCAAGGTGCGAATGATGGTGAAGGCCTCTTCGAAGCGCGAGATGCGATGGTCGAAGGGCACACCGTAGGCCGCGAACTCCACCTCGTTCCAGCCCGCCCCCAGCCCCAGGACCAGCCGTCCGCCGGATATCTCGTCCACCGTGGCCGCCTTCTTGGCCAGCACCGCGGGGTTGTTGAAGCCGACCGGCGTGACGAGTGGGCCCAGGCTGGCCTTCGAGGTGATCGCGGCCGCCGCCGCCAGCAGGCTCCAGGCGTCCCACGGGCCGTCGGCCGAGCCGTCCTCCATGCGATACAGGTAGTGGTCGCCCGTCCAGATCGAATCGAAGCCCAGCTCCTCGACGCGCCGGATCATAGCCGCCAGCTCCGGCCAGCGTACCGGGCGCTCGATCTCGGGCAGCTGCACACCGACCCTCAGGGGGCGGTGAGCAGGACGCAGCGCATCCACGCCGATCATCCTAGCGCCCGGCCGGGCGGCTGCCTCAGCCGTCGCCGAAGAGCGCCTCCAGCCAGGCCTCCAGCGGGCTCCCGGCAGCCGTTGACGACGACTCGGCGATGCCGACGGAGCCAGGGGCGTCGGACGCCAGGGGCCGGGCGTTGGGATCGAGCGTGACCGTCAGCTCGCCCGCGACGCCCAGGCCGTAGCCACGGGCGGTTGAATCGACGAACCCCTGCTGCTGGATCAACTCCAGCTCGTTGCGCAGCGAATCGAGATCCTCGCGCAGAGCGGCGTTTCGATCGCGCATTGCGTCGGCCTGCTCGGAGGCCGCGGCCGCCTCGCTTACCTGGCGGGCGAAGACCCCCACCAGGTACAGGCACAGGAAGCCGGCAACCAGCACCGCCAGCCGCCGCCTGGACAGCCCAAGCGACGGCCCAGGACCGCCCGAAGCCGCGATTTCGGTCCGGGCCTCCTGCTCGGAAGCAGAGTCGACCTCGTTCCTGCGCATCGCCTGAATCGTAGCTGTGGGCAGCTGTCGTGTCAACGTGTGCCCACGCTTGCATCGCGCTGCTAGACTGACGCTTGGATTCGTACAGGCGTTCGCTTTCAGGGAGCCCCCGATGCGCTACTACGAGCCTGCCGACGTCGAGACTGCGCTCGCCCGGGCCATGGCAGAGCCCTCGCTGGCCGGCGGCGTCCTGCACCACGCGCAGATGCCGGCCCGGCCGGCAGACCTGCGCCCCATGCCGGGCTGGCTCGACCCGAGGCTGGTTTCCGCCCTGGCCGGGCGCGGCATCGAATCCCTCTACGCCCACCAGGCCGAGGCCCTGGAGGCAGTCCGGGCCGGCGAGGACGTGGTCGTCGTCACGCCCACGGCCTCGGGCAAGTCGCTGTGCTACCTCCTGCCCACGCTCCAGGCCCTGGCGGAGGACCCGACCGCTCGAGCCCTGTACCTCTTCCCCACCAAAGCGCTGGGCCAGGATCAGGTGGCGGAACTGGGCGAGCTGACCCGGGCGGCCAGGCTGGCGATCAACTCGTCCACCTACGACGGCGACACACCGGCGCCGATCAGGTCCGCCATTCGCTCTGCCGGGCAGATCGTCGTCACCAACCCGGACATGCTCCACGCCGCGATCCTGCCCCACCACACCAAGTGGTTCCAGCTCTTCGAGCAGCTGAGGATCGTCGTCGTCGACGAGCTGCACACCTACCGCGGCCTGTTCGGCAGCCACGTGGCCAACGTCCTCCGACGGCTGCTGCGCGTCTGTGCTCACTACGGGTCGCGGCCGGTCATCGTCTGCTGCTCGGCCACGATCGGCAATCCGGCGGAGCTGGCCACGGCGCTGACCGGCCGGCAGCCGCGGCTGATCGACCGTAACGGCGCCCCATCCGGCGCCCGGCACGTGCTGCTGGCGCAGCCGCCGCTCCTGGACCCGGCAACCGGCGCCCGCGGCTCGGCGCTCACCCTGGCCACTCGCTGGGCCCTGCCGTTCCTGCGGGCCGGCCGCCAGACGCTGGTCTTCGGCCGCTCACGCATGGGAGTGGAGCTGATGCTCTCCACTCTGCGGGAGGCCCTCCTGCTGGGCGACGGGCCCCGTAGCCGGGTCCGCGGCTACCGGGGCGGCTATCTGCCCACCGAGCGGCGCGCCGTCGAGCGCGGCCTGCGCGAGGGTGAGCTGCTGGGCGTGGTCTGCACCAACGCCCTGGAGCTGGGGGTGGACGTGGGGCAGCTGGACGTGGCCGTCCTGGCCGGCTACCCGGGCTCGATCGCCGCCACATGGCAGCAGATGGGCCGGGCCGGGCGACGGCAGGGCACCAGCGTCGCCGTCCTGATCGCCGGCGGCGGGCCGGTCGACCGCTACGTCGTGGAACACCCCGAGTTCCTGCTCCAATCGCCGCCCGAGGAAGCCCGCCTGGACCCCGACAACCTGCACGTCCTGCTGGCTCACCTCAAGGCCGCCGTCTTCGAGCTGCCTTTCGAGCCGGGTGAGCGATTCGGTCCCGGCGAAGCCGCCCCCTTGCTGGCCTTCCTGGCCGAGGAAGGCCTCGTCCGCCGGGCCTCGGACCAGCGCTGGTACTGGTCCAGTGACAACTTCCCGGCCTCTGCGGTGTCGCTGCGGGCGGCTGCTCAAGAGAACGTGATCATCATCGACACCACGCCGGACCGGCCCCGCGTGATCGGCGAGATCGACATCTTCGCCGCCCAGACCCTCGTCCACGAGGACGCGATCTACATCCACGAATCCATCCAGTACCACGTCCACCGGCTGGATTGGGACGAGCGGAAAGCCTACGTCCGGCGCGTCGACGTGGACCACTACACCGACGCCGAGCGGGCCGTGACCCTCAAGCCACTCGAGGAGTTCGCTCGGGCGCGGGTCCCCGGAGGAGAGCTGGCCCACGGCGAGGTGATGGTCTCCAGCCTGGTTTCGATGTTCAAGAAGCTGAAGTTCGGAACGGACGAGAACCTGGGCTGGGGGCCCGTTCACCTGCCGGAGATCGAGCTGCAGACCGCCGCCTGCTGGGTCATGCCGGGCCGGGCCGCGGAAGGCTGGCGCCGGGCAGACCTGGACGTGGCCCTTATAGGTGCCGGCCGGGCCATGCAGGCCGTGGCCGCCGTCCTGCTGATGGTGGACCCGCGCGATCTGGGCCTGGTCTCGCAGGTCCGATCGCCGCACTATCAGACCCCAACCATCTACCTCTACGAGGCCGTCCCGGGCGGTGTCGGCCTGTCGGAGCGGCTCTTCGAGCGCTACGGCGAGCTCGTCGAGGGAGCGACGGACCTGATCGCCGCCTGCGATTGCCAGGCCGGTTGCCCGGCCTGCACGGGACCGCGCCTCGAACCGGAAGTCGACGCCAGGCAGCTCGCCCTGCGGCTGCTGCGGGCGATGGCCGCGGCCTCGCCGGGAAGCCTGCCCGCCACCGGCGCGCCGGGCGCGCCTCCCGCCGCGTGATGCCGGCCGACGCTCACCTGCGGAGCCGCCTGGACCGCCTCCGGCGGGAGCGGGCCGCCGACGCGCGGGCAGCCGCGGCCCGGGCGGAACGCGCCGGAGAGACGGACCCGCACATCCGGCAGGCGGTTGCTGCCGTCTTCGCCGCCGCCGACGCGTACGGGCCGCCACAGCCGGTCTGGGCCGGCACCGGGCCGCTGGACGCGGCCTCACTGGCCCGCCGCATGGCCCGAGGTTTGGACGGCGATCCCGTCGAGACGGCCCACGGCTGGTATGTCCGCCGCGAGCTGCGGCCCGTGTACATGCCCCTGGATCGCCGCCGCCTGTCCGGCCTGCCGATGATGCCTCCGCCCGGCGCTCCCCTGGTCTGCCTGGACACTGAGACGACCGGCCTGGGGAGCGCCGCCGGCACGGTCGCCTTCCTGATCGGCCTGGCGCACTGGGACTGTGCCCACCTGAGGCTCGTGCAGCTGTTCCTGCCCGACCACTCGACGGAGCCTGCGTTGCTGGCGGCGCTGGCGGCCGAGATCCGGCCCGGCTCCTGGCTGGTGACCTACAACGGCCGGAGCTTCGACTGGCCCCTCATCGAGACGCGGTTGCGCATGAACGGCCGGCCCCAGATCCCGCTCGGAGGCCACCTCGACCTGCTCCATCTCGTCCGCCGCGTCTTCCGCCATCGTCTGCCCGACGCGCGCCTGCAGACAGTCGAGCACGCCCTTCTGCGCCGCCGCCGCGCCCCCGATATCCCTGCCTCGGAGATCCCGGCCGCCTACCACTCCTTCCTCCGGGGCGGCCCGGTGGAACCGCTGCGGGTCGTCGCCCGCCACAACGTCGAAGACGTGGTCACGCTCGGCCGGATCCTCGCCCACCTGGAGCGCGGCTACGGCGCCGGCCCCGCCCGCCATTGGGCGCCCGCGGGCGATCTCATCGGCCTGGCCCGCCTGTACCGCCACGAGGGCAAGGCGGTCCTGGCCGCGCACCTGCTCGGCATCGCGTCCGAAGGGCTGGCAGCGGGCCAACCCGGCGCCGCCCAGGCCACCGTCGAGCTGGCCCGACTGCTGCGGCGCGAGGGTCGTGACGTAGAGGCAGGCCTGACCTGGGCCAGGCTGGTGGAGGTGGACGGGCCGCTGGCGGCCGTGGGCTGGATAGAGCTGGCCAAGGAGCGGGAGCACCGCCAGCGCGACCTGCCGGGCGCGTGGGAGGCCACCGACAGTGCCCTGCTCAAGCTCTACAGCTGCCACAACAACGGCCAGGCGCTGCTGCGCAGAAGGCTGGAAGCCGACCTGGCCAGAAGGCGGGCTCGCCTGGCTCGGCGCCTGGATCGGGCGGGTCTTGGCGCCTGAGAAGGCCGGCGCATCGGGGGCGCCCGGGTCAGGCCCTTCGCAGCCGGGCCGCAACCTCCTCCCGGGTCGGGACGCCGGCCAGGCCCACTGCTTCTACTGCGCAGGAGGCCGCGGCCGCGGCGTAGACGAGGGCGCCCTTAGTCGCGAGCGCATCGCCCGCCTGCCAGGCTGCCATCAGCGCGGCCAGGAAGACGTCGCCGGCGCCGGTCGGGTCCACGACCGGATCCACGACCCGCGCCTTGTACTTGATCTCCCGCGTGCGATGCAGCGCCACTCCCCCTTCGGCGCCGGCGGTGGCGACTATGACGGCCTCCGTCAGAAGCCGCAGCGACTCCGGCGCTTCTTCGGATGGCATGTCGTGCGCGCTCAGCACCACAAGCCCCGCGCGCTCGATCAAGCGGCTCGGCCGCGGAGCCACCGGCTCCACCCAGCCGTCGGGCGGAAACTCGCGAGTCAGTCCCTGGAGCCCCAGCGCCACCCTGGCCCGCGGGCCCGGCACGTCGGCCCACTCCTCCCCTACCTCGCCCGAAACCGGCACCAGCAACCAGCCGCCGGCGGCTCGCCAGGCCTCGGGTAGGGCGGGCACCTGGATGGCATCGCTCTTCGACAGCCAGCGCTGGCGCCGCGCGCCGCCGGCAACCTCCGTGTTCTCGAACACCGCACCGCTATCCAGCGGTACCGGCACTACAGTCGCACCCGCCTCCTCGAGCAGCTTCACCTCGTCGCCGGCCTGACGCGCCTTCCTGTCCAGGCCCACCAGGCAACCGACGCGGAGCCCCAGCCGCGCCAGGCCCAGACCGCAGTACAGAACGGAACCGCCCATCCGCCAGCCGCGCCGGTCGTCAGGGGCGATGTCGCGCGCGGCGGCCCCCACGACGACCACGTCGGGCAGCGGTGTCTCCTCGGTCTGGGCGTATACTCGATTCTCAGCCAGCACCCACCTCCTGGAGTAGAGCGTGTTCTTCTTCGAGCTTCGCGAGGGTGACGACGACATCTTCTCGGATCTGATCGTGGCCCGGGAGGAGGAGATGGACCCTGAGGATTTCCTGGAGCTGGTGCAGTCGATCCGGCGGCGCATCCAGGACGCCTATGAGCACGACACCCTGATCGAGGCCATCGCGGACGAGCTGGAGCGGGACCACGGCTTCATTGCCGTCACCGACGACCGCCTGTCGGCCTCAGTCAACGTCTCGAAGAGCGACGACGACAACTACCTGGCGGACCTGAACACCGACGACGAGGGAGCCGACTACAGGGGCGTCTACGTCGACTTCGACCAGGGCAACCGCGCGCACTGAAGGCCGGCCCCTCCTCTACTTGCTGAACAGGATCTCGATCACGTCCCCGTCGCGGACCTGGTAGGTCTTGCCCTCGGAGCGGAGCTTGCCGTGCTTACGGGCCTCGGCGGTGGAGCGCAGCTCCAGCAGGTCCTCGTAGGGCACCACCTCGGCCCTGATGAAGCCCCTGGCCAGGTCGGTATGGATGGCACCTGCCGCATCCACCGCGGTTGAGCCGTCCGGGACCGGCCAGGCCCGAACTTCATCCGGCCCGGCGGTAAGGAACGAGATGAGGCCGAGTAGCCGGTAGCTGAGCTTGATGACCCGGTCCAGGCTCGATTCGGCCAGGCCCAGGTCGGCCATGAAGGCCGCGGCCTCCTCGGGCTCCAGCTCGCCCAGCTCCATCTCGATCCGCGCCGAGAGGCCGTCGACGATGCTGCGCTTGTGCTGATAGCGGCCTGCCACCCCAGCCACGATATCCCGCGCCCGGGGCAGATCGTCCTCGCCCACGTTCAGCAGCACCAGGACCGGCTTCTGGCTCAGGAACCGGAAGCCGCGGATCGCTTTCTCCTCTTCGGGGCCGATCTCCTGGTCGCGCAGCGGCGTGCCCGCGGCCAGCGGCTCGTGAAGGCGCTCCAGGAGAGCCAGCTCGCGGTCGTTGGCGTCGCGCTCGGCAGGAGTGCCATGGTGACCGCTGGCCTTGAGACGCTCGAGCCGCTTCTCCATGACCGACAGGTCGGCCAGTGCCAGCTCCAGGTCCAGGCGCTCAAGGTCCCGCCAGGCGTCGACCGGGCCGTCCGGGTGCGGCACGGCCGCGTTCTCGAAGGCGCGCACCACGTGCAGCAGGGCGTCGGCCTCTCGCAGCCGGGCCAGCTGATCGGCCGGCAGCTCTTCGGTCGCTACCCGCCCCTCGCTCGAAGCCGGGGGCGCCGGCAGGTCGAAGTAGGTCACGTCGGCGTGGACGATCTTCTTGGGCTTGAAGATCTCGGCCAGCCTGTCCAGCCGCTCGTCCGGGACCTTGACCGTGCCGACGTGCAGCTCCATGCCGCCGTAGCCGCCGGTCTGGGCGTGGCCCCGCGTAAGCGTATTGAAAACGGTCGTCTTCCCCGAGGCCGCCAGCCCGACGATAGCTATCTGCATGGCCCTAGTATCCCGCCTCCAGGTCGACCCCGTACTTGAGTGGCCTGCCCTCGCGGAAGAGACGCAGGTTGTCGCAGAAGACCTCCAGCGTCCGATCCAGCACCGCCGGCGAGGACCAGCTCGTGTGGGCTGTGACGATGCAGTTCTCCAGGCGGTAGAAGGCCGAGGTGTCGGGCAACGGCTCCTGGCGGAGAGTGTCCAGGACGGCACCGCCCAGCGGCCCGTCGCGCAGGGCCCGCAGCAGCGCCCGCTCGTCTACCAGCGCCCCGCGGGCGACGTTGATGAGCCAGCTGCCAGGTCGGGCGGCCGACAGTACGTCATCGTCGACAAGGTTCTCCGTCTCGGCCGTGAGCGGCAGGGCCAGGACGACGAAGTCGGAGGCGGCGAACAGCTCGGGCATGGCCTCGGGGCCGCCCAGGACCTCCACCCCGGGCGGCTCGTCGCCGGCACCGGGACGGCGGCGGATGGCGACCGTTCGGGGCCCGAAGGGCGCCGCCAGCCGGGCGACCTCGCGGCCTATGCCGCCCAGGCCGGCCAGGCCGATCGTCATCTCACTCAGCTCGGCGGCTTGCAGAGGCTGCCATGTCCGTTCGGCCTGCAGCTCCAGCAGCTGAGGCAGCCGGCGGCAGACGGCCAGGATCATCGTCATCGCGTACTCGGCGATCGGCCGGTCGAAGACCCCACGGCTATTGGTAAGGGCCAGGCCGCGCACCTTGATCGCCGGCGTCAGGATCGACTCGACCCCCACCGAGGCGGAATGGATCCAGCGCAGCTTGGGCGCCCGGCCCACCACGCGATCGAGCGCCGGCCCCTCCATCGACCAGCCGCGGAACAGGACCTCGACGTCCTGCAGCGATTCGTCGGCCACGCCTTCGGCCGAGACGGGCACGAGCCGCGAGCCGGGGACAGCCTCCAGGATCCTCCGGCGCATGTCGTCGAAACCGTCCCGTCCGCTCAGCACGGGGCTGATAGCAATCGCCAGGGGCGACCCGCCCGGCCCGTGGCCGGGGCCTACCACCATCGCTTCGTCGGCCATCGTCTCGCTCCTTCGCCGCCCGAGCCGAGCAGCGCCGCCATCCCGCCCGCCGTCCGGCCTCATGAGTATGCCGGACCCGCGTCCGGCATGACCCGCGCCAACCACAACTCCGGGGCCTTGATCTCCTCGAGATCCGGCAGACACTCGGGCCCGCGCCACATGGCCCGCAAGCCCTCCGACCCTCGCGCCCGGGCGACCTCGGCCACGAAGGCCTCGCCGAGCCGGTACTGCTCCATCTTCAGGTCCAGCCCGGTGAGCCGCATCATCACCCTCTCGAAGCCAGTCCTCTGCGCCCGCCGGGCATGGAAGCGCTCGCTGATGCGCTCCACGTCATAGACCAGATCCGCTCCGACGCGGTCCATGACGTAGTCGCTGAATCCCTCGAGCAGGCTCATCACCGCCTGTATCTCGCGGAAGCCACGCCGCTGCTCTTCGGTCATCAGGTCCTCCAGCCAGTGCTGGCCGGCGCCCTCCTCGCGCAGAGCCCGTCGCAGCCCTCTCAGCGCCTCGCGGCTCATGACCGAGACGCCGGAGGCCATCGAGTCCAGCTGCTTCTCGAACCTGCCCGCCAGGTACGGCCTGAGCCAGGTCTGCCCCTCGAACTCGAAGGCATGCGTCGTCTCGTGCAGCACGATCCAGGTCCGGAAGGGGTTGAGCGGCACCTCCAGGGTCTCCGCCACTCGACGGATGTTCTCGTCGACGAACATCAACCGGCCGGGAGTCGCCTCGGCCGAGAGCAAGGCCAGGTCGTACTGGCCCAGGACGCGCTGGCCCAGGAAGCCCAGCAGGTAGCCGAACTGCCGCGTCGTCACCGCCCGATTGGCAATGGTCATGCCCGAGCGAACGATGCCTGAGCCAGGAGGCACCGCCTCATCCAGCAGCCGGCCCTCGATCCGGCCCACGAGATCGGCGAAGGTCGAAACGTTGGCCCGAACCCAATCCGCCCGCGAGACCACTCCGGCACGTTCCACGACTCCCGGCAGCCGGGTCTCCAGGGCCGCCTCGAGCGCCGGCACGACGTCCCGCATTGCCGCGTCGTAGACCGGCTCGGCAGCAGCCAGCTCGTCCTTCGGAAGGCTCCCCTCCGCACGGCGCGCCCGGGCCACGGCTATGCGCACGACCTGCGGCCAGTCGACCAGGCCGCGCCGCGCGGACCGCTCCATGCGCCGTCCCAGGACCGTGATCCCGGCCCCGATGGCGGCTCCGACCAGGAGCCCGGCCTGCAAGAAGGCGTCGCGGCGCCACCCGGGGCGCTTCGAGGCGCGCTCTGTCTGAGGGCCGTGGCCGGGGCGGCGATCCGGCCGCTCGCTCATCTCGAGCCCGCTTCCAGCTCGACCCCCTGCACATCCGGGAACGCCTCGCCGAACATCCGCTCGGCGGTGCCGCGGAAAGCACTGACGTCGCCGGTCGTCAGCTGCACGTGGGTCCCCGCCTCAGCAGCGGCGGAGGTGGGCGTGTCCAGGCCGTTCACAGATAGCAACTCCGCCAGCGACGAGGCGGTTGCCGTGGCCGAATCCACGATCGCCACTCCCTCGCCGACACAGCGCTGCAACGCCGCCACCAGCAAGGGGTAGTGGGTGCAACCCAGCAGCAGCGTGTCGATATGGGCCGATGGCGGCAGCGGGAAGACGAACTCACCGTCACCGTCCCGATCGCCGAGCAGAGGGGCGACCGAGCGGCGCACGGCCTCCTCCACTTCGGGCCCGGTCAGCCGGCCGGCCTCGACCAGCGGGACCAGCTCCGGGGTGGCGTGCTCGTATGCCTCGATCGCCGGGTTCTCGTCCTTGATGGCGTGGAAGTAGGCCCGCGACCGGACCGTGGCAGGAGTGGCGATGACTCCCACGTGCCGGGTCCGCGTGGCCAGGGCCGCTGCCGCCGCGCCGGGGCGGACGACGCCCAGCACCGGCAGGTCGTAGCGCCGGCGGAAGTCGGCCAGGGCCACGGAGGTGGAGGTGTTGCAGGCCACGACAATGGCCTTCACGTCGCGCCCGGCAAGGGCGTCGAGGGCCTGGACGCTGAAGGCTCGGACTTCGTCGTCCGGGCGGACGCCGTACGGCGCGCGAGCGTTGTCCCCCAGGTAGATCGTCGATTCCCGCGGCAGCCGACGAAGGATTTCGCGCAGGACGGTCAGGCCGCCGACGCCCGAGTCGAAGACTCCGATGGGCCGTGGATCGGGCACGGGCCTAGGAGCCGGCCCCGCGGCCGGAGATGATCTGCGCCGCCCGGCGCACGTCGCGGCTCACCGGCGCATCCGGGTTCGCGACCACGAACGGCATGCCCTCGTTGTTGGCCTGGACCACCAGCCGGCCGTCGGACACGACCTCGAAGTCGGGCCGCTTGCCCAGCGCCCGCCCCAGATCGTCTCGAGTCAGGCCGCCGCTCGAATCGGAGCGGTTGATCAGGTAGCTGATCTTGTCGGCCGTGTAGCCGATCGAAGCGAAGGCGTCGGCCACCGCGATCGTGTTGTGGATCGTCGTGGAGTCGAAGGTGACGACCGAGAGGATCACGTCGCAGGCATCGAGGAAGGCCAGCGTGACCTCGGACAGGTTGGTCGGCGTATCGATCACGACCGCCTTGTACAGCCGCCGCAGGATGGAGATCGTTCGCTCCACGTCACGAGCGCTGACCATCTCCGCCATCTCGACCCGGGGTGGGGCAAGCAGGATGTCCACGCCGGCCGGGTCGTGCCACAGGACCTCCTCCAGATCTGATTCCTGGATCCGATCCGTGGGCAGGTCCAGGATGGACGGCACGTCCTGCGGCACCTTCAGCAGCGCCCTAAGGTCTCCGTACTGGAGGCTGCCGTCGATGAGGCACGTCCGAACGCCGATCTGGCCCAGCGCCACGGCCAGGTTGAAGGCGATCGTCGTCTTGCCCACGCCGCCCTTGGGCGAGAAGACCGAGATCACCCGGCACGAGTCAGCCACGCGGGCCTGCTTGTCCACCAGGACGTGAGACAACGTGTTGACCATCTCGAAGCCGGTGAACGGCAGGGTCAACACGGCGTCGATGCCGCGGGCGGGGTCGCGTGCCATGGGATGCTGCGGCACGGTCAGGACCACGACAGGGATATCCAGGGCCGAGTTGCGCATCTGCTCGATGAGCTGCGGGCCCTTCATCTTGCCCTGGAGAAGCAGGTCGACCATCAGCACGTCCGGCCTGAGCTGGCGGCAGGCATCCATGACCCGCGAGCCGTCGGACATGACTTCCAGGAGCTGAACCTGCGATTGGACGCTCAGCAGGTTGCGGATGTGCGCCGTCACCTGGGGCACATCCTCGGCCACGAGCAGTCGAATGGAGGTGGAGTTAGGCACGGCCCGACTATAGCAAGGAAGCGGGCGCGGGCCTGCTGCCTCTGTGCGTCACCAGGATGACCCGATCGTCATGGTCGGCCAGGGGCTCCAGATCGTAGCTGCCGGCCACGATCTCGATCTCGAGACCGGCCGCCAGGGCCATCTCCCGCAGCTCGTCGGCTCCGAGCAGCTTCAGCACATCCCGGCGCACCCACCTTCGGGCCGGCTGACCCTGCCCTCCCTCTTCGTAGACGGCGGTCAGCTCCACCGTGCCGTGCGCCGGATCATGGCTCGCACTGGCGGTCTTGGCCACCATCAGCCCCGTCTCCGGGTCGATGCGGACGTATTCCAGGCCCGACCGGCCGTCGTAGCGGGCCAGCTCGTGGGCGGCCGGCAACCAGACATCGACGACAGCCACGCCGTCGCGCGCCAGGTGGCGGGCCATCGTCACGAAGGCGGCTCGCTGGGCGGTACGCGAGCCGAGCTGGAGCAGCGAGTTGAGGGCCACGAAGACCAACCCGAAGCACGGCTGACCCGGCAGCTTCAGGCCCGCCAGGTCGGCCTCCACGACGCGGACCCGCGCCGCGACCTCCGTCTCGTTGGGGCCGAGCGCTTCGAGCCGCGCCCGCAGCCGGGCCAGCATCGCCGGATCGATGTCGACGGCCGTCACCTCGTGGCCGGCTTGGGCCAGGGCAATGGCGATGCGCCCGGTTCCCGCGGCCAGCTCCAGCACCGGCCCACCGGTGCGCGCGGCCAGGGCCAGGTAGAGATCCAGGTCGCCCGGGTCCTCCTGCAAATCCACGTCGTAAAGGCGGGCCAGGGCGGCGGCGGTCGTGGCATCGCGCGGCAGGTCTGTCATGGCCTAAGCGTAGCCGCAGCAGCGCCCCGCAGCGCCTGGATTCAGCGTTCGGCCGAAAGCACGATCTCCGCCAGAGCGATCATGGTCACGACGAAGACGACGATCGGCAGGCTAAGCACGTCCTCCAGGCGCAGAGCCACCAGGAAGGCAACCGC
>Ga0307421_1000819_pt1 | contig 19887 bp, 19 predicted proteins | sample SalMarWE160270MG_FD_202163 | JGI IMG/M metagenome (GOLD analysis project Ga0307421, IMG submission 202163) | Salt marsh sediment microbial communities from the Plum Island Ecosystem LTER, Massachusetts, United States - WE1602-70 | ecosystem: Environmental > Aquatic > Marine > Intertidal zone >...
GGGCCCAAGGACCGTGGCGTTGATGACCACCGATCACTTGGGACCGCGGGGGGACCGCGATGATGCCCTGTACATGAACTACGCCGGACGCGGCTATGGCGTAGGCTTCGATGTGTATGTCCGTGTCAAAGCAGGACGGGCATATGCCCTGGGAAATGTCGGCGAATTCCTCAAGGACGGTGCTGCCGGAACTCTCTACTGGGTCGATCCAAAGGAAGATATGGTGGCGGTTTTTATGGTGAGTTCGCCGACAAATCGATTGTATTACCGGTTTTTAATAAAAGACCTGATGTACCAGGCCATCGTAGAATAGCCAAAAAGTATGGTTAAAATATTCTGACGTGTGCTGCGGGTCTCACCCTAGACGGTAAAAGCGGCGCACACTGGTTTCAAAGTTCGTCATCTCTTGCAAGGGCAGGGGCTTTCATACCCCTGCCCTTGTTACCTTTATATGCCGTGGTTGAAAACACTGGATCTATCACGGCCCGTTGATAAACGTGAGCGTGTAATTTCTCCCTTGCTTCAAGGTAGTTCCTACGGCTCAGGTCTCGGTGACGATGTGCGAATCATCATGAAAATGTAATGATTCGGGCGTCGACGGCGACAACCCCCTGTCCTTGGGTGAGCACGAAGAGGGGATTGACGTCGATCCCCTTGATCTCCTCGAACGAAATCATCAGCTGGGAGAGCCGCTGCAGGGCCTCTTTGAGCTGCATGCAATCGAAGGGAGCGAGCCCCCGCGCACCGGTCAAAAGGGGGTATCCCCGCAAATCGGAGATCATGGTATCCGCCTTGTTTTCGGTCAGGGGCAGGATGCGAAGGACGGTATCGCCGAAAATCTCGGCATAGGTGCCGCCGAATCCCAGCATACCCACCGGGCCGAAGCTTTCGTCGACCGTCCCTCCGAGGATCATCTCCATCCCGTGTGACACCCACCCCTGTATGAGGATACCGTCTGCAAACCCTTCTGCCTGCGCCTGCTCGGTGAGCGTGGCAAAGGCCTCCTTGAGATCGCGGTGATCGTGGATGTTGCGTACCATGACGCCCCGATCGATCTTATGAAGCGTACTGGGAACGTTGATCTTTAAACCGACGGGATACCCTATCTCATCGGCGTGCGCGAGGGCCTCATCTACATCCCGGCATACGGCCGATCGAGCACACGGAATGCCCGCAGCACCCACAATCTCCAGTGCCTCGCTCAGGAGGAGGGGCCTCTTTCCCGCGCGCGCCCTGTGCAGGGTTGTTTGGATCGTGTCTCCATCAAAAGGAAGAGAGGGAGGAGTTCCTTCCTCCGCCCGTTCCCTGTCGCGCTGATAGTGATCCCTCGATACAGCAAGCGCGCGGATTGCGTCGAGGGGATCGGCAAACATAGGAAAGGTAATGGACTGCTTGATGCGGACGGCATCACGTTCATTGTACATAAAACAGAGGGAGATCGGTTTCTGATATTCCCTGCACAGACGCTGAAAGGCCTCTCCCAACGGTATCGTCCGTTCAATATCCCCCTCGGCGGCGGCGCCGTGCTGAAAGAATATGCCGTCGGCCCCCTCTTTGAGGACACCCTCGGCGACCTCGGCAAAAAAATCGAAGTTGAAAATATCGCCCAGATCTAACGGATTAGTACGCTTGATCACCTTGGGGCCGGACTTCTCCTGTACGGTGTCGAGAAACGTCTCAGAGAGGGGATGCAAGGTGAAACCATGTTCCGTTGCAAAATCAGCGGCCGAGATAGCTACCCCCCCTGAGCGGGAAATGATCACCAGGTTGCCTCCACGCATAGGGGGAAGGGTAAGGATCTTCACACAATTGACAACATCACGGATGGTATGGGCCCTGACAATACCCGCCTCCCTGAAGGCGGCATCCACCACGCGGTCGTCGGTCGCCAAGGCCTGGGTGTGAAACAGAGCGATCTGGCTGGTGGCGGGGTATCGGTTCACCTTCTGGACGACGATCGGCTTCGTCGACTTCGCAGCCAGTTCCAGGAGTTGGCGTCCTCTGGTGATACTCTCCAGATAGAGGACGATGATCTGCGTCTCATCATCATCCATGAAATAGGCAAGGTAGTCGATCTCATCCAGATCCAATTTGTTCCCCACACTCACCGCCTTGCTGATGCCGATGTTGCTGCTACTCAGCTGGTTGACCAGGTTATACATGACCCCCCCGCTCTGGGCCAATACGGAGACGGGACCGGGCTGTAAGAACTCCTTTCGGAAAAACGCAAAGGGTGTTACCAGAGAGGCGTTCATATTGATAATGCCCAATCCATTGGGGCCCACCACGCGGATCCCCCACGCCCGGGCCCTGCGCAACAGCTCCTCTTCCAGTTCTCTGCCGGCTTCTGAAAGCTCTCCAAATCCACCGGTCTCGATGATGACCCAGGGGATCCCTTTGCGTCCGCACTGGTCAACGATATCGGGTATCAGTGCCGCAGGCGTGATGATGATTGCCTCGTCGATTCCCGCAGGGAGTTGATCCACCGAGGTGAGGATCTCCCTCTCGCAGACCGTGCCGCTGCTGGACCCGACGGGAAACACCTCACCGGCAAAGCCGAACCTGACGATATTCTCCATGATGTATCTGCCGGCGTTCGTGAGCCTCTCAGAGACCCCAATCACCGCAATGCGCTCCGGATAAAACAATTTCTGCATTACACTCTCCCCTTACTGGTTTTCAGAGATCTCCAGACCCTGAAGACCCGTCTACACCAGAACATGCAACTCGTCTTGTTCTCGTAGGATACGATTGTGGGGATTATAGCAAAGATAGTCTCATGAAACGCCATGGTGTGCCTAAAGAGGGCTTCCCGTCCCATCTACCAGAGATAACAGTTCGAATATACCAATCGCTACAATCCGCTGTTCAACAACCTGGCTCACTATCGTTTACATATCTTGTAACTCTCTAATTATACTACATTTAATGAATATGCGCAACATGTTTTTCTGTTACAGATTTCACATGATCATAGGGCGATTGTCTTGGTTGGTCTCACCAGGTACCGCAACTTGACATTCAGTTCCCCCTCTGATATTTCTCAGAGCATGAAACTCGTGAGACTTTTCGCGGCAGTTATCATCATGGTCTCCTTGAGCTGCTGCAACCAAGGTCAAGGCGGCAAACAACCCGATCAGTTGCTCGAAGCCGAGGATACCCCCTGGGAAAACGGGCAAGAGGTTGAAATTTCCGGCGTCATCTATCCTTCCAAGGCGGACGCACGCTTTTATCTGCAGACCGAGGACGGCACGGGTACTCATATTAAACAGGGGACAGATATAGATGTATTGGAGGCGGGAACGAAACTGCGAGTAAAGGGTACTATAGAATACGTACCGTATGAGAAACCAGAGGATTATGATGAAAAACGATATGGGGTGAAGTTCCCGCAAACAATTTGTTATATCGCTGTTGAAGAGTTTACCATAGGGGATGGACCTTGACCGCGCACACCACCTCCCCGTTGACCGTCGCACGGTCCTGACGGCAGGATCGACATGGGAAAAGAAGGGCAGTTAAAGAATTCCGCCATGCCGAAAATAAGGGAAATAATCGTCCATTCCTTTCCCAGCCGGTGTCCCTACTGTGACGCAGTGGTGCAATACCCTGACCTCCAGCCGGGTGAGCATCGGATCAGGTGCGAACACTGCCGACGGGAATATATCAAGATAGTGGGACCCCTCAACGAAGTACCCCTAACCAACCAAAGGAAAAAATAACTTCAAAAAAATATATGTCTTGCAGAATGCTCGTCCCGGCTTCTGCGGGATTGAACCATTCGATGGAAACGTGTATCCTCATGGGCAGAGACGAAGCAAACACCTATGGATAGACTCTTTGAAATCATAGACGCCCTTGCCGGCCCCCTGGCTCTTGCCTCCAAGGACAATTTCTCCCGCCTCCCCAACATCAAGGGGCTGGAGGACCTGATCACCAGTCTGACCCAGGAGGCCATCCCCCTTGCCCCGGATCCATCGGTTCAGGCCAAGCTCAGGGAATTTCAAAAGAACTTCGCCCATTTCGAGGAGGCCACGGAAAGTGAACAAGAGGACCAGATTAGACAGGGAGAACGGTTGCTGACCGAGATGAAGGAATTGCTGGCATCCAGGGGTGCGGACGAACCCTCTCATCCTGGCGACATAGCGCGTCTGCTGCAAACCTCCATACAATACGTCAAAGGGGTCGGGCCGAAGATCTCTCAACTCCTCAAAAAGAAAGGTATCGAAACCATAGAAGACGCCCTTTTCAACCTCCCCATCCGGTATGAGGATCGTCGGGAGATCAGGAGGGTGGCGGATCTCAGCGTAGGCGAGCGCTGTGTGGGGTGTGCCGGGGTGATCGCTGCAGGGGAGGTAGTCTACCCCAAGAGCCGCCGCAGGGTCTATGAGGCCATCCTGGGGGACGGAAGCGGCGTTATCACCGCCAAGTGGTTTCAGGGGATCAAATATATCAGGGGCCGCCTCAAAAAGGGCGACCAGGTCATCTTCTGCGGTGAGATCCGGGGGTATCGGGGACAAAAAGAGATACACCACCCGGACCTGGAGTGGGTGGAGGGCACGGAAGAGGATTCCATCCACTTCGGGCGCATCGTCCCAGTCTATTCCGAGACCGAGGGGCTCTATCAGCGCCGAATCAGGGGGATCATGCACCAGGTGGTTCAGAACGCCGCCTCCAAGATAACGAGCCCCATCCCCCCCCAGGTGAGCACGCGATGCGACCTGATGCCCCTTTCCGAGGCCCTGTGCGAGGTCCATTTCCCCCAGGCCTATATCGACGTCGAGCGGCTTAACCTTCAGACATCTCGACCCCATCAGCGGCTGGCCTTCGAGGAGTTCTTCCTCCTCGAGCTGGGCATGGCCCTGCGACGCAGGGGGATCACCCAGGAAGAGGGGATCGCCTTCCAGATCGCCGACACCCCCACAGCCGACAAACTCCTGGAGCGGTTCCCCTTTAGCCTGACGGCGGCCCAGGAGCGGGTGGTCGCCGAGATCAAGGGGGACATGGCCGAACCCCACCCCATGAACCGCTTGCTGCAAGGGGACGTAGGGAGCGGGAAGACGGCGGTGGCCCTGATCGCCTCGCTCATCGCCATCGACAACGGCTACCAGGCGGCGGTGATGGCCCCCACCGAGATCCTCGCCGAGCAGCATTACTTCAACCTCAGGGAGTGGTTGGAGGGAGTGGATGTCACGATCTGTCTCTTGACCGGAAAGGTCAAAGGGAAGGAACGCGATGAGCTCTACCAGGCCATCACCGAAGGTGAGGCCCACTTGGTGGTGGGAACCCATGCCCTGATCCAAGAGGGTGTCTCCTTCAAGAGGCTGGGCCTGGGGGTGGTGGATGAGCAGCACCGCTTTGGGGTGATGCAGCGGGCCCGTCTCAAGCGGAAGGGGACGGTGCCGGATCTCTTGGTGATGACCGCCACACCCATCCCCCGCACCCTGGCCATGACCCTCTACGGCGACATGGAGGTCTCGGTCTTGGACGAGCTCCCTCCGGGCAGGGGTCCCATCGCCACCAAGGTCTATCGAGAAAAAGAACGTGAGGAAGTCTATCAAAGAGTGGGTGAAGAGATAGCACAGGGGAGGCAGGCCTATTGCGTCTACCCCTTGGTGGAGGAGTCTGAACGGATGGACCTGCGGGATGCCACCCAGGGGGCCCAACGCCTCCAGGGAGAGGTTTTCCCCAACGCCACGGTCGGGCTCATCCACGGCAGGATGAAGGGTGAGGAAAAAGAGCGGACCATGCGGGCCTTTCACCAGGGGGAGATACAGATACTCGTGGCCACCACCGTCATCGAGGTGGGGATAGATTGCCCCAATGCCACGGTCATGGTAGTGGAGCACGCCGAGCGGTTCGGCCTCTCGCAATTGCACCAGTTGCGGGGGAGGATCGGGAGGGGACCGCACCCATCCGTATGCCTCTTGTTGGCCGTTCCCCGGCTTGGCAAGGAGGCGTGGCGCCGCCTCAAGGTAATGGAAGAGACTACCGACGGCTTCCGTATTGCCGAGGAGGACCTGGCCATCAGGGGTCCGGGGGAGTTTCTGGGGGTGAGGCAATGGGGACTCCCCGACTTCAGGGTGGCCAACCTTATGAGGGATGTCCGCCTCCTCCAGCAAGCCCGCCGGGAGGCCTTCGCCCTCATCGAGGGTGACCCCCAGCTCACCCTAGAGGCACACCTGCCCCTCAGAGAAACCATCCGGGCACGGTGGCAGGAGCGGCTGGAGCTGGCATCCGTAGGGTAGAGAAACCTTGACATACCCCCCCTTTTTGTTATTAAATGCACAGGTTGTAAATAGGGAAAAAGGAGGTCCAATATGGCAACACCGGTGACGGTACCCATGGTAGGGAAAATAGTGACTGTTAATGTGAAGGTCGGGGATCAGGTACAAGAAAATGATCAGGTGGCTACCTTGGAGGCAATGAAAATGGAGATGCCTGTGGTGGCCCCGGTGTCAGGGACCGTGAAGGAAATCAATGTCAAAGCAGGGGACGAGGTAACGTCGGATACCGTCCTCATGATCATAGAATAAGGAGACAGGGGTGCGGTATGAGCACATCCTCCATGAGGGGCACAAAGCAATAGCCACCATAATGATCGACCGCTTTCCGAACAGCGTCCTCGATATCCAGACCATGCGGGAGACGAACCAGGCCCTTCAGGAGGTCTCGGAGCACCGGAGAGAGCTCAAGCCCGTGGTGATCACCCATGCAGGGGATAAGGCCTTTATGGAAAAGCACAAACCAGTCTGGAAAGGAGTGTAACGGTAAGGACCGGAATGATCGCGGCAGGGGTCGACATCGGGTCTCTCTCCACCGAAGCTGTTATATTCGATAAAAATAAGGGGATTCTGGGATATTCAATCTTCTTGACGGGAGGCTCCAGCAAGGATGCCTCCCGCCTTTCCTTGAAGCAAGCCATCGAAAGCGCCAAGGTCAAACAGGAGGAGGTCCGGCGGATCGTCTCCACCGGCTGTGCCCGCGAGATCGCCGACTTCGCCGATAAAAAGATTACCGAGATCACCTGCCTTGCCCAGGGGGTGAGTTACCTTCATCCAGAGTGCCGTACCGTCATCGACATCGGCGGGCAGGATACCAAGGTAATCAGGGTGGATGGCAAGGGGAGGGTGCTGGAATTCGATATGAACGACAAGTGCGCCGCCGGCACCGGCAGGTTCCTGGAGGTCATGGCCAAAGCCCTGACCGTAGAGCTCGACCAGATGGGGGAGCGATCCCTCCGGTACAACAATGACCTTACGATCAGCAGCATCTGCACCGTCTTCGCCGAATCGGAGGTGGTCTCCCTGGTCTCGGAAGGACAGCAGGTGGAGGATATCCTCCATGCCATCCACAACGCCGTTGCGGACAGGACCATCGGGCTCCTGGAGAGGATAGGAGAACTGCAGCCGCCGGTGGTCATGACCGGAGGGGTGGCAAAAAATATCGGCGTGGTCAAAGCCCTGGAGGCAAAAATGGAAACCCCCCTCACCATCTATGCAGAACCGCAGATCGTCGGGGCCCTGGGCGCTGCCCTTCTTGCCTTGAATGGTCTTTAACAGGAAGAATCACCTTCCTCAAATTAATTTTATATTTTCCTATGACAGCATCGGTCTCCGAACGAATAAAATACTTGACTCCCTTTCAGTAACCCTGCTAAGGAATCATCATCCATGAAAAAAGGCGATAAAGCAAAAGGCGGGATCTTTCAAAGGCTGCGGCGGGGTCTGACCAAGACCCAGGGGCTGCTGGTCGGCGGCGTCGATGACCTCTTGCGACCGGGCAGGGGGATGGATGAGGCCCTCTACGAGGAACTGGAGGAGATCCTCATCGTGGCCGATGTAGGGGTGGAGGCAACCACAAGGCTCATCGAAGGGGTGCGACGTGAAGTGAAAAAGCAGGGGATAACGGACGCCCACGAGGTTCTGCCCCTCTTGCGCCACGAGGTCCTGGAGATCCTGCAGCCCTATGAAGCCCCTTTCTTACTCAAGGGGGCGGATGACGCCCCCTTTGTGGTGATGGTCATCGGGGTCAACGGCACGGGGAAGACCACCACCATCGGCAAGCTCGCCCACCGATTTGGCTCCCAGGGGAAAAAGGTCGTGGTGGCTGCGGCCGATACCTTTCGGGCCGCCGCCATCGAGCAGCTGGAGATCTGGAGCGAGAGGGCCGGGGCGCACTTTGTCAAACACGCCAGCGGGGCCGATCCCTCTGCAGTGGCCTTTGACGCGGTGAAGGCCGCCCGGTCGAGGAACTGTCACCTCATCTTCATCGATACCGCAGGCAGGCTCCATACCAAGGAAAACCTGATGGAGGAACTCAAGAAGGTCAAGAGGGTCATTGGGAGGGAGCTCCCCGGCGCCCCACACGAGACCCTATTGGTCCTCGATGCCACCACCGGCCAGAACGCCGTCGTCCAGGCCCAGACCTTTCATCAATCTCTTGAAGTGACGGGGATCGCCCTGACCAAGTTGGACGGCACGGCCAAGGGGGGGATTATCGTCGCCATCGCCCAGGAGCTAGGGATCCCCCTGCGCTTTGTCGGGGTGGGGGAAGGGATAGAGGACCTTCAGGATTTTCAGGCCGAGGTCTTCGTCGATGCCCTGTTCAGCCAAACCAGTTGAGAAAGTTGCCATGGAAACAAATACTACCAAGGCCATCATCTTTGACTGCGACGGGGTGCTGTTCGACTCCAAAGATGCCAACATCGCCTTTTATAACCGCATCCTCTCGCAATTCCACCTTGATCCCATGACTCAGGAAGAGGTGGAGTACGTGCACGTCAGCACGGCCGAGGGCGCCCTTCGATATCTCCTCGCCGCGAGAGACAGAGACCCCCGGATCGTGGAACAGGTCCTCAATCATCGCCCCCGCATAGACTACACCCCCTTTATCCACCTCATGCACATGGAACCCAATCTCAAAGAACTCTTGACGGCCCTCCCGCACCACATCAAAAGGGCCATCTCCACCAACCGCTCCTATACCATCGGCGATGTCCTACGGATCCACGGATTGGAGGGTGAGTTCCACCTGGTGATCTCGGCCCTGGACGTACAAAACCCCAAGCCCCATCCTGAGTCCGTCCTCACGATCCTCCGCCACTTCGACCTCTCCCCCGCAGAGGCCCTCTTTGTCGGGGATTCTGCGGTGGATCAAGAAGCGGCTCAGGGGGCTGGGGTCCCCTTTATCGCCTACAAAAACCGTTCCCTGCAAGCCGAGTACCATATAGACGACTTCCTGGCAATCAAGGAGATCGTCACCCCTCAAGAAAAAGGATAAATTCCCCCTCAGGCAAAATCAAAGACCCTATGTTGGGCCTTAGTCTCCAAGATGGCATCGATCTTGGTCTGCGTTTCTTTGCGCTCCGGACTTGCCTCCCATGCCTTCCATTCGTCGACGCTCCTCCAGGTGCTGATGACCACATAGAGGGTCGGATCGTCATGGGCACGCAACGTCTCCCCGGAGATATACCCTCGGGCGAACATCGCCTTGGCCCTCATCTCCCGCATCAAATTGGCCAGGTCCGTATCCTTCCCCTTCGGAACACGTCTCTCAATAATCACCTTCACCGCCATCGATCGTACCTCCCTCTTGAGTACTTCCGTGCTTGGATTATACCACGCCCAGGTCGTGTTGCAAGCGTGAAGGCACAAGAAGTCTTCTCTTGGATGGACAGAAGCGAGGCTTCTATGATACCTTGTCCCCATGAAACAAAAACGAATCGCCTATCTTGATTGCTTTGCCGGGGTCAGCGGGGACATGGTCTTGGGGGCGTTCCTGGACCTCGGCCTCCCCCCGGAGGTCCTTGATGAAGGATGGCGGATGCTGGGGCTGAAAGGAGTCCAGGTGAAGGGCCAGCGGGTCAATCGGGGGGGAATAATGGGGACGCAGGTGGAGGTTAAAGGTAAGGGCACGTTCAAAAACTATAGAGAGATGAAAAAGGCGATCGATGACTCCGCGCTCCCCTCAGGAATAAAAGAGCTCAGTTTGAAGATCTTACATCAATTGGCCCAGGTGGAGGCCGGTATCCACGGGATGGAGATTGAAGAGGTCCACTTCCATGAGATAGGGGGGATCGACACCATTGTCGATACAGTCGGCGCCGCCCTGGGGGTCTCTCATTTCGGATGGGAGACCATTCTTTGCTCCCCCCTCCCCTTGAACAGGGGTTTTGTGGAAGGAGGGCACGGCCGTTTGCCCCTGCCTGCCCCTGCTACCGTTGCGTTGCTTAAAGGAGTCTACATCGTACCTGCCGCTGTGGAGGGAGAGACCGTCACCCCCACGGGCGCTTCCATTGTGACCGCCCTGGCCTCCGGATTCGGCCCCCTGCCGGAGATGGAGATCACCGGCGTGGGATATGGCGCCGGTACCAGGGACACGGAGGGCACGCCTAACCTCCTGCGGATCATCCAGGGGATACAGGTGGAAAAACAGCAGGAAGGCATATGGGTCCTGGAGGCGGACGTGGATGACATGAACCCTGAGCTCTTGCCATATCTCAACCAGCTCCTGCTCAAAGAGGGCGCCATTGACGCTGTGTTGATCCCCATCCAGATGAAGAAAGGCAGGCCCGGTTTTACTATTCGAGTCCTTGCAACTGCCGCGCAGCGGGAAGGATTGGCGCAGCTGATCTTGCGCGAATCCACCACCCTCGGCGTCCGAATGTATCCTGCTGAGCGTATGACCCTCCCCCGAGAGGAGCGGGAGGTAGAGACCCAATATGGTAAGATCAAGATAAAGGTAGCCCTTGACCAAGAGGGAAAGATCATCAACCTGATGCCGGAATATGAGAGCTGCCGCCAGGTTGCAGAAAAAAAGAAGGTTCCCTTAAAAGAGGTCTATCAGGAGGCCATTGCAAAGGGGAGAGAGGCATTTAAGCATGGGGGGGGGAATAGGCCTTTCATAAAAAAGGGGGTTTAAACATGGGCGTCTCAAAAAACAATATAACAAGATGGTTATTAATATCAGTAATAATTGTATCTATATCCTTACTTACAATTACATGCAGTAAGGAATCTTTTTTAAGTGGGCCTGCAATCGATCAACGTGGGTCTTTTCTTTCACCAAAGGGAGGGTGTAAGGCTTCATTAGAAATAAAGGATGGCGGGTTTTTAGGTTTGACAATCGTTTCTAAATCCGATGGTCGTCGCAGTGACACCATTGATGAGGTGACAGGAATTATTTGGATTAGTGAGAACAAACTTTTATATTCAGTAGGCTCAATATATGGCATTCCAGGGATATTCGTTTTCGATTGCAAAACAATGAAAAAGGAGAGGGTCCTTGGTCCAAGAAACCCTCATGGAACTGATTATATTAAACTAAAGGAGTTTTCAGAAGGGACGGTATACTTTTATTACTCGCCGGATGTGGAATTAATGGATTATGATGAATTTAGAACGAAGAAATATTTATACCAAATAAATCTTGACGGAACGGGATTTAAAAAGGTGCACAATAAGTAGACAAGAACAAAGAAATCAAAAATTGAGGAGGTGGATGATGAAGCATTTTGTTCAATGTTTGCTCGTTGTTTTGGCCGTCGTTTTCATAAACCAGGTTGCCCAGGCTATTGAAATAGGCGCGATTCCTCCCACGGTAGAGTTAAAAGAAAAACTGGGGGGACGGCTGGATGGAACGCCGTGGAGCAGCGCGGAGTTGCAGGGGAAGGTCAGTGTCCTCTTTTACGTCGATCCTGACGAAAAGGATACGAACAATGAAGCCAGCGAGGCACTGAACAAAGAGAAGTTTTCCGACGATACGTACCAATCGTTTGGGATCATTAACATGGCAGCAACCTGGATGCCCAATTTTGCCATTTCTTCCGCCCTTAAAAAGAAACAGAAGCGTTATCCCAAAACCATTTATGTGCGGGATTACAAGAAAGTGCTGGTGGACGCCTGGAATATTGCCGACGATAGCAGTAATGTTCTCGCCTTTGACAAACAAGGGGTATTGATCTTCAGAAAAGACGGTAAGCTCAATGCGGCGGAGATCCAGATGCTCATCAAGGTCATCCGCGAGCATCTGTAATTTTTCTGCGGTCTTTAAGAAAATCAATCATGGTTTATAGTTGGGACGTGGGGCATAGTTCAAGTTTTTCACTTTTTACAGACGGCTGAGTTTTGATAATTATGAACAACGCCCCCGGGGAGATCTTTCTTCTTTACTCTTGCACCTTCTTGAGAAAAACAGTTCCTTGAAAACCCTTATCCGTAACATGCCCTTCGAGCTTCAGCTTACCATCACCCGTGCGCAGTTTTAAGTCCAGCTTCCTCTTTTCTTTGGCCAAAAGGGGGAACAAATGGGGTCAAGGGTTCTAATACAACGTCTTAATGGAAAAATCAACGCATACCTCCCTCCTGATGATGAGATTAAAATTATAAGGAAAGGGATACTGAAATCGCCTCCTTTATTCCCCTGGCATAGTGGGCGACATGGGTGACCAGGTCAAATGTTCCAGAGTGCTCTTCTATCATCCGCACCACGGCACTGCCGATGACGATACCGTCGGCAGAGGGGGCGATCTCTTTTGCCTGCTGGGGGGTGGATATGCCGAAGCCGACCACCAGGGGGAGGGCAGTTACCTTTTTGATCCGTGCCACGTCTTTTGCGACCTCTTCAACTTTAGGCTTGGCTGTTCCGGTCACGCCGGTGATGGAGATGTAGTAGAGGAAACCCGTGGCATGAGCGGCAATTGCCTTCACCCGCTCGGTACTGGTTGTGGGGGCGATCAGGGAGATAAAATCTATTTGCTTGGGATCTGTGTACTGTCTGAGCTCGGCGGATTCCTCGGGGGGGAGGTCAACGACCAGGATGCCGTCCACCCCCACCTCTTTGGCCCTCGCGGCAAATCGCTCCGGGCCATAGCTCAAGATGGGGTTGTAATAGCCGAACAGCACGATGGGGATCTCCGAGGTCTTTCTTATAGATTCGATCATCGCGAGGATGCCCGCAAGAGTCGTACCGTTTTTTAAGGCCCGCTGAGAGGCGGCCTGGATAATGGGTCCGTCGGCAGTGGGGTCTGAGAAGGGGACGCCGATTTCCAGGCAATCCACACCAGCGGCATTCAGACCGAGCGCGATCTCCTCGGTCAGCTCTAAGCTGGGGTCCCCTGCCGTGATATAGATGACGACGGCCTTTTCGCCCTGTGCCCACAGGGAACTAAACTTGTTCTCGATTCTGCCCATGATTACTCCGCCTCCGCCCTTTCAGCAATAATCCCCGCATCCTTGTCCCCCCTGCCGGAGAGGTTGATCACGATGATCTTTCCCCTGTCCAACTGGGGGGCCAGATGCATGGCATAGGCCACGGCATGGGCGCTCTCCAGGGCGGGGATGATTCCCTCGTATTCGGAGAGGGCGATGAATGCCTTGATCGCCTCCTCGTCATCGATCGTAACGTAGCTGGCCCTGCCCGACTCGTGAAACGAGGCGTGCTCCGGCCCCACGCCGGGGTAATCGAGGCCCGCGGCGATGGAGAAGGCGTCGCGCACCTGGCCGTCTTCATCCTGCAAAAGATAGGTCTTGTTCCCGTGCAGAACGCCAACCCCCCCTGACGCGATGCTCGCCGCGTGCAGGCCGGTCTCCATCCCCTTGCCCGCGGCCTCCACCCCGATCATGGCGACTGCCGCATCGTCCTTGAAGGGATAAAAGAGTCCCATGGCATTGCTCCCCCCGCCCACGCAGGCGATGAGAAAATCGGGGAGCCTCCCCTCCTTTTTGAGTATCTGTTTCTTTGTTTCCCGCCCGATGCAGCTCTGAAAGTCCCTGACCATCAGGGGATAGGGATGCGGCCCTGCCGTAGAGCCGATGACGTAGAAGGTATCCCGCACTCTGGCAACCCACTGGCGCATCGCCTCGTTCATGGCATCCTTGAGCGTCGCCGTGCCAGCGGAGACCGGCGTGACCTCCGCCCCCAGGATCTTCATGCGAAAGACATTGGGCGCTTGTCTCCTGATATCCTCGTCGCCCATAAAGATCTGGCATGCCATACCGAAGAGGGCGGCGACCGTGGCCGTAGCCACACCGTGCTGGCCGGCACCGGTCTCTGCGATCACCCGCTTTTTTCCCATCCGCCGGGCGAGGAGGGCCTGCCCCAGGGTATTGTTGATCTTGTGGGAGCCCGTGTGGCCGAGGTCTTCCCTTTTGAGATAGATCCGGGCCCCGCCCAGTTCCTCAGTAAGGCGTCGGGCGTAATAGAGGGGGGTCTCCCTCCCAGCATAGTCCTGCAGATAACGGTTGAGCTCCGCCTGAAAGGCCTTGTCCTTCCTGGCCTGAAGATACGCCTCTTCCAGCTCAATGAGGGCGGGCATCAGGGTCTCGGCTGCGTAGCGCCCGCCGTAGATGCCGAAGTGTCCTTTCTTATCCGGCCATTGTCTACCCATAGTTCTACCTCTCAGTAGATATCAGATATCAGAATTTTTGTAACGCTCCGTAGAAAATAAGTTCCCTTCCTCTCCCCTTGAGGGGAGAGGGGAAAAAGCTGATTTTTCCCGCTAATGGCGGGATTCATGGATGTCGCACCGACATTATTAATTACCTGCCGAATATCCCCGCATTTTCCCCCCCTACCTTGCCCACGAGCTCGATGATCTCTTTGACCTTATGATGGTCCTTTCGCCCTGGTGAGTGCTCAACGCTGCTGTTGACGTCCACGGCATGGGGAGAGCAGTGCTCGATGGCCTCCTGGATATTGGCCAACGACAGCCCCCCGGCAAGGATGAGGGGGTGGGTCTCTTTGACCTTGGCGGCCAGGGCCCAATCCGCACGTTCACCCGTCCCGCCGTGGCGTACGGGATCGTACGCATCCACCAGGATGGCCCGGACAGGGTACGCTCCTAATTGCTCCACATCTGCTTCCTCCTTGAGGGCGCAGGCCTTGATCACCTGTGATCGCGGGAATCGGCTACAAAAGGCAGGAGATTCTGCACCGTGCAGCTGCACCATGTCCAGGCCGCAAAACGCGACTATGTCCTTGACCTGCAGGGGGTTCAGGTCCACGAAAACGCCGACCGTGGTGATATCGGTCGGAAGCTTCTTTATGATTTGTTTGACGGCCTCCGGTGCCACGTAGCGGGGGCTCTTCTGATGGAAGATAAAGCCGATGGCATCGGCCCCACACTCTGCCACAAAGGCGGCGTCTTTCTCAGTGGTGATCCCGCAGATCTTTATCTGTGTCACTGCTCTACTCCACCCAAGAGTTCCCTGAGCTTCCCCCCGATATCCTCGGCCCGCATCAATACCTCACCGATCAAGAAGCAATGGACCCCTGCCTCCATCAACCGCCCAATATCCCCTCTAGTGGCGATGCCGCTCTCCGTCACCACAGTCCTGTCGCTGGGGATAAGAGGGGCCAACTCCAGTGTTGTCTGTATATCCGTAGAAAATGTCTTGAGGTCCCGGTTGTTGATGCCGATGATCCCGGCCCCTGCGGCCAGGGCCTTCGCTAGTTCCTCTTGGATATGGACCTCGACCAGGGGTGCAAGCCCCAGTGTCTCGGCCACCTGGATGTACTCCCGCAATACCCCTTCCTCCATGAGGCTGGCGATGAGGAGGAGGGCGTCCCCCCCGAGAAACCTGGTTTCATAGATCTGATAGGGGTCGATGATAAAGTCCTTTCTCAAAAGGGGAAGACTGACGGCCTTTTTAATCTCCGACAGATAGCGCCCCTTTCCCTCGAAGAATCCCTCATCGGTGAGGACGGAGACTGCTCGGGCCCCGTTTGCCTGATAGATGGCGGCGATCTGAAGGGGGTCAAAGTGCTCCCTGATCCTCCCCTTGGATGGTGAGCTCCTCTTTACCTCGGCGATGATGGAGCAATCTGAGGTGCTGATGGCCCCCCTGAAATCGCGGACCGGAGGGAGATCAGCTATCGCCCCTTTCAATTGGGCAAGGGGTATCGTTTCCTTTAATGAGGCCACCTCTTGGCGTTTTGCCGCCACTATGCGATCGAGGATTGCCATGTTCCTCAGCTGTTGCTCATCTCGATGAGGGCCTCCAATTTCTTCATGGCGGCCCCGGAATCGATGTATTCCTCGGCCATGGCGACACCCTCTCGGATATCCCCGGCCTTTTCCCCCGCCATGAGGGCCAAGGCGGCGTTGAGCAGGACGATCTTTCTGCAGGCCCCGTCCTTGCCGGTCAGGATATCCTTGGTAATCGCCGCATTGGTTGGGGCGTCACCGCCGACAAGCTTCTCCCCCTGATAGGTCTCGCCGAAGATCTCGACGGGATCAATATTATAGGTGGTGATGAGGCCGTCCTTTAATTCGGAAACGCGCGTCTCCCCCGTCACCGTGGCCTCATCCAGACCGTCTGAGCCGTGGACCACAAAGGCCCTCTTGGTCCCCAGGTTCTTCAGGACCCCGGCGAACATCTCCGTCAACTGGGGGTCATAGACCCCGAGGAGCTGGGCCGTGGCCCCGGCGGGGTTCGTCAAGGGCCCCAGCATATTAAAGATCGTCCGCACCCCGATCTCCCGGCGCGGCTCGATGGCGTACTTCATGGCCCCGTGGAGTTTGGGGGCAAAGAGGAAGCCGATGCCGATCTGCTGGATGCATTCCTCGACGATCTCGGGTCCAACGCCGATGTTCACCCCCAGGGCCTCCAGAACATCGGCGCTTCCGCAGCCGCTGGAGACGGCTCGATTGCCGTGCTTCGCCACAATGATGCCCGCCGTCACCACCACGAAGGCCGTCGTGGTGGAGATATTGAAGGTGTTCATGCCGTCCCCACCGGTCCCGCAGGTGTCTACGATGATCGAAGAGCGGGCATCGATCTTCGTGGCCTTGGTGCGCATGATGCGTGCGGCCCCGGTGACCTCTTCTACCGTCTCGCCCTTCATCCGCAGGGCGGTGATGAAGGCGGCAATCTGCGCGGGTGTCACCTCTCCCCCCATTACTTCATCCATGGCCTGCATCATCTCTGCTTCGTTCAGGTCCTCTTGGCTGACCACTTTGGCAATGGCCTCCTTGATCATGGTGATTCCTCCTTTCTCCGTTAGGTGTGAGGATCGATTCGGGGTGGAACTGGACACCTTCCACCGGCAATTCCTTGTGCCTGACGCCCATGATCTCCCCTTTCTCGGTCTCGGCGCTGATCTCCAGGCAGTCGGGGAGGGAATCCCTCTCCAAGATCAGGGAGTGATACCGGCCTGCGACGAAGGGATTGGGGAGCCCCTGAAAGATCGTCCGTCCGTCGTTGATGATCTGGGAAGTCTTCCCGTGCATGATCCTCCCAGCCCTGATCACCCCGCCGCCAAAGGCATAACCGACGGCCTGATGTCCCAGACAGACCCCCATGATGGGGATGGTCGCGCCCAGTTCCCTGATCACCTCAACGGAGATCCCCGCCTCGTGAGGGGTGCCGGGGCCGGGTGACAGGACGATGGCATCCGGTTTCAGCTGGCGGATCTCATCGATGGAGATTACATCATTGCGATGAACCACCACTGCGCCCCCGAGCTGGCCGATATACTGGACCAGGTTGTAGGTGAAGGAGTCGTAATTATCGATCATCAAGATCATGGTTGCATTCCTATCACGTGTTGTTCTTTTTGGTTATCTCAAGTCCCGAGGCGGCCATATCGATGGCCTGCATCATCCCCATCGCCTTATTGACGGTCTCCTGATATTCCGCCTCAGGGTCGGAATCGGCCACAATCCCTGCGCCTGCTTGGATGTAGATTTTTCCATCCATAAGCACCATGGTCCGAATGGTGATGCAGAAGTCCATGTTCCCCGTGTAGCTGAAGTAGCCGACTGCCCCCCCGTAGGGGCCACGCCGGGCTGGCTCCAGCTCATCGATGATCTCCATCGCCCTGATCTTCGGTGCACCACTGAGGGTTCCTGCCGGGAAGGTGGCCTTGAGCACGTCGAAGGCATCCTTGCCGTCGGCCAGTTGCGCCTGGATATGGGAGACGAGGTGCATGACGTGGGAGTATCGCTCCACCACCATGTATTGGTTGACCTGCACACTGCCGATCCGGGCGATCCTGCCCAGGTCATTTCTTCCCAGATCGACGAGCATGACGTGTTCCGCCCGCTCTTTGGGGTCTTGCAGGAGTTCATCGGAGAGGTGTCTGTCTTCCTGCTCGCTCTGCCCCCGCCGCCTCGTGCCGGCAATGGGGCGCAATTCGGCGACACCCTCCTCCAGGCGCACGGTGACCTCGGGGGACGAGCCGACGAGGATAAAGTCCGCGAGCTTGAGGAAAAAGAGGTAGGGGGATGGATTGATATACCGGATGGCGCGGTAGAGATCAATGGGGTCCGCGCGGTGTTCTTTTTGAAATCGTTGGGAGAGGACGACCTGGATGACATCGCCGGCAACGATATAGTCCTTGGCCCGTCGCACCATTGCCTTGAAGGCCTCCGGCTGCATATTGGATTGCGGGAGGATATTATCTGTCGCATCGGGGGGAAGGTCTCTCCTTGCCGCAGGGGCCTTGAGTATCTCGATCATGCGGTCGATCTTCCCGACTGCCTCGTCGTAGATCGCTCGGAGATCGTCCCTCCCCTTGGTAAGGGCGCAGGAGACCACCTTGATGGTGTGTCTCACATTGTCGAAGATAATGAGGGTATCGGTAATGAGGAAGACCGCATCATCGGTATGGAGGTCTTTCGGGGCCCGCGCGGGGAGTCTTTCACAGTAGAGGACCATATCATAGCCGAGAAATCCCACGGCCCCCCCATAAAACCGGGGGAGCCCCTCTACGGGGACGGGGCGGTAGCTGTATAATAAATCCTTTAATAATCCCAAGGGATCTCCCCCGTGTTTGTGGGTACGGATCTCCCCGTTTTCCTGAATGATGACATCCGCCCCCCTGACCGTGAAGATCATGTGGGGATCAGATCCCAGGAAAGTGTACCGCCCCCACTTTTCCCCCCCCTCCACGCTTTCCAGGAGGAAGAGATGGGGCTTGGCGTGCAGCTTCATGAGGGCGGAGACCGGTGTCTCCGTATCCGCCAGGATCTCCCGATAAATGGGGATCAGGTTTCCCTCCTGTGTTAATCGTGTAAACTGCTCGAACGTCGGATAGTGCATCGATATAGTCCTTCACCCGTGTGCAATAAAAAAGGCCGTCTCATGATCACGGCCTTTGTGTCGATCGATACGAACAAAAAAGGCCGTGGGACTTTGAGAGGTCCTCCACGGCCTTTTCTCTATGGCAGAGAATCAGCGGTGGGCACACCTCTCTCCTTTGTCCCACCACCAATAACACTTACTCATCATAATTGTCTCGTTCATGTTCTCGTTTTGCTCCACAGATTATAAAATCTGTTTATCAGAGATTGAAGGGCATGTCAATACTAAAATTCTATAGACCGGCGCCCATAATGTCTACCTCAGCTTCGTCTTGGCCTCCTCCATGGTTGCGGTTACGGTCCTAAATTGAGCGGGATATTTCCCCAGGGTATAGACCTTCAGGGCCTCTTCAAAGGCCCTGACCGCCCGGGCCGCATTCCCGTCCTTATCTTGGACCGCTGCCAGGGCGGCGTAGGCGTTACCCAGGTTGTTCTGGGTGAGGGCGTAGTCCAGGGGATATTCGTTCAGGGTGTAGACCTTCAATGCCCCCTTGAAGTCCCCAACGGCCTTGAGGAGGTTACCCTTTGTATGCTTGACTTCTGCCAGGGCCCTATAGGCATTGCCGAGGTTGTTCTGGGTGCTCGCATAGTCCAGGGGGTATTTCGCAATGGTTCTGATGGTCAGGGCCTCTTCAAAGGCTTGGACGGCCTTGGCCAAATTCTCCTCTTTGTCCCTGAACTCGGAGAGGGTGCCGTAGGCAGCCCCCAGGTTGTTCTGGGTGGCGGCATAGCCGACAGGATATTTGTCACGGGTGTAGACCTTCAGGGCCTCTGCAAAGGCCTCAAAGGCCTTGTTGAGA
>Ga0307421_1000821_pt1 | contig 19878 bp, 18 predicted proteins | sample SalMarWE160270MG_FD_202163 | JGI IMG/M metagenome (GOLD analysis project Ga0307421, IMG submission 202163) | Salt marsh sediment microbial communities from the Plum Island Ecosystem LTER, Massachusetts, United States - WE1602-70 | ecosystem: Environmental > Aquatic > Marine > Intertidal zone >...
CCGCCGCCCGGCTGATAGCCGATGTGGAGATGAGGCACCCCGGCGTTGCCGGTGGACCCCACGTAGCCGACAATCTGGCCGAGGCTCACCCGAGCCCCGTCACTGATACCACCGGCATACGAGCTCAGGTGGGCGTAGTAGTACACGTCGCCGCTGTCACCGTACAGATACAGACCGATGCCGCCGGCCCAGTGCCAGTTGGGGAAGATGACCCCGCTCTCGATGGCAACCAGCGGGGTGCCCGTCGCCGCCACCATGTCGGTTCCGTGGTGCAGCCGGCCTCCGGGCCGCGGCTCCAGCCAGCTATCTCGGAAACTGTGAGGACCGGCAACCGGACAGGTGCGGCCCTCCGCCGACGTACCGGCACTGCTGGTGTACCCGGCGGCGGCTGCGGCTGCGGCTGCCGCTGCCGCCTCCTGAGCCTTCCTGGCGGCCTCGGCCTGACGGATTCTCTCCGCCTCTTCCACCTGCCACTGCTGCCACAGCGCCTGATACTCCGCGTTGGCTTCCTCAAGATCGGCGAGGACGTCGGCAACCTCGGTTTCGACGTCCGCCCGGGCCAGGGCCTGCGCGCTCCTGAGAGCCTCCAGCTCGACAACAAGGCGGGCCTGGTCGGCCTGAAGGAACTCGAGCTCCATGGCGGTGCCGCGGTCTTCCTCCGAGATGGCATCCAGGTAGGTGTCACGAATTCCAGCATCGGTGATGTCGATGGTGTCGAATACCCCCCCGGCCTGGTCAAAACTGACTTCGAGGTACAGATTGACCGCTCGCTGCCGTGCATACACCTCGGCCAAGGCGATCTGCCGCTCTCGGTCGTCGATCAGTGCCTCCAGCGAAACGATTCGCTGTCCCGAGTCCCACTCGTTGTAGAGGGCCTCCTCGAGCACGGCGATACGGTCTTCCATCTCTGCGGAAATCTGCCGCACCTCGGCATCGGCCTCGGCAAGCTGCTCGCGAGTCACATCGGCGCCGGCCGTCCCCGGGATGGCCAGTAACAGCACAACGACGACCAAAAGCGCCAGCTTGCGCATAGAACCTCCGCCTTCAACTTCGAGTTGCTGAGTCTACCGGCGTCCTAGTTTGCGCGTTCCGGTGATCCTGAACCCGCTTCACAGGCACAGGGGAGCCACTATCGGATACGGGTTTGCGTAGTAGTCGCCTCCCGGAAGGAACCCCAAGTGGAGGTGGGGAGTCGTTGCGTTGCCCGTCGACCCGACGTAGGCGATCAACTGCCCCGCAGCTACTCGAACACCGTCGACGATGCCCGGCGCGTAGCCCTGCAGATGGGCGTAGTACCAACGGTCGCCGCTGCCGCCGTTGACGTACAGTCCAATGCCCCCGGCCCAGTGCCAGCTCGGGCTCCAAATGGTGCCGGATTCGATGGCCACCACCGGAGTGCCTGCGGCCGCCAAAAGATCCGTGCCGGTGTGCGTCCGCCCCCCAGAGCGCGGGTCTCCCCAAGTATCGGTGAAGGTGACGGCGCCGTCGACGGGACACACGAGCACCCCGGCCTGCGGCGGCGGGCCGGCCACTGGAGCCGGTGATACCGCAGCCGCAATCGTTGTGGTCGCGCCTACATCGCCCGGCAACGGTTCGGCCAGGGTCGTGGATGTCGAGAAGAACAGCTGCAGCCGCTCCTCTTCCTCCCGCCTCAGGCGCTCTACCTCTTGGCGATCCCATTCCGCCTTGATCTCCTGATAGGCGGCATTGGCCTTCTCCAGCTCGGCGTAGATCTCCCCGACCAGCTCCTCCAAGTCATTCCCGAGCGCCGCCTGCTGGGTCAGAGCGTCGTCGAGGTACTTGCGCAGCTCATCCACGCTGCGGCGCGTCACCGCAAGTTGGTTGATGAGCTGCCGGTCGGCCTGGGTCACCAGATCCAGGTACATCTGACGGACGGACGCCTCATCGAGCCCACCGTCTGCCGTCGCCAGCCCTGCCGGAGCACTCCCGACCGAACTCAAATAGACGGCCACAACGTGCTCCCGGGCCGCATCCTTCAACCCGGCCAATTCCTGCTCGCGCACCTCCAGGCCAGCGGTCAGGCCGTCAACCTCCTGCCGCAGCAACATCTCCTCGATCGTCGCATCTTCATAGAGCGCCACCTGCTCCTGCAGCACGGCCGCAACCTCGGCAAGCTGCCGACGGGCTTCTTCTACATCTTCGAGGGTCACGTCGGCCCGGGCTGGCGTCGCGGACGCCACCAACACCACCAGCACGGCGATCCCGATCACGGCGCGGCCGGCCCGGCGGAGCGGCGCGACGCGATCCCCGACCTCCGGCGACCGCGCTGGTTCAGGAGTCCCAAGACGAGTTCTAGAGACCACGGGGACGAATATACCGGCGTCGGTAGTCTGTGTTTATGGTGCCGCTGCCCCCCTCCGTGGATGCCCTCGCCACCAGGCTCGACGACGGTGCCCTTCCTAGAGTCATCGTGGTCGAGATTGCCCGTCGCGCCATCGCCGAATGGAGAACGAGTGGAGACGAGGCCACATCTCTCGAGGAAGCGGCCCGCGAGCAGCTGGCCCGCCTGCTCAGCCTGCGGCCGGGCCGGCTGATCAATGCCACCGGAGTGCTGCTCCACACCAACTTGGGGCGCGCCCCTTTGTCCGCGGCAGCCGCGTCCGCAGAAAGCGAAGCGTCCACCGCATACTCGGCCCTGGAATACGACCTCTCCTCCGGAAAACGCGGCACCCGAGGCGCCTATGCCCGCAGGCTCGTTGCCACCCTCTGCGGTGCCGAGGACGCCCTGGTGGTGAACAACAACGCGGCGGCGCTATTTCTCACCCTGGCCGCTCTTGCCGACGGAGCCGAGGCCATCGTCTCGCGCGGCGAGCTCATCGAGATCGGTGGCTCGTTTCGGCTTCCCGAGCTCATGGCCGCTTCAGGCACCCGCATGGTCGAGGTGGGGACCACCAACCGCACTCGCCTTCGTGACTACCGCAGGGCCTGCGGGGCCGATACCGCGCTGATCCTCAAAGTCCATCCCTCCAATTACCGGATCGAGGGCTTCACGGCTGAGGTTGACTACCCCACACTGGCGCGGCTGGCCCAAGACACAGGTGTCCCGTTCGCCGCCGACCTCGGCAGCGGGCTGCTCGATGCCCGCACCCCGTGGCTCCAGGGCCCGCCCCCGGCCTGGCTGGCAAATGAGCCGGCGGCCCGCCAGACAATCGCCGCCGGGGCCGACCTCGTCATGTTCTCCGGAGACAAACTGCTCGGCGGCCCTCAGGCCGGTGTCCTCGCCGGACGGGCACCTCTCATTCGCCGGCTCGCCGAGCACCCCGCCGCCCGCGCCCTACGCATCGACGGCGCCCGCCTGGCCGCGCTGACCGCCACCCTCGATGCTTACGCCCGGGAAGCCGGCGACGAGATCCCCCTCTGGCGAATGGCCACGATTCCCTACCAGACACTCGAGGCGCGTTGCCGTCGGGTCATCTCCTCCTCTGCGGTCGAGGCCGTGGTGGAAGACGGATCCTCGTTGCCCGGAGCCGGCTCGGTGCCCGGCCGAGGCATCCCCAGTCCCGTCATCGTCGTACCCGGCGCCGCCGAGGATTCATGGCGATTGCTGCTTGCCGGATCGCCCCCAATCGTCACCCGCCGCGAGGATCGAGGCCTGGTCCTCGACCTGCGCGCGGTCGACCCCGCCGACGATGAGACCGTAGCCGCCGGCATTGCCGCAGCATGCCGGTAGTCGGAACCGCCGGTCACGTCGATCATGGCAAGTCGACGCTCGTCGAGGCTCTCACCGGCCGCGACCCCGATCGCTGGGAAGAGGAGAAGAGGCGCGGCCTGACTATTGATCTCGGCTTCGCCTGGACCAGACTCGACGACATCGAAGTCGGCTTTGTCGACGTGCCCGGGCACGAGCGCTTCATCAAGAACATGCTGGCCGGCATCGACGCGGTCGACGCGGCCCTGCTCGTGGTGGCTGCCGATGAGGGCTGGATGCCCCAGTCCGAGGAGCACTTGGTGATACTCGATCTCTTCGGCATAAGCCCCGGGGTAGTCGCTCTGACCCGCGCCGATCTTGTCGACGACGAAGCGCTGGAGTTGGTTTCACTCGATACCCTGGAGCGCCTGGAGGGAACCTCTCTCGCCGGATCGCCGATCGTGGCCACCGCAGCCCCCACGGGCATCGGCATCAGCGAGATCCGGACCGAACTGCACCGGGCTCTGACCGCAATCCCCTATACAGACTCGGGCCGCCCCCGGCTCTGGGTGGACCGAGGGTTCACCATCGACGGCGCCGGTACCGTAGTCACCGGAACACTGCGCGACGGTTCGGTGAGCGGCGGAGACACCCTGGTTTTGTGGCCGGGCGAGCGCCCCGTGCGAGTACGCGGGTTGCAGACCCACGAGCGAACCGTAGAACGGGTGACTCCTCAGAATCGAGTGGCGCTCAACCTCTCCGGCGCCGAACGCGACCAGGTGCCTCGCGGCTCCATGGTGGGTCGAGCCGGGGATTGGGCTCCCACCTCACGCTTCCTCGCTCAACTGCGCCGCGCCCGCTATGTCAAAGAGCCCCTGCGCAACCGAGGCGCCTTCCACCTCCACATCGGCACCGCGGCAAGACGCGCTGACGTCAGGCTCCTCGAAAGCGAGACCCTCGACACCGCAGGCGCGGCTCTGGTTCAGACCGACGCTCCACTGCCACTCAAGACCGGAGACTGTTTTGTCCTCCGTGATGTAGGCAGACGGCTGGTGGTCGCCGGAGGCGTCATCCTCGACCCACGCCCAGCCCCGCGGCCGAGAACGGCCCGGAGATCCCTGGCGCTGCTCCGGCCCGTCAAAGTCACCCCAGATGATCGAGCCACCGCCCTGCTGGAGGTGCGGGGACGGGCTCCTCTGCACATCCTCGAGGCGGACAGCGGCGGAGGGACCCCCGAATTTGCGCTGGCGGCTGCCGATTCGGCGATGTCGCCCGCCGCCGTCGAGGAGACCCTGCATCGTGCCGGAGAAGCCGTATCGGCCTTCCATGAAGCCAATCCACTGCGGCCCGGCATGCCTCGCGCCAGCCTGGCCGAGCAGCTCGACGTGTCGCGGGCCGAGCTAGACAGCCTGATTGCCACCACCACCGGCCTGGTCGACGAAGGAGCATTCGTCCGTCTCGACGCTTTCAGCGGCTCCCTCGACGAGAAGGCCGCCTCTGCCTGGGAGCGAGTCCGCTCCGACCTCGTCAGCTTCGGGCCGTCTCCGCCGCAAAGAACCGACCTGGGCATCGACGAGGAACTGCTCCACGCTCTCATTCGCCTGGGCCGACTGATCGAGATCTCTGAAACCCTGGTCTACCTGCCGGAGACTCTCGACGGACTGGTACTCAGACTGCAGGAACTAGAGGAGCCCTTCACCGTCGCCGGATTCCGCGATGCGATGGGGATAACGCGCAAACACGCCGTGCCCCTTCTCGAGTGGCTCGACGGCAACGGCATCACCCGCCGCCGGGGCGATCTGCGGTTCCTCAGACGGTAGCGGTGCGGCGGGCCAGCACCTGTCGCCGCTCGGTCTCCGTGACTCCACCCCAAATGCCGTATGGCTCACGGATCTCGAGGGCGAATTCGAGGCAATCCTCTTTGACCGGGCAGACGGTGCAGATCGCCTTCGCCTTCGTCTCCCGACGCTCCCGCTCCTCCTTCCGTTCCACGGTGCTCGGCGGGAAAAACAGGTACGAGTGGTTCCCGCGACACAGACCTTTGAGCTGCCAAGAACGATCCAGCGGCACCGGCTCGGCCATTACCCCTCCTAGGCTCAAATGGCCTGCCGACGCTAGCAGTCGCCTTCCACCCTCGCCAGGGAGAATATGGCAAATAGCGGCCCACTCGGCACCTCTGCCGCTGCCGGCCGCCATCACCCCGCCGCCGCCGACTACAGTCGGATCTCCAATGCCCACCGTGTTGCTCGTGGCCGACATCCCTTGGGTGGTCGATGATGTGCGCGCGGCACTTCCCTCGACCTCGTACGACATCACCGTTGTCGACGACCCGCGCTCCGCCGCCGATCTATGGCAGGAGCATCGTCACGATGTGGTCATCACCGATCTGCAGGTAGGTTCCATGGGCGGCATGGCGGTGGTGCGAGCAGTGCGAGACGCCGCCGCTGCGGCACAGGTCAACACCCCGGGAACAGCCATCCTCCTCGACCGCGACGCCGACGGTTTCCTCGCCGGCCGGTCCGGGGCAGATACCTGGCTGCGTAAGCCCTTCGGCGGATTCGAACTGCTCGAAGCGGTGGAGCGCCTCGCCGCCGCCGAAGACCAATCTTCCGAATGACTCCGCAGCCGGACGATCCGCCGAGACCCGGCGCTTTCTGGAGCGCCCGATGAGCGCCCTGCAGATGGTCTATCTAGCCACCCTCTCCGTCTGCGTCCTCGCTTCGGGATTCTTCTCCGGATCGGAAACGGCTCTCGTCTCCGTACCCAGGGAAAGAGTCGCCCAACTCATAGCCACGGACCGGCGTGCCGCCCGGGTGGTAGCCCTCACCGAGGATCCCGATCACATGCTCAGCACCCTCCTAGTGGCCAACAACTTCGTCAACATCCTCGGAGCCTCGGTGGCGACCGTTCTATTTGTCGATCTGCTCGGAGAGGATTGGGGGCCCTGGGCCGCAACGGTCTCGGTCACCGCCGTTGTGCTGCTGCTCGGCGAGATCACACCCAAGAGCCTGGCCACACGGTATCCGGAGCGTTTCTCGCTGGCCGTTGCGCCGGCCATCTGGCGCCTCTCGAGAGTGCTGCATCCCGTCTCTCGCCTCTTCCTCACTCTCAGCCGGCTTCTGTTCCGCATCTTTCGGATCGATGTGAACCGAGGCCCGGACCCGGTGACGGAAGAGGACATACGGGCGATGGCAGAGCTCGGCGAACGTACCGGCGACATCGCCGCCGCCGAGCGAGAGATCATTCACCAGCTGTTTCGCACCGCCGACCGGCAGGTGCGCGATGTTATGACCCCCCGAACCGACCTCTACACACTCAGCCGGCCCATCACCGCGGACAATGTGCGTACCGCGGTCGCCGCCACCGGTCACAGCCGCTTCCCAGTGATACACGAGGACCCCGATCGCCTCGTGGGGATTCTGCATGTCAAGGACGTCCTCCGTGCGCCCGAAGGCCTCGATCCGGATGCCATCGGCCGCCTCCTCCGCGAGCCCTACTACGTTCCCGAAACCAAACTCCTTCTGGAGCAGCTCCGAGAGATGCGCGCGGCGCGCCGGTCGTTTGCCGTAGTTCTGGATGAGCACGGCGGCGTCGAAGGAGTCGTCACCGTGAAGGACATCGTCTCCGAACTCGTCGGCGAGCTGCAGGACGAATACGACCCGGGCATCCCATCTGTTGTCCCGCTCACCAAAGGCCAATGGCTCGCCGATGGCCGCGTCGCCGTCTCCGAGCTTGCCGACGCCATCGGCATTGAACTGCCGGCCGGGGCCTACAGCACTCTCGGCGGCCTTGTTTTTGATCTTGCCGGCAGCATCCCTGACGAAGGCACCGAGGTGGCGGTGGCAGGCTGCCGGCTCACCGTGATCCGGATGGACCGCAACCGGGTGGATCGGGTTCGGGTCCTGATCGACGACCCGATAACATGAACGGTCACCGGGACGTAGCGCAGTTTGGCAGCGCGCAGCGTTCGGGACGCTGAGGCCGCCGGTTCAAATCCGGCCGTCCCGACGAAACCCTCCCGCCCTGCGGGAGGGTTTCTGAATGCAGGATGCAGAGTGCGAAGAACCGGTTCTGAAATCTTGCGCTCCGGCGCCTTGCCCTACCCACTCAGTCCCTTCGCTATCTCCGCGATCTGAACCGCGTTCAGCGCCGCCCCTTTTCGCAAGTTGTCGCCGACCACCCACAAAGAGACGCCGCCGGCCCGGCCCACGGTGTCGCGCAGCCGGCCCACCAGGACATCATCGATGCCGGCAGAGTCGAGCGGCGTCGGCACTCTGTCCTGCCACAGCTGGACACCCGGTGCCGCTTCGATCAGCTCTGCCGCCTCCAGCGCGTCAAGGGCCCGGCCAAACCATGCCGACACAGACATGCCGTGCCCGGTCACCACCGGAACTCGCACACATGTCGGCTCCACGGCGATGTCGCGAGCCTCGAGGATCTTCCTCGTCTCGTTGACGAGCTTCCACTCTTCACCGGTGTAACCGTTCTCGGCCATGTCACCGGCCAGCGGCAACACATTCCAGCCGATGGGGCGGGCATAGAAGTCGCCTCCTGGGTCCTTCCATCCGCCACCACGAAGGGCCTCGATATCCTTGCCCAGCTTCTCGTTCTCTGTGGTCAACGTATCGATGCCGATCTGGCCGCTTCCTGAGACCGACTGGTACGTACTCACCGTCATGAACTCCAGGCCGCCGCCACGATGCAGCGGCGCCACCGCCATGAGCAGCGCCATCGTGGTGCAGTTTGGGTTGGCAATGATGCCCTTGTGGCGGCTCACCGCGTGATCGTTCACCCCGGCGACCACCAGCGGCACATCGGGCTCCATGCGCCAGGCCGAAGAGTTGTCGACCACAACGGCGCCGGCCTCGGCAAAACGGGGGGCGTGCTCGAGCGAGCGAGCACCGCCGGCCGAGAAGAGGGCAATCTCAAGGCCCCCGGGATCGGCGGTGGCCAGATCCTCCACCGTGACCTCACCCCACAAGGTCTCCACGACCTTTCCCGCCGAGCGCGCCGATGCCAAGAGGCGCAACTTGCCAACCGGGAATGAGCGCCGTTCCAGCGTGGCGATCATCTCCCGCCCCACCACGCCCGTGGCGCCGACAACGGCAACCGCCAGGTCAGTCAACGGTTCTTCCCATCAGCGGCGGCTCAAAAACCTCGTGCAATCGCCGCACCGCCTCCTCGACACGGTCCTCCGACACTACGCACGACACCCGAACCGGTGATGTTGAGATCATCTCGATGTTGATGCCAGCCTCGGCCAGCGTCGAGAACATAAGAGCAGCAATACCCGGGTGCGAACGCATGCCTCCGCCCACAATCGCCACCTTGGCGATGCCCTCCTGGGAATCGACGCCGGCGGCACCGATCTCAGCGACCAGGCTCTCGGCGATCCCTATCGCTGAGGCCAGATCCCGGCGAGGGACGGTGAAGCTGACATCGGCCACCCCCTCCGAGCTGACATTCTGCACGATCAGGTCCACCACAATCCCTGCCTCGGCCAGAGGCTGGAAGATCCGCGCCGCCACCCCGGGGCGGTCGGGAACCCCAAACACCGTCACCTTGGCCTCGGAAACGTCATGAATGACTCCACTGACCACCGGCTGCTCCATTGCGCTGTCTCTCACCCAGGTCCCCTCTCCCTCGTGGAACGACGAACGTACGTGCAGGGGAACGTTGAACTTACTGCCGAACTCGACCGACCGCAGCATGAGCACACCCGCGCCCGCCCCCGCCATCTCCTGCATGACCTCAAAGGAGACCTCGTTCAGCTTGCGCGCCTCGGGCACAACCCGCGGATCGGCGGTGAACACGCCGTCCACATCGGTGTAGATCTCACAGGAGTCGGCTCCTAGATAGGCCGCCATGGCCACCGCGGAGGTATCCGATCCCCCGCGGCCCAAGGTGGTGATCTCCTTGTCGATCTCGGAAACACCCTGAAACCCAGCGACGATGACAACGCTGCCCGCAGCCAGGCAGTCGTCGACGCGAAAGGCGCGCACATCCCTGATCTTCGCCTTGCCGTGGGCCGAGTCGGTCACGATTCCCGCCTGAGAGCCGGTGAGGCTGACGGCCTCCACGCCGAGATCCGCAATAGCCATCGCCAGCAGGGCCATAGACACCCGCTCTCCCGCAGTGAGCAGCATGTCCATCTCACGAGCATGGTCGTTGGAACTGACCTCTTTGGCCAGGCGCACCAAATCATCAGTGGCACCACCCATTGCCGACACAACAACAACCACGTCGTTTCCAGCGTGTTTTGTCTCGGCGACCCGCCGCGCCACGGCACGAATCCGCTCGGCCGATCCCACCGAGGTTCCGCCGTACTTCTGAACGATCACTGCCATGGGCGACAGAGTTTACCCCTGCCGCCGCCACCCCCAGATACACCCGATCGCCGCCCCACACTGCCGGAAGAACGGCCTCCACACACCTATAAGGAAACTCAAAGACGCAGTTCTACAGGAGGCCCACAAGCCGACCGATACCTGGCAAGACAATGATTAGCAGTCAAAGCGCCGGCACCAGGAGGCCCCGGGGGCCGTCGACCGTGCCCGTTTCCTACGATGCCATCAGACGCCTCTACCAGCTCTTCCGGCTGGTCGGGGCCGCTCTTCTGCTGGCCATTGCCGTTTTCGCCATGTCGAACGGCATCAATCACGCCGAGATCAAGGTGGGAGCCATGGCCTTGCTCGTCGTCGATGCCGCTTGGCGCCTGCGCTGGGGCCGCACCGCCCTCCCTTCGCTGGTCATCGATGTTGTCCTCATCGGGGGCAGCGCCGGTATCGCCCACCAAGTCGACGGGCCCCTCGTCATCTTCGCCGCCTACCTGGCCACGGCCGCCATCCTCCTGCTGACATCGCGCCAGACCCTCACCCTTCTGACCGCGGCGGCGGCGGTGGCGGCGGTCCGCACCTCGTTGACCCCTCATATCTACCGCTTCGATTCCATGGCCGATGCACTGCAATGGGCCGAAACCTGCGTCTATCTCACCGCCCTCACCATGGTCCTCCTAGCCGGGGTGAGAGAGATACGTGCAGCACACGACCGCCACACAGCAATACTCGAGTCGGAGCGGCGCACATCGGCCATGAAAAACCAATTCGTCACGATGGTCAGCCACGAGCTGCGTACTCCCCTCACCAACATCGCCGGTTTTGCCTTCACCGTCAACGAGATGTGGCGCGACATCGAGCCCGCCGAAGTCGACGATTTTCTCGCCATCATCTGCGACGAGACCAACAACCTGCGCGAGATCATCGACAGGGTGCTGCTGGTACCACGGCTGGAGGCCGGCCGTCTCACCCTCGAGCCCACCGACTTCCCTCTGCGTCCCGTCGCATATCGCGCCGCCGACCAGCTCTTCCCCAAAGGCGGCGACAAATCGGCGAGCGTCGCGGTGACCGGAAATGTCTACCTCCGCGCCGACCCCAACCGTGTCGCTCATGTACTGCGCAACCTCCTCGAAAACGCCCGCAAGTACGGCGGCGACCGTGTTGGAGTTGATGCCGTCGCCCGTAAGGAGGGCTGGGAGATCATCGTGGCCGACAACGGGCCTGGGGTACCCGAACGAGACCGCGAACGGATCTTCGGGCGCTTCGAACAACTGGAACAAGGCGACACCAGAACCAGCACCGGCATGGGACTGGGACTTACCATCAGCCGACTGCTGGTCGAGGCCATGGGAGGGGACATGTGGTACGAGCCCGGCTTCCCGGTCGGAGCCCGCTTCTGCTTCAGGCTTCCGGCCGGAGTGGCCCCCGCTCTGTCAACCGGCGAGGAAGAGCCGATTGCCCTGGATTCGAAGACCTCCGCTGGCGTCCAGGCCCCCTAGGACTCAAACTCTTCCGAGCCCACGCTCCACCCTGATGCCGCCGGTGTCGGGCGCGCCACAAACGGCGCCTGCACCGGCCGGGGACGGCCCGAAAGCGCCCAGAGACCGCGGTCGGGCCGTTGCGGAGGTGCCGCCAACGCCTCCCACTCCTCTTCGACAAGCCGGGCCACCGCAGCGAGGATCGCCGCCGCCTCCATAGGTCCGGCACCGCCGGCGATCTTGATCTCAGGACTCATTCGATCTCCACAAGTTCGATGAGAGTACCCGCAAAACCAGCGGGATGGACAAAGGCGATGCGCCTGCCTCCACCCCCAATCCGAGGCTCCCTGTCGATCAACTCAGCCCCCTCGGCCTGCAAATGGGCCAAGGCGGCAATGATGTCGGGAACCGCAAATGCGATGTGATGCAGACCCTCGCCTCGCCGTTCGAGGAAGCGGCCCACCGGTGTATCCGCGGCCAGGGGGCACAGCAGCTGCACCTGTGATCCCCCGGCAGGGATCATCACCTCCTCGACACCCTGCTCGACAACAACCTCCCGGCTGGTCGGCTCCACACCGTAGAGGCGGCGGAAACGTCCGACGGCTTCGTCCAGGTCACCGACGGCAATGGCGATGTGATCGAGATTGAGAAGCAGCATGTTTGGCCCCTTGCTGGGCTCGGAGAAGGGTACCCACTCGCCGTCCCACGGCGGCCGGCGCACGGCACCCGCTCGGTAGCCCGGTACGCTTCTCCCCCCACCAGAAAGGGAGGTTCCATGGGCTCCGTGATCACGTCGATTGCCCGCACGCCCCTCGGGCGCTTTGGCGGCGTCCTCCTTCCTCTTAACGCCGCCGACCTGGGGAGCGCCGCCATCGCCGCCGCACTCGAACGGGCCGGGCTGCCGCCCGATCAGGTCGACGAGGTCCTCTTTGGACACGTGATCCAAGCCGGGTCCGGCCAGATCAGCTCACGCCAAGCAGCCCACGGCGCCGGGGTTCCCCTGACCACACCTGCCACCACCATCAACAAGGTATGCCTCTCCGGAATGACCTCCATTGCGCTCGCGGACAAGGACATCCGCCTCGGCGAAGCCACGTTTGTCGTCGCCGGCGGGATGGAATCGATGAGCAACGCTCCATACCTGGCACCCAAAGCCCGCTGGGGAGCGCGTTTGGGCTCGACCGAGCTGGTCGACGGTATGGAAATCGACGGCCTCTTCTGCGCTTTCGACCGCTGCATGATGGGCGAAACCTCGGACCGCATGAACATCAAGCTCGGCATCGGCCGGAAGGAGCAGGACGAGTGGGCCGCCCAAAGCCATCGGCGTGCCGCCGAAGCCTCGGAGTCCGGCGCCTTTGCCGAGGAGATAGTCCCCGTTGAGGTTCCGCAGCGAAAGGGGGATCCGGCCCTTGTCGCCACCGATGAGGGCATCCGCCCCGATTCGACCGCCGAGGCCCTCTCCCGCCTACGGCCCGTCTTCCTCGACGACGGGACCATCACCGCGGGCAACGCTTCACAGATCTCCGACGGCGCCGCCGCACTGGTGGTGGCCGAGCGTGCCGCCGCCGAGGCCGCCGGCATGCCGGTGCTCGCCGAGATCCTCTCCTACGGCCAGGCAGCCGGGCCCGATGCCTCTCTCCACGAGCGTCCGGTGCAGGCCCTCACCGCAGCCCTGGACAGAATCGGCATGAAGCCCGTCGACCTCCGGCTGGTCGAGATCAACGAGGCCTTCGCCGCCGTTGCCCTCTGGTCGACACGCCTCCTGGGCCTCTCTCCCGAAACGGTCAACGTCAACGGCGGCGCCGTGGCTCTAGGACATCCGCTCGGCGCCACCGGTGCCCGCATCGTCGTCACCCTCATCAATGCCCTTCGGCGCGCCGGCGGCGGCATCGGTGCGGCCACCCTTTGCGGCGGTGGCGGTCAGGGAGATGCCCTGATCCTCGACGTCGCCAGCTGAGACGGACCCGCCTTCCCTACGACTCCAGCCACCCGTCGTAGCGGGGTGCGACCGCGGCCCAATCGAAGGCTGCCACCAGTTGCCGAAGATGCTCGGTTACAGCCATCGTGTCGCCAACAACGGCGTCCCGCACCCGGCCGACGAGCTGCCGCGGCGAGCGGTAGAGGCAACGGTCCCGGAGATCCGGCGGGATCCGCTCCGGGTAAACGAGCCGATCGGGCAGTACCGGGAAGGCGCCGGCATACATGGCCTCCACCACCGAGACCCCAAAGTACTCCTGGCGAGCGGTGCTCACCACAACGTTCGATCGCCGCAGCACATCGCAGTACTCGTCCTCGGGTAGAAAGGCCGCCATCTCGACTCTTCTGCCCAGCCTCCCCACGGCATCCGCGTACTCGTCGCCCTGCTTCACAAACCGCTCCCCGGCGAGGGCCAGCCCGAAATCGACGTCCTCTGCGGCAAGCGCCACCATCGCTTCGAGGAACACCGCCGGGTCCTTGTCCGCATCCCAGCGATGATTCCACAACACCAGCGGGCGGCCGCCGGAGGTAGGTCGCGGCGGGTCGAGCCTCCGCAGATCGATACCCACCGGCAGCACCAGGGATTTCTCGGCGACCGCGGCCACGAGATGCTCATGACGCCGATCGGGAAACGAGTGCAGGAAGCCCGGCAGTGACTCAAACAGCGATCTCCGGTGGTACTCCGAGTTGAAGGCAACGGCGTCGGCGGCCAGCAACGAACTCCAGTTGACGAGCCCGTGGCCCGCCTCGGCCCGGGTCCGGCCCGCCGCCTGATAGGTGACTTGATTCTCGTGCATGTAGAGCAGCGCCGGGACGGTGCCTAGGCGCCGTCCCACCAGGCCCAGCAGACCGGCGAGATCGAGCATGCTTGTGGCCAAGATCACATCGGGCCGACCCACATCGGCCACGGCGGCCTCCAACTCCTCGGCGATGGTCACAAACCCTCCAGCCAGCCTCCATTTCCAGAAGCGGCCTTCGTGGCCGATCACATGGATCTCGTGCCTGCTGTGCCGGGCATAGCCTTCCGCCCACTGCCGGTGCGACCCGGTGAGGTACGGCTCAACCAGAAATACCCGCATCACGCCTACTCAGGCCCTACATCTCGCGACGACCGACGAGCGCCCGACCCAAAGTCAGCTCATCGGCATAGTCGAGATCACCCCCGACCGGGAGCCCGCTGGCCAGGCGAGTCACCCTCACCCCGAGCGGCTTCAGCAACTTGGCTAGATACAGGGCGGTCGTGTCACCTTCCACCGTTGGGTTGGTGGCCACGATGACCTCCTGAATCCCCTCGGCCTCGATACGCTCCATCAGCTGGCGCATACGAAGCTGCTCGGGACCGATCCCTTCAATCGGTGAGATGGCTCCCCCGAGCACGTGGTAGCGGCCCGAGAACTCCTGTGTCTTCTCGATGACCACGATGTCCTGCGCCCGTTCGATCACACACACGACGGAAACATCCCGCCGGAGATCTCGGCAAATGGAGCACTCCTCGGAGTCGGTGACGTTGAAACACCGCATACACAGCTGCACCCGGCGGCGCATGTCCACGATTGCTTCCGCCAGCCGGCCGGCATCCTCCTCCTCAATCTGGAGCAGGTGGAAGGCGAGGCGCTGGGCGCTTTTGCGGCCGATACCCGGCAGACGTGCCAGTTCGTCGATGAGCCGCTGCAACGGGGCCTCGAACATCAGCCGAACATCCCCGACAGGCCTTCGAGGCCCCCCAACGATTCCAGATCAATGCCCCCGGCCAGAGAACCCTTCACCGCTTCGGCCACCGCCTGAAGTGCCTGATTGACCGCAGCCACCACAAGGTCACCCACCAGCTCGGCATCGTCCGGATCGAGCACCGCCGGTTCGATGGTCACCGACACCACCTCGCCGTCCCCGCGGACAACGGCGGTGACAACACCTCCCCCAGCGGTCCCGCGGTACGTCTCCTCGGCAAGACCGGCTTGGCTCGCGGCCAGCTCGGACTGCATCTGCAGAACTTGGCGCATCATCTTCTCCATTTCGGGGCCGGCACCGCCCCGAAGTGAACCGCCCTGAGGCACGCGGCGAGGCTTGTTCGACATGAGTGCAAGCGTAGCCCGGGGCCGCCCTGCTCTCAGCCGGTCCCTACTCGTTGGAGACGACCTCGCCTCCAAGCTCACCGAGCACGATCGCGGTGGGATCCACCGCGCCTTCGCCGGCCTCCTCGAGCTGCTCCTTGTCGGGTGCCGTCTCTTCCGCCGCCGACTCTTTGAAGGCGGCCTTCGGGTCGCCCTGGCCGCCTGGGCCCACTCGATACCCGACGGCCACCGCTCCGCCGAGGACTTCGACCGCCACTCGCTCCACAATCTCGGTCAGCTTGTTGTCCTCCTCGAGCTGAGCCAGGTGGAAGGGGAGGTTGGCCGGCACCTCGAGCACCACCGATGCGCCATCGACCTCGGACGGGCGACATTCACGGAACAGAGCGAATCGGCGCGGGCCTGCCTCCTCCCGAACCCGCGCCACCAGAGCCGGCCACGCCGTCTCGACGACCGACATATCGAGATCAGGCGGCGGCTCCGCCCCCGGCGGCGCCGGCTCGTCGTCTCCATCCTGTGGTCGTAGCTGCCGCTCGGCCGGTTCGCTCTCCGGCGCCGCCGTCTGAGAACCCCACCGGGTCGCCACCTGTGGACGTGACGGCACCGAGCCCGTCCCCTCCTCACCGAGCGAACGCACCCGCCGCTCCAAGCGCTCGAGCCGGGCGGCCAGCGATGCCGTATCCACTGAGGTCTCCGGCCGAGCCAGGCGAAGCAGGGTCAGCTCGACCACCAGCCTCTCCTCGCGGCCCTCTCGCAACGCCACCAACGCTTCTGCCAGCAGGTCGACGGCGCGCAGCACGTCACCCGCCTCAAGCTCACGGGCATGAGCCCGCCATTCGGCGAGAACATCCGCCGGCTCGTCGACGATCTCCTCGAGGTTGGGGGCGTACAGGGCCAGGAACACCCCCCGGAAGAACTCGATGCCGTCGGCCACAAATCGGCGCAAATCGACCCCCGCGGCCGCAATGGAGGCCACCAACTGAAGCGCCCCGGGGGCGTCATTGCCGGCGATGATGGCGGCCAGTCGAGCAAACGTCTCCGTCGGCACCAGACCCAACGCCCGGGTGACACCATCCGGCTCCACCTTCCCAGATCCCAAAGCGGCCACCTGCTCAAGCAGGCCCAAGGCGTCACGCACCGAGCCCTTGGCGTGACGAGCGATGAGGGCGAGGCCTTCCGGTGTGGCCTTGAACTTCTCCAGCCCGGAGATCCGGGCCAGATGCTCAACGATTACTTCCGAACCAACGGGATGAAAATCAAAACGCTGAGCTCGGCTGCGGATGGTGTCGGGCAGCTTGTAGGGCTCCGTCGTGGCCAGCACAAAAAACGCATGCGCCGGCGGCTCCTCCAGCGTCTTCAGCAACGCATTTGCCGCCGCCCGCGACAGCATGTGTGCCTCGTCGAGAATGTAAACCCTCTTGGCGCCACCGGCCGACGCCACCGTGCCCACGTTGGCCCGGATCTCACGTACATCCTCAACCTTGTTGTGGGACGCCGCATCGAGCTCGATGACGTCGAGTGAGGTGCCCGCGGCGATCGACACGCAAGAGATGCATTCGCTGCAGGGCTCCCCGTCGACTCCGGGGCTGCTGCAGTTCAGGGACTTGGCCATGATGCGGGCCGTCGATGTCTTGCCGGTCCCGCGCGGACCGGCAAAAAGGTAGGCGTGGGCCACCTTCCCCGACTGCACCTCACGCGCCAGGGTAAGTGTGATGTGATCCTGGCCCACGACCTCACCGAAACGTTGCGGCCGGTATTTGCGGTACAGCGCCCGATACTCCACCGGAGGATCGTACCAACCGGCCGACGGAGTCGAACCGGGCCGGCTCAGATCGGCTCCACCTCGAGGGCAATATCCAATGCCGGCGCGCTGTGGGTGAGCCACCCCACGGACAACACATCAACCCCGCATTTGGCCACCTCGGCGGCGTTGCCGAGACCAATGCCGCCGGATGCCTCGATGACCACCCTGCCGTCCACAATCTCAACTGCCTTCCTCAACATCTCGGGATCCATATTTTCGAGCAGAACTGCATCGACCCCTGCCTCGAGAGCCTCCTCCAGTTGAGTGAGCGTCTCCACCTCCACCTCGATCTTCACCAGGTGATCCACTTCTGCGCGTGCCCTCTCCAGCGCCTCACGAATCCCCCCCGCCACCGCGATGTGGTTGTCCTTGATCAGCACCGCTCCATCGAGGCCAAAACGGTGATTGAAGCCTCCGCCCGCCCGTACCGCGTACTTCTCCAGGGCACGAAGGCCCGGAGTCGTCTTGCGGGTGCATACAACCCGTGCTCCCGTGCCGGCCACGGCCTCGACCATGCTGCCGGTCGCCGTGGCGATCCCGCAAAGGCGACCCATCAGGTTCAATGCCACCCTTTCGGCGGCGAGGATGGGACGCGCCGGCCCAGACAGGACGGCCAGAACATCACGGGCCCGCACGGCGGCGCCATCCTTGACCCTGACATCGACCTCGACACGATCGTCGAGCAAGGTGAAAGCCCGGCACGATATAGCCAGGCCGGCGATGTATCCCGGCTGTCGCGTTATCACCCGAGCCTTCACCATGGCGTTCGCCGGCATCACTGCATCGGTGGTGATGTCACCGCCTCGACCCAGATCCTCTCGCAGCGCGGCGCTGAGAATCGGCTCGTAGACCACCGGAGCAGGAGTTCGCAGGTCGCTCATACGGTCACCTCGATGCTCTGCGACCAGGCGCCGTCGCTGGTCGGATAATCACTGCGGTAATGCCCGCCACGGCTCTCGGTGCGGATCAGAGCAGACCGCGCCACCAAGCGCGCCACGGTCAGCATGTTGGTCGCCTCCGAGGGCTGCTGAGCCAACTTGTCGCCGAGCCTTCCCATCTCCTCGAGCGCGCCGGCCAGGCCCCTTCTGTTGCGCACCAAACCCACCCGATCCCACATGAGCTCCCTCAGCGACTCAACAATGTCGGGCTGAGGCTCCGGGGTCGGGCCCGGGTCGACGGCGGCAGCCGTGGCCGCGGCAATGGAGATCCTCGCCGGCGCCGACTCTCTGATGCTCTCAGCGACACGATGCCCAAAAACGGAACCCTCAAGAAGCGAATTGCTGGCCAGCCGGTTGGCCCCATGAACTCCAGTGCGGGCTACCTCACCAGCCGCCCACAGTCCCGGCACCGAGGTACGGCCGTCCAGGCCGGTGGCGATGCCCCCCATATGGAAATGAGCCGCAGGGGCGACGGGCACCATCTCTCGCCGGGGATCGACCCCATCCTGCATACAGAGATCGAAGACGGTGGGGAACCGTTCCCGGAACCCGTCACCCAGCGTTTCGATACCGTCAAGGTAGACCCGCCGGCCCGCCGCCAGCCGCCGCCACACGGCCCGGGCCACAACATCACGGGGGGCCAGCTCGGCGTCCGCATGTTCACCCACCATAAAACGTTCACCACGGTCGTCGCGCAGCACCGCACCTTCGCCGCGCAGCGCCTCAGTCAACAGAGACATGGGATCGCGCCCCGTCGCCAGCGCGGTGGGATGAAACTGCACGAACTCGAGGTCGGCCAGCACCGCTCCGGCTCGGGCGGCCATGGCCAGGCCGTCGCCGGTCAACTCCGGCGGATTGGTCGTATGAGAATAAAGACGGCCGATGCCGCCGGTGGCAATGACGACCGCCGACGCCGCCACCAACAGACGATCTTCATGTCGCCTGGCGGTGATGCCGGCCATACACCCCCCGTCGACCACCACATCGGCGGCAAACGTGTCATCAATGATCTCCACATGATCTGAGGCCTTCGTTGCCGCGATGAGCACTCGTCTCAGCTCAACACCGGTGGCATCGCCGCCTGCGTGCAGCACCCTCCGCCTGCTGTGCCCGCCTTCACGCCCGAGGTCGAGCAATCCTCCCGACTCTGCGTCGAACGAGACCCCCAAGTTGACCAGATCCGCTACCCGCCCTGCCGCACTCACCGTTAGCACGTTCACGGCATCAGGATCGTTGAGTCCTCCCCCGACGGCGATAGTGTCGGCAGCGTGTGTCCTCGGCGCATCGTCCTTTGCCACCGCCGCGGCTATGCCGCCCTGGGCGTACGCGGTCGACCCCCCTCCGGGAACACCCTTGGTGAGCACGATCACCCGTGCCGGTGCCAGGTCGAGTGCGGTACTGAGGCCGGCGATGCCCGAGCCGACCACAATCACATCGCTCTCGAGAACCTGATCGAACCGGCCCGGCATATGCCCTCAACCTCCCCGGCCTCGGCCCACCTCAACCATGCGCTCCACGGCTCCGCGGGCCCGCTCGGCCATCGTTTGCTCGATATCAACCTCGTGGCGCATGTGCTCCAGTGATTCGAGGATCTTGGGCAGGGTGATGCGATTCATGTGCGGACACAG